>ENA-ORMS01000028-ORMS01000028.1-human-gut-metagenome-genome-assembly--contig:-NODE-28-length-155648-cov-11.223178_pt1 | contig 155648 bp, 220 predicted proteins | sample MGYA00242104_ERZ508997 | MGnify/ENA primary metagenome ERZ508997 (study PRJEB26280, sample SAMEA2338704) | human gut metagenome | biome: human gut; feature: human-associated habitat; material...
AAGGGACAAGGCAAGCACAAGCCGAAAACCTGATGGGCAATGTATCTTGATAAATGAATATCGTGTGGGGATAGTTTGACATAGTAAAAACAATTTTTTTAGTGCGGTAAAAGCCGCAGAAAGAGAGGATTTTATTATGTCGACTGAAAACAAAAACGCTTCTATCTGGGAAGATTTTTTCCACTATTCCGCGAATCGTCATAAGGTGATTCCCGACGGCACCACCGTAGGCGTGGCAAATGCCACCGCCTACAAATCTGCCCTGATCAATATCCTTCATATGGGCTATAAGTATAGCTCCGAATCTATGAAGGTTCTTTCCAAAAACGCCGACGCCGTGTCCGATGAAGTCAAGAACGACTACTTTGCCGCAGTCCGCGCCCTGATTTCCCTTATTGGTGAAGTCAATGGGGACACTCTGAACACGAAGGCCATTGCTGACCTTCTGCTGGCCAAGACTTTTAAGCTTGATTCTGCCCCTATGTGCCTGACCGAAGAAGGCGCACACTGTTGGAATATGCTTCGGGAGTCCCGCAAGGTTGTCTCCAAGTCTGATGACCCTACCCCTGAACAGCTGGCGGAAGTCGAGTCGTGGAAGGCCGAATATACCCGCCTGAACACCGAAGGCGGACACTTCCGTGATAAACATGTCATCGTATCTGAATCGGTGTTCATTAAGAACGCCACCGCCATTCTGTCAAACTCCATCAACGAACAGTTTATGATTCCTATTGAGGACGTCATTGCTGCCAAGGCGGCCCGCAAGCAGGCCCTCAAGGACAAACGCGCTGCGCGCAAGTCTGCCAAGAAGTAACACTGTCAAACTGTCCCGCACGATATTCTGCCCCTTATAGGGGCCGGCTACAAGGATAGTACCTCTCCGTGGTGTAGCTATCAACTGACTTTCGTCAGGCTAAACTATCCCTAACTAAATATCGTTTTGGCATAGGTGGATTTTGCCCTGCCGACGGGGTGTTTGTGTTACCATCTATTGCCGTAGTCTGCCGAATGGACGTTTTGACGGTATTCTGTTAGATTGAACCTTGAAAAATGCACGAAAAATCGGGCAATCATAGGTGTTTTTGGAGTGTATATCCCACAATATCACCACCACAGACTATGCCCATATAGTCACCGATGGAATGATTGTATATTATATCACGGGAGTGGTATAATTTAAGGTGTGAGATGCCATAAACATATATGAACCTGTAGGTATGGGGGAGCGTTACCCCTATGTAGGACTATTGTCCACAGCAGTGCGCCATACCCGTGATGCACCGATGCCCCTGGAAAATGGCATCCGTTAGACCGTGGTGTATTGTCGTCAAAACCACCATAGCCGTGATGGAGCATGGTGACAAAGCGACCGTATATAGCCGATGTAGGAAGGATACTACCGTGTTACCATTCTGTTCGTATGCCCTGGTGCATCCGTTCAAATACTCGTGGTAACATTGCATCCCATTGAAGAATGGGGGTAGCCTATAACTTTATATGGGTAAAGTTATGACTATGCCGTGTGGTCTGCTCGCAGAATAAGTCCGAGAGGTCAGCAAGTAGGACAAAGCATTATCACCACACGATGTTATGCAGTGAGATTCTGCGGTAAGAATACCTGTTCTGATCCAAACAGAGGAACGTACCTATATTGTTTCGGTGCCAAATTGTTGTGCTCTTGCAACAGTTAATTAAGGTGCATACTGCACCGAGGGTAGGTAGGGTATGGGTTGACTGCTCTACAGGAGTTATAACGACACTTTTGATAGTTTGGTGTATAAGTGGACGTAGGAGTTAGGCCACGTCCTAAAACTATCATTGGCTTAATTGTTAATGACCTAATGCTATAAATGGTAAGCAAGGACGTAATTCCATACATCTCGGGAGATTTACGTGTACGAGAATAGCAGAATAGCCGTATGGTTGCTGATTGATGACTATGCAGAGGTCGGGGGCGCGAACATAAGCCCGTCATCATAGGGGTAGAGTTGAGCACTCTACCCCTTTTTATGCCCAAAAGTCTGCATGAGGATGGATGGGTACGATAGTTAAGGAGGAAATATTATGGCAAATTACAAAATGTTTATCAAGGCGGAAATTTGCGTCACCGATACGGAATCTGTGATCAATTATTACTCTCAGGGATGGGAGTTCTACGAAAACAACACGTATTACAGCGGAATGGTTGTCATCGGCAAAACCCTCGAACTGGAAATTGACCCTGATAACATCCCTGCTTACGCGGCGGCATTCGGCCACATGACCGGCTATGAACTCTGCTATATCTACTCTGATGATGGTGAATGGAACTGGAACGACGGCGAATTCGTCAAGGTAAAGTAAGGCAAATAAGCCTATAACCTATGGGCATCACTTCGGTGGTGCCTATAATTATGGGCTTAACAATCAAAGCCCAAAGGAAAGGAGGATAATATGCGTAAACTTGAACAAATTGGAGTAAATTATCAGTACACCGCCGCTACAAAGGAAGCGGCAATCAAGTCTTTCAATATCTCTTGCAACATCTGCTGCTATAAGGGAATGCGTATCGAGTGTGACCGATGCGCGATCTCTGAAGCGCACGGTCTCATTATGGCGTGTTTTGAAGAAAGGAAAACAAAATGAATCCGATTTTGAAAGAGAAAAAGCAAATTTTCTCTGATCTCTGCATTCCCTGGGACGATAAAATCCAAAGGGAATTCGACCTGGAAATGTCCAAGCGAAACAATGCAGACCCACAAGTTGTTGCAGATATGATCTGCCACGACTACATTGAATATGCAATGAATCATTATACAGAAACAATGCATAAATTTCTAAAAGAAAAGACCAAAAGCGACGGCATTCTCTACGAAAAAGAGCTTGTCTCGCTAATTGGAAAGGAAAGCCTGGGCGATTTGCTCAAGGCAAACCTTATCACTCCCGTTCATTTCAAATATTCAACTCGTAAAGCATACAGGGTTAATCCATAACCAATTTTATTTCGGCAAGGCAAATAAGGGGTTGCGACCTTTTTGGACTTTGGCTGCGCTAAAATGAAACTGGTACAAGACAACTGAATAGCGGTTTCTAAGGGATTTCCGAAGAACAAAAAGTCCCATTCCAGACAAGCGAAAGCGAGTCATTCAAATCTTATAGCAAGGGAGACGAAAGTCTGCCGATAACCGTGTCAGTTGAGCGTAAAGTGGAGCTATAGACCTTTGAGTCGGGACAGACTGACTATTGCCCTGCCCGTATAATCCACAATCGAACCTTGCTATAAGAGAAATCAAAATTTTATTTCAGAAAGGAAGGTAATAATGAATAAGACACAGGTTATTGAGGCTCTGGAGAGGTGTATGGTTTCGCCAGACTGTAAGGGATGCCCCTACTATAACATGAATGACTGCAGGGAACATATGAATAGCGACGCCCTGGGTCTGCTCAAGGCAAATGAAAAGGCAAAGGCAACGTATACCCAGGCGATCGTCTACGCCAAGCGAGACAACCTGCTCAAGTGGCTGAATGGCCGCTATCCCAAGTTTAAGGACGCACAAGAAGCTGCTCGTATTCGTGCAGAATACGCAACGGAAAGGGAAATTCGGCTCATTCTCCTTGTCCGTTACGAGGACAATAAATGCATTTGCCGTATAAGGTGTCCTATTAATCCTTTGCCAGTCAAGGGCGAGTTCCAGTGTGTGTCTACTGGGGAAATGAGCAAATTGCTCAAGTCTATGGGGTGGACATACAAAGAGAAAATCCACTGTAGCATGTTCAAGTAAAACCTATATCAAGCGCCCAAGCGAAATGTTTGGGCGTTTTATTATGAGTTTTAATCAAAATAAGCATTGCCCATCTTTTGCAAAAACGTACAACACAAGGAGGAAAATAAATGAAACTGTATGATTTTGTGAATCTTTACGACAACTGGAACGGAATTTTGGTTGTCAATGACGACAATCTTAAACCGATTGTTAAAGACAAAGTTGCGATTGCTTTGTCTTATGGAAATGTCCATGAAAAGGAAGTTGTTGCCTTTGGTTTCTACGACGACGAATTGTGTGTGAGAGTGAGGTAAAATAAATGATTTCATTTTTTCTTATTTTGGCAATTGTAGGTGGCGTCGAAAACGGCGCACCGTTATACAACATGTTATATGCGTTTCTCATTGTAATTATTGATGTGATTCTGTTTATGCTTATAAACAGAAAATTGAGGAGGTAATGCAAAATGAAATTAATCGAATTTCTCAATATGTTTTACCAACTTGGCACCGATATCAGCAGAGTCGTCGTTTTGCGAAACGGAAGATGTATTTGCGAGAAGGCAGTTGGAGACACCCGTTATATCCGTCAAGAATACAGGGAGGCGAAGGTTAAAAACTTCACCTTTCCAAAAGGGACACATGCTTTGTATGTGATTTTGGAGGTTTAAGGCAAAATGACAATCTGGGAAGCTATGACAGAAGGTGTTCGTGAGTACATTACTAATAACTTCTGCGATAATGATAGCAACATTGGCGAAGTAATCGAGTTCTTCCGTTTCGATGAAGAGTTTCTGCAAAGCGAAGCGGACGGTTACGGATGCTTTTGGTATGGCGAGTTCTTTTGCAAAAGCGAAAACGGGAAAATCACAAACATGTATTATGTTTATGATTTGTATAACTTCGGCGTGTTTGGAGAAAACAACGAAATGATTCTTGCCGTCGGTTGCGATGATGTCGTAATAATCAATTTGAAAACATTTGAAGTTGTCAAAAAGCTGAATCTTCGATAAAGGAGGAAGCAAAATGAATAAACTTGTTATGTCACAGGCGCCTTCTATGGACTACGTTCGTGGTTGGAACAATGCGGTCAGCGACATGAGAAGCTGTATCAAAAACAATCTTTCTAAGGCAGAACAATGCCTGGTTGATAACGGAATTGAACCCGATGAAGCACCTGTTGTTCTTCAGGCATTGGGTTACATTCTGCTTGATGAAGAACTTTATCCAGAATAGAATGGAGGTAAATAAATGGTTGCCATTGTACTTATCATTGATTTCTTTATAATGCTATTCGGAGAGGACGAAAGGAAAGACGGAATTATTGTTCTTATTTTAACAATTATAGGCATTTTTTACCAGCTTATCGAAGCGTTGGTAAAAATCTAAACGGAAAGGAATAAAGCAAATGTTTAGGGTGTATTTTTATGTTGGTAAAGATCTCATTATCAGCGGGACGATGCAATATCTTCCAAGACAAGGAGAAAAGGTAAAGGTAAACGGTAAACTGTATAAAGTGGAAGATGTTGCGTATCTAATTGAGCCGGGAACATCTTCCGCAACAGAAGTCGTAATTAGGATGGTTTAAGGAGGTAGAAACCAAATGAACGTACTAGAAAAACTAAGCATTCTTTCCGCAATGATTAATTGCGAAGACTGCAACAACTGCGTCGCAAAAGGTTATTGCAGCACAATAAGAAAAGGAGATTACATTGTGGAAATCATTCACGATGTAAGAGAGCTGCTCAAGGAGAAAAATCATGACGATTGAACGCTGATACGACGCTATGTTGCCCTTGATGATAACAATATAGGAGGTTATGTGATGGAAAACTACATTTGCATTAATGGAAAGAAGGCAGAATTGACTGCGGAACAGATGAGGGCTCTTGGTATTGAGTTACCGAAGGATAGCCCTTTCGATAGAGCTGAAATGCGCAAAGTTTATTATTATATTTCGCCTGTTGGAAGAGTGACATCCGCTCATGAAACCGAAGCCCCATTTGATAAATATTGCTTTGATGTAGCCAACTACTGTACCGACAAGGCAATTATAGAACAGCGTGCTATGTGGGAAAATCTTAGCCGTCTGTTGTGGCGTTTTAGTGAACAGAATGGCGGTAGCGGAGTTTTCAGTATTGCAAATAAAGGAAAAGGAAACTTTTGCCCTATAATGGAAAACTATAGGTATTTTGACCCGACATTCAAAACACCTGATATTGCAAAACGTGCCATCGAGGAAGTCATCGAACCCTTCATGGCAGAGCATCCCGATTTCGTGTGGTAACAACAATGCAAAATTACTGAGAAAGGAAAATACTATGAAAAAGATTATTGCTATGCTTCTCGCCATTATGGTCATCTTCTCTATTACTGCCTGTGGCGGCAACAAGAAAATCACCACCGACATCAAGCGAAACGAACCATGGCAGGATGTCGACAAACAACTACGTGAGGACCTCGATGACATGATTCTCCACACAGAATATGACGATGGAATCTATTATGTGTTCGTATCAATCAAAGGTGTAAACACCACCTCGACCTTCAATAGAAACGGTTTTGACAGTGCATTCAGCGACCTAAGCAAAGCCATTTATGAGACTGACGAAGTGGAAAATGCAATCGTTGTTCTGGCGTATAACAATACTAACCACGTTCTGTATACAACATACAATGGGGCAAATATCACTGATTACATGAACTAAAGGAGGCAAATAATTATGTTTCATGTTGGAGATAAGGTAAGAGCGTTTAGCTTTGCTCCGTATACGATTACAACCGATGGATGGACTGGTTATGTAACAAGAGTCCGTGATGATGAGATTTGGGTATCTCAACAGAGAACTAATCTTGTCGATGAATCCAACAACTTTATGGTGGAAGCTTATTATTTTGAGCTGGTTGAACCGGCTTCAGAAAAGAAAAAGGAGGAGATTGATATGAATCTCGTAAAGGAAATCATCACAGACGAAGAAAGGAGCATGCTGCTCGATAATATGAAGTCCCTGCTCAACCAGTATAATTATCGGTGCTCTGATGAAGCACTCAATAAAATCATCGACGTTTGGGCGACAAACAAGGCAGAACTAATTTCTGCCTTTAAGAAGCACGCTAACTATATCCCTGGCAAGTTCATGATTGCATTCGATCATGACTTCTCAAGGGAAATTGACAAGGAGGAAATCGTTAGATTCAAGCAATGGATTCTATCTTATGACACCGCTATGGCCGTAAGAGAATTCATGCCAAAAGACATGAGGAATCATGTCGTTGATTACGGCATAAAACTTCCGAGCAAAATTTACGGTTTTATCCATTCGTTGCCAAATTGCACCGAACAGTATATCGGAGACGAGATTGTCTCCAGGTTGAACGAGATTTGTCCCAGTATTCATGCACACAAAGGACAGAAAATGAGTCGTGTGGTTAACAAACTCCTTGGCTACATTGGTTATGACAAGTTGCCTATCTATAATAGTGCCTTTGCCAAGTATGCCGACGCCCTCAATCCGCTGAAAATTAAAAGGCACACGGTTCTTTCTGTGAACCCCCTCGACTATCTCACCATGTCCTTTGGCAATTCCTGGGCAAGTTGCCACACCATAGACAAGGAAAACAAGCGCAATATGCCCAACAGTTACGAGGGGATGTATTCCTCTGGTACTGTAAGCTATATGCTTGATTCTCCGTCTATGGTATTCTATACTGTAGACGCTTCTTACAATGGAAACGACTTCTGGAATGAGCCTAAAATTAATCGTCAAATGTTCCATTGGGGTGAGGAGAAACTTATCCAAGGCAGGTTGTATCCGCAGGACAATGATGGCAACAACAGTGCATACACTCCTCACAGAGAAATCGTGCAAAGCATTATGTCTGAATTGTTTGATTTTCCGAACATTTGGACGCTAAGCAGAGGTACTGGTTCCTCTGCAAAATATGCAATTTCTGAGGGCACTCATTACAGGGACTATGAGTGCTATGATAACTGCACTCTTTCTCGCCCGAAGGGGAGCGAAAACGAAGAGTGCATCACCATTGGGCACAGTCCTATCTGTATTAAATGCGGGGAAGAGCATGACGTGCAAGGAAATATCTCCTGCTGTGCAAATAAAATCACCTGCGCCCATTGCGGGTGCGAAATCGACGAAGACGACGCCATCTTTGTTGATGGGGAATACTATTGCAATGATTGTGTATTTTGGTGCGATCGTTGTGATGAATATCATATTGGAGAAGGGACCAGAGTAAGAGGTTTCGGGACTGTCTGTTCAAATTGTATTGATAATTTCTATCATTGCGCGGAATGTGGCGAGTATGTCACAGCCAGACATTCCGTCTGGATGGAAAGTGAAGACGCATATTTCTGTGATACTTGTGTAGAGACAAACTTTGCACCGTGTGAACGGTGTGGAGAACTGCACAGATTCACAGATATGAAGGAGATTGCTGGCATGCTTCTTTGCCGCAACTGTACCGAAGAGGATGAAAACGAAACCGAAAACTAAGGGGGATAATGTGTATGAATAAGGAATTTGAAAAGATTTGCCGTATGTCTCAGAAATCCTTGAAGAATCATGTAAAGCAGAGGTTGCAGGTAACTCATGGAAAAGCCGTTGTTGAAAATGGCTTTGTATATGCACAAGGAAAATTCCCTGTGCTTTTGGTAGCGCATATGGACACAGTACACAAAGTACTTCCGAGTACAATTGTGTACGATAACACTGGTGACATTATCTCCTCTCCGCAAGGAATCGGAGGAGATGATCGTTGTGGAGTGTATATGATTTTTGAAATTCTTAAAAGAATCAATTGTTCAGTGCTCTTTACTGAAGATGAGGAGAAGGGAGGAATTGGCGCAGATAAGTTTGCAAAGAGCGACCTACTGGAAGAACTCGATTTTAATTATATTATCGAGTTCGACCGCGCCAATGCAAATGATGCAGTATTTTATTCCTGTGCGAATGACGAGTTCGAGGAATTCGTCACGCAGGATTTCTACAAAACGAACTACGGAAGCTATTCGGATATATGCGAAATTGCTCCCGCTCTTGGTTGTGCTGCGGTAAATTTGTCCTGCGGGTATCATAATGCTCACACCACAAATGAATATGTGGTGTTTTCCGAAATGGAAGCAAGCATTGAGGCGGCTTGTAAAATACTCGAAAGGACAACGGAAAGCGATAAGTTTGAGTATGTGGAAGATATGAGTTCTAGCTTTGGATACTATGGCAAAAACTATAGTTACAGCGGCGGCTACTCAAACTACAGTTACACTGGTGCAGAAAGTTACTATGCCCAAAAATATTATATTATCGAATATGTGAATGTGTATGGTGCGAATGAATATTACGACACCTATGCTCGTTCCAAAGCAGAAGCAGTTGGCCATTTTGTTATGGATAAGTCCGATATGACATATGACAACGTTGTTGACGTATGTTCTCAGGATTTGTACGATTATTAATTATTGCCAAACTGGCAGAAAGGAAATTAACATCATGAAAAACATTAAGATCATCAAGGCTAAGTATATTGTGGAGAGCGACCGTCGTAAGGGTAAGGCAGTTATGAATCTGGACACCGGCGAGGTGTTCACTTCTGCAAAGGAATGTGCTGATTTGAAGCATATGCCTTATGCGAACTTCCGTGTAAAGCTTCGCGATGGAAAGCCCGCCATTGATGGTCATTTGTACTGCTATGTGGCAGACATGAGCTATTATGCGGATGCGATTCAGGATCGTATTTATGCGAAAGCCAAGATGGAGTACGACGCAATGAAGCTCCAGTTGGCAGAGATTGAGCACAAGAAAGCAAAGCTGTGTGCAGAAATGGGTAAGTTCAAGAATATCAAGGAGGATGGCGAATGAAATCTCCTTGTCAAAACTGCGCAAAAAGAACGGTTGGATGCCATTCAAGTTGTGAAAGTTACATAAATTTTCGCAACGGCATAGACAACATAAAAAGAAAAATGAAGGGCGATAAAGAATACGAAAGATATAAAAGAGATGTGATAAGGAGGAAAAGTAAATGACTTTTGAAGAACTGAAAACTGAGGCAAGCAAGCTCGGTTATAGTCTAATCAAAAAGAAACCGTATATTCCTATTAAACCCTGCCCAGTATGTGGCAAGAAGGGTACAAGTGTATGGCACGGTAAAGATGGAACACAAAGGAGATGCTCTTTCTGCGACTTTAGAGGAGATTGGACAAATAACAAGAAAATCTCTGTAAATAAGGCGTGGAACAATGCAGTTGAGAGGTATTTGGACAAGGAGGAGAAGTAAATGCTCGAAAAGCTATTTAACGTAATTGGCATTGACGATTTAGAGGGAGGTAAACTAAATGCTTATTAAAATGACAGACGGCGGTATCGTAAATTATGAAGATAACTGCTATCACTATGATGGTTGCCCCACCTGTAACTATGGAAGTGAATATATCAACGAAATTAATATTACCCTTGTTCACCATGCTATCCATGTCAAGACAAATCAGATGTATGAGTATGCTATTTCCGAAGGACAGATGGTTAGACTGTTCTTAACGGAATACAACACAATTCAGACAATGACAGAAAAGCAATTCATTGATTGGTTTAAGGCAAAACTAATTGATATTGCATATGAAGAATGCATTGAGGAATTTGAAGTGAAGGAGGTAAAGTGAAATGACAATTGCTGCAATTGTTATCTTATCTGCAATGATTGGAGGAATGTTTGGAGCATTTGCAGCTATATTTGTGGATATATATAAAAAATAAGGAGGCAAAATAAAATGAAAGTTAAAGTAGTATTTGAATGCGAAATTTATCCGACAGATTATACTCCTTGGTTCACCGTGAATGACGAACTTAAACATACCGGATTTGATTGCGTAAACAATCTTTCAGTATTCGATGCAGAAACTGGAGAAGAACTCTAAAATGATAATTTTAAAGGAGGTAAAATAAAATGAAAAAATTCACAATCAAAATCACCGACACCGATGTGTATATCAACGGAAAACTTTGTGAATTTGCACACAAAATGGACAAAGAAAATCACAAGGACGATATGAACAAGAGGGCAATTGTTGCTCTTGCAAATGAAATGAATTACGAACCGGTATTCCTGTTTGAAGAAATGGCAGATAGACTTGATGAAATGTTGGATGAGGAGGATTTTTAAATTGATGGAGGCAAAGTAATGACGCTCTATGCAGTATATGCAACAAATGAAGATGGTAGCTTTTCATGGATCGACAGCTATTGGCTGAACTATGAAAACGCGGTGGCAAGATTCAAAAAAAATATGTATTTATAAAAGAGAACCTGACAAAAGTGAAATTAACCATTATGTGAGAGAAATCACAACACAAGATTAAGGAGAATTATCGATATGAATGAAACGGTTAAAAACTGGCTGATTAAACTGTACGATAGAAATCACAACGAAAGATTAAAGGGGATTGTTGACATGAACGAAACGGTTAAAAGCTGGTTGATTGAACTGTACGAAAGAGAAATCAAAGAAGCCATTGGTTCGATTTCAAACGAAAGAATTTGGTTGATGGGTTCTGATGTGTGGGAAGAGGAAAAAATGCATCTGGACAATATGGCAAACCTCAATGAGTATATTACCGCATTGAAAATTCTACTGAATGATATCAAGGAGGTAAAGTAAAATGAGTAATTGGACACACGTTGCAGCAATCTTTAGGGTTGATAGTTTCCAACACGAAGGAAAAGATTTTACAAAAATCTTTGGAAAGGAATTGGATTATTATGACTCTACTGAAAAATGGAATGAAGCAAGTGATCGCCCAGAACATTTTCTTCCTCTTGGCTCAGAGGGCTCCCTTCAAATGAGTGTTTGGGAGAATCCAAATAAAAGCTGTATGGATGCATTTACAATTAGTGTATTCGGAGACCTAAGAGACCACGATAGTATTGAGGAAATTATTAAGTGGTTCGATGAAAAGTGCAGCATGCTATGGATTAGGCAAGCAGTAATTACGGTTGAGAATGAGTGGTTTGGAATTCAAACCAAAACTTATGGAGATGAGAGGTGAATATGAACACAAATCATCATGTAAAAATGATTGAATACACAGAAAAATATGATTTCTTTGCCGAGCAAGATAATGTTGCACTATTTGATGACAGAGATATTTCCGAAGAAGAAGTCAACAAACTAATTCGAGAGGGAGATGAATATCATCCACATGTAGTATTTATGACCAAGAAACAGTATAATAACGTATTTAAGAGTTTGAAGGGAGAATGAAAATGATTAAAAATGCAAGAATTACGTCCACCATGCTTGGACGAGAAGATCATGGAATTATGACATTCATGATTTATATTTCTGCCGAAGGGATGACTTGTGGCGTTGGAGGGTACTGTCTTGACGAATTTGACCCAGCTAAACAGACAAGAGTATTTCGAGCCAAGTCTATGGAGGTCATATCCAAGGTCTTGGAGGTGGTTGGTGTGGATAAGTGGGAGGATCTTCCTGGAAAATACATTCGATTTGAAGATAATGGCTGGGGTTCCGCAGTATATAAAATCGGAAATATTATTAATGAGAAGTGGCTTGATATGAGGGAATTCTTTCAGCATAAAGAGAGGTAAACAAATGATTACTATTTTGCTTATTATCATTGCTTGCGTACTATTATTCGGAAAGGACGAAACAAAAGGCGGGATTGTTGCGCTCATTGGAACAATCGTAGTCTTTGCAGTTATTGCAATGATTGCAAATGCATGTGGACTTTTAGACCAAACAAATATCCCGTCCTATAATTTGGCAAATTAATATAAAACGAAGAACAATACGATATTAAAGGAGAAAATAAATATGAACGTATCAAGAGAAACTAAAAAGGCAGAGGCAATTAATCGCATGAAGGAGCTTGGGCTATTTGCTCCATGCATCAAGGCATTTAAGAGCAGAAATGAAGTGCAACTCTCTGAGCAGACTGGTGGTCTATATGAGTTTAGCGCCGACATGGAGCTTACTGCAAAGGTGCAGGAATTTGAAAGAAAAAATAATGCACTTGTATATCATGTAGTCCATACTCTTATGAAGCTTGATGGAGAAATGATGGATATGTACAACTTTCTGTATGTGTCCGACTATCAGGAAGAATGGGAGACAGACAATGCCGATATTAAAGAAGGCTATGTGTTTGCCTATGTATGGAACAAGACCATTGACTATTTCAGCGAGTTCGGTAGCATTGCCGTAAAAGGAATGTTTGGTGGACTCGTAAGAATCGGCTAAGAAAATTTGTGAAATTTGTTTATTGAATTTCAGAGGGAAGGTGATATAATAAAGATAAAAGGAGCCGCAAAAATACAGTGGTTTAATATATTTGAAATAAAATCAAAGATGGAGGTATTTTTATGAGAGTGCTGCTCAGAAGCTGCCCAAACGGAGACCAGTATGTATGGAAGAAAGCAGAAATGAAAGATGCAAGAACATTTGCTTTAGAAGATGGAACTTGCGCGTATCAAGCAGGCATTGTTTCTATTTCAAGAGATAACAGAAAGAAATTTGTAAAGTGCTCTTCCTGCGGAGCACTTATCAGAAATACACCGGAAGCAATTAAGGAACATACCGATAGGGCTTCAACTTCTGCATCTTGTTTTGGTTGCCAATATATGAGAGAAGGAGATGGTAAGCAGTTATCTGCAAAATATACTCTGCAAGAGGATGGGAGATATGTGGTAAACACAAAAAAGAGTACACAATTGTATTGCAGAGCATCGTTTAGGTTTTACGATATTAATTCTCAGGAAGCAAGGGAAGTATGTAGGTTCAAAGGTTGCGCCACGGCGGAAATGCAGCCCATTGAGGATATATTTACAAATTATCCTGGCCTATTTGATGACATAATTACTGTGGATAGAATTTTTGAAAACGGGTTCACAGAAAAGATTGAATATAAACACATGGGTGTTACTTACTATAAGCTGAAAGGGAAGAATCATATTACTGCAATAGTCAATAAGTTAAACATTGTTGACCGTTTTGTAATTTGTTACAGAAGTCAGTCGCTTGATGTTGTGTATTCTAAAAAGTACAACAAGCTGTTTCTTATTAATGGTGGCTGGTATAAGGAATACAATAGTTCCGTATCCATTCCTGACAAAACCCTTAAAAGCATTAAGGAAAAAATTGCAAGCTTGTATAATTGAAAGGAGATATAATTATGGCACTCTACAATGTTGGGGATCGTGTTGTTGTAAGGGAAAATCTTGGCGTCATTAGCAGCAATTATCGTTATGGGCACGGATATGGAATGGAGCGTCTTAATGGCTGTCCTGTAACAATCACGAGGGTTATTGAACATAACGGTATTGAAGACGATACTGAATATAACATTGCAGAAGATAATGGTAATTTTTCTTGGGGCAGCGCTGACTTTGCTGGTTTAGAAGATGGTACCGTTCATACTGCACAGCCAAGCACCATTCTTACAAAAGCAGACATCAAGGAAGCGTGGGGTCAGTATTGCGACACAGACAAGCTCGTCGATGATGTGATGGCGCTACTTACCAAATATGGGCATAGAAATACTGAGCACGGCGTATGTACGATGTTGAACGAATATTTCACCAACAAAAAGGATTTGATTGAACTGTTTCAAAAGTCTGCCAATTATATGGGCGACATGCGAATTATGATTGACATTGAACTCGAAAGAGAAAATAATGCAGATGATATTTATTCATTTTGCGAAAACTTCTATAATAATGTTGGCGCAAGTAGGTTGATTCTAAAGTACGAAGATGAGCATGGAAGGAAAATTGATGATTACATCAGAACTGGAATAGAGTGCATTACAGCAAAAGATTTGATGAAGCCCGAAGTAGTTACAAAGTTAAAAAATGTAACAGATGCACGCAATAAATTTGCAGATGATAAAGCAACGCTTGCTTCTCATGCAATCGAAAATGAGTGCTACGGTGCAATGCGCAAATTTAAGATGTTCAGACTTTCTACTGTTGATAAAGAATTTTCTGAAAGAATGGATGAGAAATATAAAGTAAGGGAAGGTATGAAAACCAGCCGTGCTTTCAATCGAGTGTGCGGATTCTATGGAATAGATAAATTACCTAAGTATAATAAGCTATTTGCAAAGTATGCCGACATGGTAAGTGGACTCAAGAGAAAGCTAAAGTTCTTTATTAGCGTCAATCCTATTGATTATTTAACTATGAGCTTCGGTGTAAACTGGGCTTCTTGCCATACGATTGACAAAGAGAACCGTAGAGGTATGGATAACGCCTATTCTGGTATGTACTGCGGAGGGACTGTAAGTTATATGCTGGATAGCACTTCGATTGTTACATTTGTGCATAATCATGTTCCGACTAATTGGGAGGACGGAAAGATTTATAGGTGTATGTTTCATTATGGAAAGAACATTCTTGTACAGGGCAGAGTGTATCCACAGGGGAATGATGGTAGAACAGATTTGTATAAAGTATTCCGTAACTATGTACAAAATATACTCACCCCTATTCTTGGGCTTACGGATACTACCTGGAAAAAGAAAGAAAATGGTGATGTAAGCAGTAATGTAGATTCCTACGGAGTACACTATCGTGACTATACAGCTTTTGAAGATTGTAACGTTTCTTATCCAAGAGAAAGAAGCGAGAGCCGTGGTAATGTAATTAGCATTGGTCATTCTGGAATCTGTGCCAATTGTGGTAGACCCATCACAGAGAACGGTAGAATTAGTCATTGTATTTGTTGATTTGAAAGGAGATATAACATGGAATTTAGACGTACAATTCCCGCAGGTCAATTTTGTTTGTTTACTGTTACTATTGTGGATTATATCAAACATAAAAGAATGTTTCAAACATTTGGAGATGCTTTTGACTATATTCAAAAGTATGCTAATGGGGCAGAAATTTTTGAAGTGAAATCCGATAGTTTTTCTGTTCAATATGCGTTTCTTTCGCACGATACAAAACATTTCATTCGTTTTGCTACGGCTACCATTGATGCCCATTTGTTCACTTACGATGCAGATAAACCACTCGTTACTTCTAATTTTATGTGGACATATGATGATGAAAAAAGAACTGGTCATTTGCAGTAAATAAGGAGGGAGAATAAATGTCATACAACATGCTAGATATGGAATTTGATTACAAGGAACAAATCGAGTATTTTGAGTCAGAAGTAAAAAGGCTGAAGGCAAAATGTAACAGACTTATTCGAGAGAATAGAGAACTGAAAAATAATACGTCTAAACAAACTGTACCAAATCCAGCAAATGTCTATGGAACAACGCAATATTATGAAAACGGGCTACTTGAATCTATTTACGACGGGTTTGGGTATCGTGACACAGACGGAAATATTACATGGTATGACGGATATGAACCGATTGACGATGAATTTCATGTGTCATTTATTTGCCCGTATGGAAATGGCTGTGATTTAAAGGAGGTTCAAAAATGAGAGACCCCAAGAGAATTGATAAGTTCTGTGAGATGCTCAAGGCATACTGGTACATGGTCCCTGACTGGAGATTTATGCAGTTGGTATGCAATCTTCAGGCACAAATTGGAAGTGACGGCTTCTATCTGGAAGATGATAAGACAATGGAGCTGATTGAGCAGATGCTGAAAGGAGAATAAAATGATTCGGTATGTTGAGGATTATATCAATGATGATTGGGAAGAAGGAGTTCCTACTCCTGATGATTGGGGAGAAGGGTACTTAAGAATTACTGCTGAAGACCAGAGTTGGAATAAGGAAACTCTCAAACAGTTGCGTGAAGAGCACGATATTATCTTTATGTCTGCTGGTGACGGAGTTACTCCAATAAAGATATTTAAATATGGAGAGCATTATGGAGTTGTCCTCGGTTCAGAAGATGATGGAACTATGCGTTTTGAAAGGTATTTCAGAGACTTCAAACATGGCTTTTCTGATTACTGGATTGATTTTTTGATTGCAGATTTGCAGGAGGCCAAAAGATATATTGCGGAGTTAAAAGAAAAGGAGAAGTAAAATGCTTATTAATCATAACAACAATGAAACTAATCATGTCGAGTTTGTTTCTTATAGTGGCAGATATCCAAATCTTTGTAGTGGTGTTCTCGTGTTGAGAATTGATGGACTCACATATTGTTTTGGGCATGAAGTTGGAAGTTATGATTTTAATACAAATAAATTTAGAGATCATAACTACAAACCGTTCTGGCATAGTGGTGGATGTGTTCTGGCCGATGAGAACTGGAACTTTGATGTACATCAAGGTGAATGGGAAATCGACACAAACGAGATTCCTGAACAGCTTCGCAAATATGCAACGGAAATTGATAAAGTGTTTAATGACAACGTTTCGTGGGGATGTTGCGGTGGCTGTATTTAAAACGATACAAAATTAAAGGAGGATTTAATTATGTTCAACAGAGAAAAGGCAGAAAAAATTGCAGATGATTTTTTGGAGAAAATGAATCCTACTAATTGGAATGGGGAAGGAAGAAGACCGAAATCTTTTGACACAAGGATTGTGACTTATGACATTAATTCTATTAACGGAAACGAACTCGATATTTCTTTCGATTATCTTGAGGAAGATGGATGGACACATTATTGTGAACTAAGAGATAAGGGAACTGGAGAGTTAATGATTCCGCTACATGGGTATGGAGTGGATTCTTTGCAGAATTTGGTTGATACAATCATGGATATTTGTTCCGAAGAAAATTAAAGGAGGATTTAAAAATGTTTAAATTTATTATTAAAACTGAAAATGTAGATGGGATTGTTATTACAAGAGAATTTGATACAGCATCTTGTTTCCTTATGGCTTGCGAAAGCGATGATATTGATGTCGCTATTTCTTTTGACGACCCAATTGTTAGCGTATCTTATGGAGGCGTCGATGTAGATATTTCTAAATTTAAAAATGTTAATGATTTATATTGTTGGATGTGCAGTGACGCATGCGACTGGTTTTAAAGGAGGACAATTAAATGTCCAAGAACTACGATAAAAGACTAACCATTAGAAAAGAATTGAAAAATATTGAGCTTGATACGTACACAATTTTTAAGGTAAAGGCGTTGATTGATATGCTCATTACAGAAAAGAAATGCCCACATTGTGGAAGGCAGCTTCTTCTAAGTGATTTAGAACAATACGATTATGTATGTTCAGAATGTGATGAGAACTTCTTTGAATGTGAGGTTGATGATTAATATGAATAGTGAGTTTCAATACAAAATGCTTGACCGTATGAAGTCAGATTGTGACTATTATCTTGGTTTTGGAAACAGAAGTACAAAATATCTATGGGGAAAGAGCGTTGAAAAACACATTGAAGCCATGAGACGAATTTGGAATGAACTTGAAGATAAGCCTGTATGGTTGAGTATGGAACAAATTGATGAATATGAAAGGAAGATGAAGAGTGAATAATATTGAAATTAATGATAAGGGCTTTATAACTCTTGATGATAAGGTGATGGTTTCCGATCCATGTTATGGAATGAATACTTGGTGTCAAGGGACGATTGATAATGTGCTCAAAGGCAATTACAAGTGTACGGTAGAAACTTCTGATGAAGGCGCATGGGGTAGACGAGTTTCCGCAATTCAGGTTGTGCATGCAGATTATATGAATAAGTTCCTTGAATACAGTGAGGAAAACTTCGTGGTCGGCGTTGATAGTGGTCAGGCTGGTATTTTTGATTATGAATATTATAAGAAGTATCATAGTGGCGACAATGAAACCGAACATGTAGATAACGATTGGTATTGGAGAGTATGTGAACTCACAATAACGACTAAGAAAAATCCAAATTATGTAGCATTCGTTTTTGATTATAACGTAGAAGATATGGCCGAACAGTTAAAAAAATACAGAGAATGGAGCAACAACGCAGATGTAAGTTGGCCAATGATTCAAATTAATGATGGAAATACCATTGATGGTCTTGGCTTGGCTTCTTCTTCTGGATATGGAGATGGCAGTTATTGTTGTTGGACTGCGCATAATGAGGAAGGGAAGATTGTTGCGATTAGAGTAGAGTATATTACAGAAGATGACGAGGAGGAAATGTAAATGAGCCTTTATCAGAAATACGATGATGAACTTCTTGAATCTATGTGGGATGAGCTTGAAGATGTACCTATTGACGAAAATGAATGTCTTGATGTTGATTGGAAAGGTTGGAGGAAAGGAACTAACAGAGAAGAGGTTTGGCATTGGTTTGATGAAAATCACAGCAAAGGTGTTGGCTGGCTGATGAATGAAAGAGAAACAAAATATTAAAGGAGGATTTTATTATGAGTACAAGAGGACTTTACGGATTCCGTAAGAATGGAATAGACAAGGTAACTTATAATCACTTTGATAGTTATCCAGATGGGCTTGGGGCGGATGTAATTAGCTTTATCAAAAAGCATTCAATTGATGAACTTGAAAAGTTTTATGACAGAATTCAGATGGTGTATAATGGTGCAAGCCCTACAAAGGAGGAAATCAAAGTCTGTGTAGATGCGGGCCTGTGTGATCTCAGTGTATCAACGCGGTCTACAAATGATTGGTATTGTCTACTGAGAAATATACAAGGGAATTTGGATGCTCTCTATAATAGTCCAGTTGCATATATGATAGACGGCAGTGATTTCATTAAGGATTCGTTGTTTTGTGAGTATGCATACATCATTGATCTTGATGTAAATACACTTGAGTTTTATGTTGGATTCCAGAAAGAGCCGAACGTTTTCAACAGATATGGAACTGAAAGTGATAATGGATATTATCCTTGCAAGATGGCATCTTTTTATTCTATTGAAACTATGAATGAACATTCTGTTGAAGAGTATATAAATGATATGAATAAGGTCAGTGAATAAAATTAATATTAATGATTGAAGGGAGATGCGTTATCATAGGATTGGATATGTATTTGAATAGAATGCCTCGTTATAAGAGTGCTACTGCAAGTGATGTGAGTGTAATTGAAAACTATCTTGATTGGCAGAAAGAAAAAAAGGAAGGGAGTGAGTATGCAAATTGTACACTGAAAGAGTGGTGTGGTATTGATATTAATAAAATGCCAGATATTGATGTAGTTGAATACTATATGCAATTCTGTAACTTCAAGTATTATGCCTGGGATTCTGAACACGACTATGGACATAATTCCATTATGGAAGAGGTCGGTTACTGGCGAAAAGAGAATATGATTCATCAGTGGTTTGTGGATCATGTTCAGAATGGAATTGACGACTGCTGCTACCACAATGAGTGTACAAAGGAAATTCTTGAGGAATTGCTTGATACTTGCGAGAAAGTGAAGCAGATTGCAGTATTGAAGCCAGGAAAGGTTGTAAACGGACAGACGCTTATAAACGGAAAGTGGGAAAATTGTTATGAGGATGGAGAGGTCATTGTAAATGCTGATGAAGTTGCAGCACTTCTTCCTACTCAGGGAGGTTTCTTCTTTGGAGCAACTGAGTATGACAATTGGTACATGAGAGGTATTGAGTACACAATTGATATTTTGACGCGAGTACTTGAAACAACGGACTTTGAAAAGGAAATGGTCTATTATGTAAGTAGCTGGTAAAAATAAGGCTAGCTATATGGAAAGGAAGGAAATTAAAATGTATACTGTGTACGATTCAAAGGGGATTCCTTACGAAACTGTGTGGAACGAAATTGAGGCAGACTGTATTGCTTATTACATCGGCGGGTACTATGAAGAGAATAGGAGGACGAGTAAATGACAATCTATGATTTTATTAACATTTGCTGTACTGTTGACGGTGTAGAATTTTCGATATTTGATTGTAATAGCGAAAAAGCATTTGATATTTCAGAAGAAGATCTGAGGTGTTCTGAGTGGGAAGATTACGAAATTGGAGGTATGGATATTTTCTATGATGAGAAAAGAAAGAGTATCCATGTTGAGTTTAATATAGAGATTGATGAGGAGGAAGGCTAAATGGAAAATAATAAGTATGTCCAAACATATATTACACTTGATGAACAAGAATTGAGGCTTCTTAATATCCCAGAAGAATATTGGGAAGACCTTGATGTTGTAAATGATTCGATTCATTCCATGATTTATGAAAGGAAGGAAATTTAAATGAAAACTTGGAAGATTCCTGTATGCTGGGCAATGATGGGAACTGTAAAGGTTGAGGAAAATACTCTTGCAGAAGCAATTGAAATTGCAAAAGATGATGCAGGTGTTATTCCTATTCCAGATGATGGTACATTTATGGATGGTTCTTGGGAAGTCGATTGCTTTGACGAAGATTATCTTCGTGAATGGTACAATGGAAATCAGATTGATGGGGAGGAATATTAAAATGAAAGAAATTACAAGCACAGTTTACAAGGCATTTGATGGAAAGGAATTTGTGAGCCGTAGCGATTGCGTTGAGTATGAAGCAAATGCATTTAAAGATGTCAATTTGCAGAAGTTTGATGTACAAATTCCTTATGGAGATAATGACCTTTATACTCACGTCGCTTACAAAATCACTTCAGAAAATGAGTTCAATATGTTTATGGCATATCTAAAATATAACTATGGCGACATTTACGGAATTGAAGAGTACTCAGGCAACGGTTGGTATATGACAACAACATCTGAAAGAGATTGGGTAAATGTATATTTGTTGAGCAAAGTTGTTGAAGATTTTACGCATATGCTTTCGGAGATTGCAGAAAACACTTTGAATTTTTAAGGGAGAATTGAAAATGAAAATTGAATTCAAGACAAGTAATGCGGCTTTTGATGAATATGGCGACGCTGAGGTGGCTCGTATCCTTGAGGAAATTGTGGATAAGGTAAGGCGAGGATATGACCACGGTGCAATTATAGACATTAACGGGAACAAAGTTGGATTTTGGGAAATGTAAGGAGCCAAAAGGCTCCTTTTTACTTGACAAGAATACAAAATTAATGTATAATGGAGGCGCAAATTATGAAAAAGAAAAATGAAAACAAAGTATGGATGGAGAGAGAGGACTATATTAATTATCTCGCAGCCCAAAGTAATGAGGTGCATATCAGCGACAGAAATAGTAAAACTGGTCCCTTGTGTAATGACCTAGCATTTCCAACTTGTACGTGCCGTGAGGATGCGCCGTGCAGAGAAGGTGGCTGTTATTGCAACAAGGGTAGACAGCAATTAGCGGTTGTACAGGCCGCATATGCAAGAAACTTGAGATTGTATAATACAAATCCTGTAGACTTCTGGGAGCAAGTGAAATTTAAGATTAAACACCGTCCCTATCCTTTGTTTCGTTGGACTGATAGCGGCGACATTCCAGATGCAGATTTCTTTGTTGGTATGGTAGACTTGGCGAACACATTTCCCAACATTAAGTTTCTTGCATACACAAAGAAATATTGGATTGTTAACGAATGGATTGACAAAAACGGAGATTTGCCAGATAACTTCACAGTAAGATTCTCTGCATGGCATATTGGTTGGAAGGTAGAAAATCCTCACAACTTACCTATTGCCTATGTAGATTTTAAAGACAAAACTTTGAATCCCGAGTTTCCGAATGGAACTACAGGATGTCCTAACCAAAAAGATAAGACGATTACTTGTAGTATTTGTAGAAAGTGTTTCAATAAGAAAATTCAATCTATTAAATTTAATCAGCATTAAATCGCAAATTAATGTAATGAGGTGGTTTGATGTGGTATATGTGGAAGAATTTAAAAGCTGTAATTTTGATTAATAAATAACAGAAAGGAAATAATACAATGACAACTAAGGATTGGACCGGTAATAGCAAAGCGGTTTATTCTTGCCACGGAGCAAGCAATCATAGCGATACTAAACGAGAAGTAAATGATTATTATGCGACTCCTCCTAGTGCAGTAGAGATGTTACTTGGACTTGAGGATTTCAGCGAGATAATTATGGAACCGGCTTGTGGAGAAGGACATATTGCGGAGGTTCTTAAAACTCATGGACATAGAGTTATAGCAACAGATCTTATTGACAGGGGATATAGTGTTGGAGGAGTAGACTTTTTCTGTGTGAACAAACCAATGGATGTAGATATTGTTACAAATCCTCCATATAGTATGGCAAAAGAATTTGTAGAACATGCAATGGAAATTGTAACAGAAGGGCATAAGGTTGCAATGTTTCTTAAGTTGACGTTTCTTGAAGGGCAAAGCAGGAGAGAATTGTTCAAAAAGTATCCACCGAAGACGATTTATGTTTCTACTTCTCGTATTGGCTGTGCAAAGAATGGTGAATTTAAGAAAGACAAAAATGGAAACCTGAAAGCTGATTCAGCAGTCGCTTACTGTTGGTATGTCTGGCAAAAGGGATTTAATGGAGACCCGAAAATTAAATGGTTTAATTAAGGATGGATATTAATGAACAAATATCAATATTATGTAAATGGGAAACCAGTAACAAGAAAGGAGATGGTAATAGAACTCAAAAATAAGTGTTATAGGACAATTCGTACCGAATATATTGGTGGTATTGGTATTGATATAACAGAAACTGATGAAAAGAAGTTTAATAGCCTCATGAGAAAAATTGAGAAAGGGTATATTATTCTGATTGATAATAAAACTTTTCGTCGCAAGATAGTATAAGGAGGAATGAAAATGAAACTGTATGTGACTTCAGATATTCATAGTGCGTACACGCCTATGAAAAAGGCGTTAGATGAAGCTGGTTTTAAGCCAGGGAACAAGGAGCATCTTCTAGTGGTGTGCGGAGATCTTTTCGACAGGATGGACGAAAGTCAACAGGTTCTTGATTATATGATGAGTGTGCCTAATAAGGTTCTAATTTTCGGGAACCATGAAGATCTTATGACTTCGATGTGTCGAAGAGGATTTCCGCGTTCAAACGATTTTCACAATGGAACGCACAAAACGGTATGCGACTTGGCTCCTAATACAAAAGAGTTTCATACCGCCTGTGCAGTTACAATGGAAAAACTAAATCCATTGTTTGATAAAATGGTTGATTACTTTGAAAGTGAGCACTATGTATTCGTTCACTCAGCACTTCCAGTAGGAGACGATTGGAGAGAAGGTCATAAAAAAGACTGGATGTACGCCAGATGGCCTAATCCTTTCGAGGAGGCAACTTTATATAAAAATCTACCAGAAAACAAAACCTTGGTATTTGGACACTGGCATACGAGTTGGATGTGGTCAAGAAATGGAGTTGGAAGTGAATGGGGTGATGACGCTTGTTTTAAACCTTATTACGGAAATGGATTTATAGGGATCGACAGTTGTGTTGCCTACAGTAAATTTTGCAATGTGCTTATTTTGGAAGACAATTTATTGGAGGACTTAGTATGGTGAAAGTTAAAGAAGATATGACGGGGTGGAATATGTCTGAACACGGATTCCCAAATTCTAGAATAACCGTTTTAGAACAGGCAGAAGATTACGTTTCTCCAAAAGGATTACATTATGCAAGATGGTGGTGCAAGTGCAATTGTGGAAATGAAGAAAAGTTTATTGTAAAAGGATTAGAATTAAGAAATGGAGACACACAGTCTTGTGGTTGTATAAGAAAGGAGAAGAATAAAAAATACAACGAGTGGTTGGGCGATATATTTGAAGATGAAAATGGAAAATATCGTATTGGACTAACAACAAACACTCACAAAGAATTTTATATTGATGAAGAAGATTTTGACAAAGTAAAGGATTATTGTTGGTATGAGGTGAAAAACGGAGAATATCGTACTATAGAAGCATGGATTCCAAAACTTAAATCTCAGTTAAAAATAGCAAGACTGATTGTGGGCGATTATTTTGACCACGCCGACAGAAACCCACTCAATAACAGAAAATATAATTTAAGAAAAGCTACTTTTTCTCAAAATTCTTCAAATAGAAGTCTTTTAAATAGAAATAAGACCGGGTATATTGGAGTATGTTTTGATAGTAATAGAAACAAATGGAAAGCATCAATATGTATCAATCACAAAAATATAAATTTAGGTAGGTTTATAAGCAAAGAAGACGCAATAATTGCACGTCTTAAAGCGGAGAAAGAATACTATGGTGAATTCGCTCCACAGAGACATTTATTTGAGCAATATAAAATTTGAATGGAACAAAATAATGAATAATATTGATAAGGCAATTGAGTATTGTGAGAAACTTATTGAAAAGTGGTATAACAATGGTGAGATTGACGATTTCGATATTTGCGATATTATTGAGCACGATGGATGCATTGGTTTAGACGCCTGCACTGCTTGGACACATAAGGTAAATGTACTTACGTTGGAAGATAACTTCTTGGAGGATTGAAATGATTACTAAAATTACAAAGATGGTTCCAAAGAGATACTATATTATTGATGGAGTTGAATTCCCAGCAAGCGATCTCTTTCATGTTTTAGAAACTATAGTAGAAGGAGATTCAGAAGATTTAGACTACTATTTTTATAGTATTGCTGAGGAATTGGTAAACCTTGGTTATCTTATAGAGAGGTTTGGTTATCATGAGGGTGTTGTGTATTACGATACAGAAAATAAAAAAGCAGCAGCTCTGTTTGAGGAAATCTTGAAAATGTAAAGGAGGTTAATTATGGAAATGACAAAGGAAAATGTTCTGCGACAGATGGTGCAGATTCATGACGAAATTAAGCAGCATTCGTTTAGGATTACATTTTCTACAAGTGATATTGCGGAGTATAAGCATTTACTTTATGAGCTTTCTGAAGTTTGGTGTGATTTAATTTGGAATTGTCCTCATGAAACGGAAGAGGAAAAGAAACTTTATTGTCAGTTTGGATACTGGATTCATGATTATCGTCAGGAATTGCGAACATATAGCAGGGATACTTTCCCAATGCAGTTCTTTCCTTATTATGAGCAGATGCTTCAGGTAACTCATAATTATCTCAATACTGGAAACATGGATGTGTTTTATAATCTGGATTGTTTCTTTACTGAGAGCGGTGAGAGGAAGATTAAGTCCGAAAAATATGAGCTTATTACAAAAGAAAAATGCGGCATTGATTCTCCTGAACTTCCTCGTTATTTTCCTGTTGGAAATAAACTCTGTGTTAATGATGATAAGATGAAGGAATATTTTCTGACTAGATTTCATTATACAAAGAAGAGCGAAGAGGAGCGACTCGCTAATTTTGAAACTTGGAAGCGAGATTTAAAGCCTGTCCTTGAATGGATTAATACAAATTTAGTAAAGGATGCTATTGAACATAAACCTTGGAAGTCTGTATAAAAAAAGGAGATTAATTATGAAAATTAATAGACCTATTCATTATACGCAGCCTTGTCGGACGCACGAAAAAATTGATTGGGAACCGTATTATACAGGATTTATTGGAAGTAGACGAATGCCAGATGGAGTTTGCAATTTCATTTATGAGATTTATAAGGATGATGATGGGAATTACCGAGCCGAAGCCAGTAATAATGCCTATGGAGCAATAAGAGTCGCAGTTAAAAGTAGAAATTGTGAAAACGTACACGGGTCAAAGTACAAGGAAAACGAAGTAAAAGACCTAATGGAAAATATAGAAAACGGAAAGTGTTTGTGGCTATATATTAGTCATTGTAATGTGATTGGTAGAGTAACGACTATGGAATATTGAAAGGAAATTAATTATGAAACACATTTATACCTCACCTCTTTGTGGTTGGGACGAATCGGCAGACCGTGTTTATGTGTACGAACTTGAGAATGATGAAGAGGTTTTGGATTTTGAAGAAATGAGCTTTGAAGAGAAATGTGATTTGTTTGGTGTAAGAGAGGAAAATGATGTGATTCCCGGCGCATTGTATCACAGATATGATTTTCATTGTACTGGAAGTCATATTATTATGACGGAAGTCGTTGCTTGTAATGTGTAAGAAAGGAGATTAATTATGACAAGTGAAGAGATTAGAATTGCAAAAGCAACCAGTCGTAGCGCTGGAGCGTCTGCTATTAAGAACGGAACTATCCGAGCGGTGGTTCCTCTTTTTGTGGAGAAAAATGTAGATAAAAATAAAACAATTTTAGACTTTGGGGCCGGAAAGGGAGCGACTAGTACAAAATATCTGTTGAATAATGGATTTAATATTGCTGCATATGATTTGTGGTGTGGAGAAGGAGATGAATTGTTAGATAAGTACGCTTTAGATAGACAGTATGATGTTGTGTTTGCTTCAAATGTTATCAATGTGCAGAGTTCTATAGAGATGCTGAGAGAAACATTAATGCAAATCTATAAGGCAACTAAATATGGTGGCGAGTTTATTTGCAATTATCCTAGTAGCCCTAGAAAGATGAATATGACGACAGATTGTATTGCTGGAATCATTAAAGAAGCGTTTGGAAATATAGAAAATGTTGGTGGAACTAAATCTTCTCCTATTTGGAGAATGAGGAAGATGGCATACTAACGAAGTGTTTAAAATATTCTTGACAAGATAAAATTAAAGTGATAAAATTATCATAGAAAGGAAGAGAAAAATGGAGACATTGTATGGTAGTTGTTCCGATAATTGTGCGGGTTACTGTAAACGTCACTGCTGTCATATGACTGTAAAGCAAATCAAGGGAAGAAATTGTCTTGGAAAGCAGTGTTGGCATTTTGTAAAAAATGAGGATCATGAGTGGTGGGATCAGAGAAGGAGAGCAAAGCAAAAGAGAAAGAATAGAAAAATGGAGATTGAAAATATTTGCAAAACATATGGTATTTAATTGGAGGTTTGTTATGAACAAAAAAAGACGGAGAGAAATTATGAGTACAATAAATATGGCTGAAAAAATTCAAAAAGAATTTGAGGACGTACAAGGACCTGTCAATAAAGAGCAGAAAGATCAACTTATGAGCAAATTAAATAAACTTTTAAAAATAGTTAGTGATATTTTGAGTGATGAAGAATATTCGTTTTACAATATGCCAGATGGATTGCAAGAATCTGATAATGGAATCGTTTCGCAAGAAGCGCAAGAGAATTTAGGAGAAGCAGTTAACTCGCTATATGAAGCAATAACATTGTTGAACGACGGTTTCATTAATGATGATGCTATTGACGCAATAATTGATGCTATTATTTATATGGAGGATTCTGTGTAATGAGGGATAGTTTGTTCTTTAGAAATAAACATTATGCAAAGGGGACAGTTGCAAAAATTAGGTATTGTAACCAAATATTTATTGCCACATATAAAGGCAAAATGAATGCAACATATTCTTTTATTCTTGACAATGGAAAAGAAGTCTGGATAAAATATAAAGATATTATTAGCATTGAAGTTTACAAACCATACACTCCAGTCAAAGAAACACTAAAAGATATTGACATTAATAGGTTGGTTGTTGGATGGATTTGGTATATTTTAATTATGTTAACTTTAACTATTTTTAATGGTAGAATTGTGGGATGGATTGTGGCAAGTATAATTTTCTTTCGATGGAGAAAAAAGGCAAAAGAGGAAGAATCTTATTACAAATAAAGGAGTGATTTAAATGACATCTGGTCGTTTGGAGAAGGAAACTACAGAGTTTAAAAAGATTGAAGAAAAAATCAATGTTCTCCCTAACGTTATTGCTGAGTATTATTACACAATGAGAGCAGAAAAGAAGTCGTATGCTACTATTGATAGGTATGTTAATTCTATTAAAAGTTTTATGGAATACGTAACAAACGGAGAAGATAATGAGGATTTTTATAAAAATGTTAATGCCATGGATGTTAATAAGTTTATGATTACTCTCGAAACAAAAAATGAAAATGGAGAAATTAAGCCTACTTCTAGCTCTTTTAGAGCGAATAAGTGGTATGCAATTAATTCTTTTTTTGAATTTCTTGTTTCTACCGGTAAGCTTGATGTAAACCCAGTACCCAAAAAAAGTAGACCTAAAATCACAGACAATCCTTCTGTCACATATCTTACAGAAAAAGAAGTCAGAGGGATTATGAGGAATATTAGAAAAAAGGCAGATGTTATAATTAAAAATAGAGATTTATGTATTTTTATGCTAGGCGTAACTACTGGGCTGAGAATTTCTGCAATTACACAAATTAATATCGAGGATGTTGATTTTGAAAACAATAAGATTCGTGTCGTTGAAAAGAGAAATAAAACATTTGATGCGGCATTTGGTGAATCTGTAAAGAGTGTTCTTATTGATTGGCTAAAAGATAGAAGTAAATATTATCAGGCAGAAACAAATGCTTTGTTTGTATCTAAATTTAATACAAGACTTACGGATGATTCCATTGCGTATATGTTGAGAAAATATTCTGAGGGCGTAACAACAAAAAAAGTAACACCTCATGTAATGAGGCATACTTGTGCGACTAATCTGTATGAAAAGACAGGAGATATTTATTTGACATCTGCCCAACTACACCACAGCAGTGTTAAAACAACACAACGTTATGCGGAGATTTCTGATGAAATGAAGTCTAAGGCAACTTCTATTCTAGATAAACTTGTCAAATAAATTTGATAAAATTAACATAGATAAAGACAACATTGTGTCATATGATATTTGCGGAAATGTGGAAATTAACGGGAATACGATGACAATAAAAAATATTTTAAACTCTTGACAAAACTTACATTATGTGGTATAATCCAACCATAAGTAGAAAAGTGGTTAGAACCACATAAAGAAAGGAGGCAGCAAAATGTCGGGTTGACATTGTGGCGAGTGTATGAAAGCGGGAGCGTATTTTCAATGTTGTAGCTGCGGAGCAGTACATTACATAAAATATCCATATAAAACAGAGAATTTGTATAATACATTCTGGTGCGAAGAATGTGAAGAAGAGGCAAGGCATTTATGGGTAGGAGATAATATAGAAGATAAATATTTATATTATAACCCGTGCTTAGATGAGCGATTTTTTATTTATGATTAACAATACAAAATTAATGAAAGAAAGGAAATATAATAATGAATCAAATTACATTTGTAGGACGAATTCAGGCAATAAAAGATAGTGAAAAGTTTCATCCAGTAGAGAGAAAGACATTTGATTCTGGATGGTCTATGACTACGGTTAGATTTAATTGCATTTCTAAGACTAATCGTGTTATGTGTGTTACACAAGGTGGAAAATGGACAGATGACAAGAAGAATGTTGTAAAGACAATTGCAAAGACTGTAACTAACGAGGATGGCTCCGTTACTAAGGGAGAGAAGATTGATATCCCTTGGGCAAAGAGATTTGACACAAAGGAAATTGAAAAAGTTGCCGGGTATCGTAAGTTTGTTGTGGATCTTGGTGACGCACAGATGCGTTATGCTCTACAAGATGCGGTTAAGGCATTTGAAGAGGATAATATTACGGATGAGCTAATTGAAAAAACTGGTTGTAATACTCTTGAAGAGGCAAAGGAAGCTCTTGATAAGAGCAACAAGAGACGCCATGTGTTCTTAAGTGAGTGGGATTTTGCCGAGTTTATGACTAAGGTAATTTCTTCTCCTAAAATTAAGGATACTGTGTTCCGTATTTCTGGTTATCAGGAGGTACAGTATAATGCAGAAAAGGGTCTTTTCTATGTAAATTATCGTGTGAACCGTGTTGATATTGCAAAGGAAGGTCTTGATGAGACAACAGATCTTTCCATTGACTTCTATTTCGGTAACAACTGTGTAGACGATGAAGACTTTGAGAAAAATGGCAAGGGATATATCAATGGATATACTACATATTGGGATAGTATGGTAAAGAAAAATGGCTTCATGCCTATGACCCTTGTGGTTCGTGATAAGGCAAAACTAAAGGTAATGAAGAAAAGACTTGTCGCAGATGACGACGAGATTAAGAACATTGGCCTTGTCGGAGAAGTCATTCAGGGAGCTAGTATGTCTGCAATTACTATGGATGATTTAAGTGATGAGGATCGTGAAGACATTGAATGTGGACTCGTGACATTTGAGCAACTTGCTGCTGCAATGGGTGGTCAAAAGGCCGGGGAGAAAATTACAGAAATTCGTCTAAAGGGATTTAATGCTAGAAAGAAGACCGTTGAGGATACAAGTTATACTACAGACGATATGCATCCTGCTAGAATTGAAAATGATGACGATGATGATGATATTCTTTAATACAATACAAAATTAATTGAAAAGGAGATATAATATGGCAAGAAAATATGGACACACTTATAGACTAAGTAAAAATTTTGAAGATTATAGCTATATCATTAATGGAATTGGTGGTATTGGTAAGACTACTATGATTTATGAAATTGGTAAGCTAATTACAGGTAGTAACGAAGGTACATTTATTATTACCTGTGGTGTCGAGAATAAGCCGAAGCATATTGATGATGCGTTTGGTGATGTTGCACCAGACTTTAAAACCTTTACTGATATTGTAAAAGAACTTTGTGAGAATAAGGCGGAATATCCATATACTAAGTTTATTGGGCTAGATTCAATGGATGAATTTGCTCGTATTACGGAGAACTATGTAGTTGCTGAGTGGAACAAGACTTGTGATATTAACGATAGAGCGAAAAGTATTTCTCAGGCGTATAAGGGATTCCAAAAGGGAGAGAGCAGAGCTTGTGACCTTATGCTTCAGCAGATTATGAAGCTACAGAATGCCGGTTATTCTCTGCTTCTAGTTGGTCATACGAAGACAAAACTAAAGGAAGATGTAATCACTAAGATTCAGTTTGAGCAGCTAACTTGTAATCTTGATAATAAGTATTACAACGCCTTAAAGGACAAAGTAAATTTGGTAGCAATGTGTTACACAGAGAACCTTGTTGATAATGTAGAGGAAAAGAAGAATGCCTTTACTAAAAAGATGAATAAAATTGGTCAGCTTGCAGACCGTAAGAGAGTAATGGTTTTTGCAGATACGGAAAATGCAGTTGACTGTAAAAGTCATTTTCCCTATATCGTAGCAAAAGTAGATTTTGGTGCGCAGAATTTTATTAATGCAGTAAGAGATGCATTAGATGAACAGAGTAAACATCCTAACGGTGAAGCCTCTCCTACTAAAGCAAAGAAGATTGCTAAGAAGACAAAGGTTGAGGAGCCTGTCGTTGAGGAAGACGAAGAGATTGATGCTACTCTAGTTCAGTCAGATGATGTAAATGAAGGAGAAACTGCTCCTTGGGACGATGACACAGATAAGGAAATTGATCTTTTTGATGAAGATAACGAATACGATGCAGAGCCTTTCGATGAAGAAGCAGCCAAGGCAGCTATCAGACCTGCATTCAAGAATGCGGATGCAGAAACCAAGAAGGCTATTAAGGGAATTCTAAATGGTGCAAAGCTTGCTGATGTACACGATGAGAATACTCTAAAGGCAATTCTAGAGGCCCTAGCTTAACAAACATGGGGAGGGGCGAAGGCTCCTCCTCTTATTTTATCGGAGGTAAACTATGGGAATGAAGGTAGTATGTAGATATTGTAAGTCTAAAATAGAAAAGAAAGATGCTCTCCAGATTACAGGGGAGAAAAATAACACATATTTTTGCAATCAAGAATGCTATGACAAAGCAAATGCAAAAAAGAAAGCAAAAGAGATTGAGAGAATTGCAAAGAAGCAAGAAAAGGAAGAATATGTGAAAGAAAATGAAGAGTACGATGAAATTTTTGAAGAAACAAAAACTATCTTCGGGTATGAGTTTCAGGGCTATGGAATGCTGAAAAGAGAAATAAAGAATTGGGAGAAGCTTGCGGACAGAAAGAAGATTTTAAACTATCTCAAAGAGAATGAAGATTTCTTATCTTCTATATTAGCACGAAAGGAATTTGCAAATGACTTTAATCGTGTGCGCTATTATAGTGTTATTGTGTCGTCGAAGCTACATGATTATAGAGGACAACCTCCAGTTGTTGACAATGCTATGCCAAAGGAATCTTCTTTTGTATTATTCGAGCCAGTAAGGGAGAATAAAAAGGTACGAAAATCATTTGCGGAATTGGAGGGCGATCTATGAATGATGTTTGGTTAAGAGGCGTAGAAGACAAATATCCAAAAGAACTACTAGAAGGACGTATCAACGCAGAAGCGTCTGTAATTGGTGTCCTATGGCAAGACCCACTTATTCTAGATGAAATTTCATTATCATCGGCGGACTTTCTCAGTAAAGATGGGCGCTTTTATTTCGGTGTAGAAAAGCATCTTCGTTCGAAAAATTTGAACGAGTTTGATGAAGTTGCAGTAATTAGTAATTTATCTGAAGAAGCACTAGAAAAATTCAATGAACGTGGAGGGTATAAAGCAATTGATAATATGGCAAGCGTTGTTTCATTGAAGAATAGAGATAGCATTCTAGATGAACTTTATAGATATAATACAATTTTACGCCTATATGATGCTGGATTTAATCTTACAAAGAAGATTCAAATTGGTAAAAAAGAAATGACACCACTCGAATTTTCTAAAAATCTTACATCAACAGAACTTGTGGAGTGGTATGAAACGCAGCTTAATAAAATGTATGTTGGCGGTTACGATGTAAAGTTGCTTGAAGATGTAGATATTGAAATTACGGATGAATTTCTAGAGTCGTTGGAAAATGCAGAAGAGTACGGAACTCCATACGCATATGCAGGAAAAGATATAAATGGGGACAACATGAACGTCTTTCCTTATCTTTCCTCTTTGACATTGGGGTTCACTCGACAAGCGTCACACTATATTGCTGGGTTTTCGTCAAGTGGTAAAACTGCAATGTGGTGTTCAATTGCCATGTCTATGGCACTTCAAGAAAAGATATTGATTTTGTGTAATGAGCAATCATCAAAAGTTTGGAAGATCAATATGATACTGTTCATTCTATACAAACATTTTAAGGAGTATGGTATCACAAAGTCGAGCCTTATGGCTGGTAAGTTAACAGACGAAAATAAAAGGATGCTTCAAAAGGCAAAGGATTATTTCAACGAGCATTATAAAGGAAGAATGCATTTTATTCAGCTCTCTGAAAATTCATTTGACGTAGTAAAGTCAAAGATCAGATTCTATGCGTTGCAGTATGGGTATTCTATGGTTATTTTCGACACACTAAAGATTTCTGATAGCAATAAGAGAGATGGTAATTTGGCAGCATGGGAAGAACTTGTACAGTATAGCCGCGATCTTGACATTCTGGCAAAGAAATTTAACCTGATTATGTGCGCTTCTGTTCAGTTGGCACAGAGTCAAAAGGGAGCCTTGTTCCTAGATTCTAATATGCTATCAGGCGCAAAGGGAATGGTAGAACAACTTGATACATTGCTTTGTATTAGAGATGTATATAAGGATGAGCTTGACCAATCTTCAAAATATTTTTGTCATCCATATCAAATTGTAAGAGATGAAAATGGAAATTCTGCAACAAAAGATTATTTGTGCGACCCAAAGTATCCATGGAAATTCTGCTTCTTGGCAAAAAGTAGAAATTCAGAAAACTCTACATCTTCTGGTTCAGCATTGATGTTTAGGTTTAACGGTAGATATGCTACATTTAGTGAATGTTGCTGGGGAAAACCAAAACATGGGTTCATTGGTTCAAATTAAAGCATTCCTACTTGACAAATACAAAATTTATGATATAATTACAATACAAAATTAACGAAAGGAGTTCAACAATGAGTGATTAATGAAATCTTACAAAAACTAAGTGAAAATCCAGATGCCATTGTCGAACTCCTTGAGTATTATGAGTGCGGCAAAATTAAAGTAAATACACGTGAGATTAGGTTCGCACGTGATGATAGACCAGAAAGTGGTCTTAATATATCAATTAGACTTGTAAACAATGATGCTTGTTTTGTAAAAGACTTTGCTCGTAGTGAAGCAAACAATATAGTATCGTGGCTTTGCAAAGAGAAGAATGTAAAGTTTAAAGATGTACTTGTAACTATCAAACGTATCCTCCGCCTATCAGATGACTGGCGGCCTCAAGGTTGTCGCCTTATATTTGGTGGCGTATATGAAAATATAATACATAAGGCAGACATACCACCAAAAGTATATGATGAATCAATGCTAGATGAATACATAAAGGTTCCAAATGTAAGATTTCAGCGCGATCATATATCGCTTGAAACACAAATGGAATTTGGCATTGGATATTCTTTAGAAACAGACAGAATTACAATTCCTATTCGAGATCAGCATGGGTCGATCATAGGAGTAAAGGGCAGAAGAAACTACGAAACGGATAATATGGACGATCCAAAGTATCTATACCTCATTCCATGTCAAATGAGCAAGACACTATTTGGCTATAGCGCAAACTACAGTTCAATGTATGGGGACACAGTAATGGTCTTTGAGAGCGAAAAGTCAGTGTTGCAATGTGCAAGTTACGGCTACCGAAACGCAGTAGCTCTTGGCAGTAATAGCCTATCAGAATATCAAGCAAAGATGATTTTATCATTAAATCCACAAAAAGTAATTTTCATGCTTGATAATGATTTACCATTGGAAAATACGAAAAGAAATATAGACATGTTACGAAGCGTAGTAACTATGAGAGATTTACAAATAAGTTATTTTGATTGGACAGAATGTTTAGACCTTCCAGCTAAGACTTCTGCCTCTGACGAAGGTAAAGAAGTTCTTCAATATATATTGGCGGAAAACATAAAAGACGAAACAGAATTGGAGGAGAAGTTATGACATTTCCTATTTTTTTGTTAATATTTTGTACAATTATTGGTGTTGTTATTTTTGTAGCGATGTTTGCTATAAGGCAAGAGTATTTCAATCAGAGTACTTGTGAAGATGGCAAAAGTGAAATATTTTTATCTTTCAAAGATTTTATAGATTTTTATAATTTAAATCCAGACAGATATGAAATAACATATAATTATGATGGCAGCTTGTCTTCTTTAAATATTAGAGAAGAATATGATGGATATGATATGCTTTGTAGTAGATATTGTGTAAAGTTTAGAAATAAATATAAAGTCAAGTTCAAACTATTCTCATACATTGGATTCTATTATTGGGATAAACATAGACAAAGGGTAAATAAAAAGCACAAACACAACGAAGATATGAGAGGGATGCTTGAACTTGTTCAAAAGGACATTGACAGCATCCGTAAACAAGCAGAGAAAGAAGTTAGAGAAGCAGAAAAGATTACGAATGAAATTGGGAGGAGACTATGAAAGGTTTAGGGGAAGCCGTGTATATCGTATGGGCGTCTTTTGGTGTTGAAATTGAAAAAATAAATGAGTCCATTGATAGCCTTGAAATCTTTATATCTGTTCCAAAATCAAGCCATTACAATGATGTACACGGTAACGAAATGGCAGGAGATCATCTTGCAAAACGATTTAAAGATACAATGAAGGATATTGGGGTAAAAAGGCTGACCGTAAGATATAGAATCAGAAATGAGCATTGGACAGAACAAATGTATAAGGATACTATTGTAAAAGCAAGGCAGACGATTTATGAAAGCCAATGGTGAGGAGGAAACTATGAAACTATGTAGTGAAGAATGTACACCTTGTTGTGATTATTGTAAATATGTGGTTCACAAGGAGATTAAATTCGAAAACAATAAAGTTTTAGGTGCTCCCATATTTTGTAAATTACACTTAGATGAAGAACATATGCAGTTGGTAAGAAGGTGTAGTTATTGTGATGACTTTTGGTGTATGAATGCTAAGGAGGGAGCTGTTTGATCAGTAGTCATTTTTGTGACCATGAATATGGATATTGTGCTGCTCCAGATACAATTTGTCCGCATTGGCAAGGAACATTTTGTGAGTTAGATTGGAGTCTAGCGCAGTTAGCATTTCATTATACCCCCAAAGCTAAACCGAATTTTATTATTTGTGATGAAAGGAGAATAAATTTTGAAGAGTTGGATTGACGAACAGACTGGTTGTAAGATGTGTGAAGCAGATTGTGTGGATGAGTGGTTATCTGATATTTGGGCAATTGGTTGTGATTATGATGGGTGTCGTTCTGTTGAGGATTTGAAAAATCTTGTTGCTGAATTGGTTGAAATGGCTAATCAAGCACGAGATTGTCTGTGGGATGGTAAGCTGTTTGGGATTCATGGAAAACCAGCAAAGGAAGATGAGGAAAGCGAAGAGTAAATAAGATGAAAAAGACACTATGGCAAAAGATTTATTCGTTTTTCGGCTTTTGGCATTATTACGAGACTACTTCAAATGGTAGGTATAGAGTAACATATTGGTGTTGCTTACCATGGGGAAAGTTTTTCCGAAAATTTGACTTGTTTAGAAAGAGGGTAGGGTAGTAATTATGTTGACACCAGAACAATATCAGGCATTTGTAGATGCCGTTAAGAAGTTTGATGAATATATACACGAACATCCAGAAGTTATAGAAAAAGCCACGTGTAAACATGCAGAGCAATTTGTGGACGTTAAAGATGTTGCACTTGGAGACAAAGTTCCATTCACAAGAGATTGCAGCAAGTGTGTCTACGAAGTTGGTTGTCATGGCAATCCAGTAGGTTGTAAATCTTATAAGAGAGACGCACCGGATGGAGGTTATTATGGATAAAAAACAAGCTCTTGAAGCAATGGAACGTATTTTTAACTATTGTGAGGAAATTGATTTGCACATTCCAGAGGATGAACGGACAGGATATAATATGCTCCCAGATGTGCAATTAGTTGAACATTATATTTTGAGTAAGGATGATTAATTATGAACAAATGTGGGACTTGTAAACACTATATTGGTGGTGGCGATTGGAATCTATGCTGCACAATTAAGCATCCAACGCCTAAAGAGCAGGAAAATGGTATGATATTTATCTTCGGGCATTTGTGCTATGAAGATACGGACGCTTGTGATATGTATGAGCCGAAAGGAGAAATCCATGTTAATGAAAATTGCACACCACAATGATGGTAAAGAAAAATGGCAATCACATACCTGTTATTTGTTTAATGATGTTAATGGTTATCCTGGATTTGACATAACAAACATCTATGGATATGGAGAGACAAAAGAAGAAGCAATAGAAAATCTCAAAAAAGAACTTGAATATTATTTTAATGAACTTCATGCATTAGAAAGAATGCTTTACGAAACAGACGTATTGGACAATGATATTATTGAAGTTGATTGTCTAGGGAGGAAAATTTGATGAGTGATATTAAAAACATGAAGTGCTATTGTTGCAAATGCTATGACTCATTTGATGGATGCACGGCATGGGAGTGTAAAAACGACTTTGAGATTAGCATTGAGAAAATCAAACAAGTGGCAGAAGATTATGGACTAAGTATTGCAGATATTACTGCGCTGATTGACCTTGAAAGAAAAGGTGGTAGCAGGTGAATTATATTATCGCTGGGCTTATCGGAATTGTAGTGTGGCAGATTATTGGCCTTATTGTATACGAAGCAAGTGGAGAAAAAGAAGAAATACTTGCATGGGTTATTCTTTTTATTCCTGTTATTATCTGTAATGGACTTGGCTATATCTACCGTAAACTTTATTTTGTTTGGTGCAAGAACAAATTAAATGGTTATATTCTTTATTGTAACAAAGTTAGCGTGTTCTTATCTCAGATTTATATGACAGATAAAGAAGCCGAGAAGCTATATCATGAGGGTGAAAGTAATTATTACATCAAAAAATACTCAGAAGGTCATACATGGAAATCAGCTCCGTATAAAGGAGAGATTTATAAGGGGCAAGAAAAGTTTCGCGGAATTGATATGAAGAAGTTTTGGAGGTAACTATGTTTATTTTATTTTTTCTTATTGGAGTTATTATTACCACATTAGGTATATGGCTAGATGAAGATGAATTTGGCGGATTTGGAATTATTATTGTGGCAATAGCTTTATTGGGCATTTTTATCAATATTGGTTGTCTTGTTCATGGGCGCACCCTTGATGACAAAATCGCAATGTATGAGCAAGAAAATACAGCAATTGAGCAGAGTATTGATGTTCTTGTAAAGGACTATTATAAACACGAGTCTGATACATATAGTTCTTTAAAGCCTGAAAATGCAGTTCTATTTGCTTCTGCATATCCTGAGCTACAGAGCAATAATTTAGCCATGAAACAACTTGAGATTTATGTTGAAAACAACGATAAGATTAAAGAATTAAAAGAGGATCAGATTAACTTGTCTAAATATAGATTTTGGCTGTATTTTGGGAGGTAATTATGAAGTGGTTTTCTGCAATTGAAGAGTGGCCTACGATGGAAGGTGTTCCAGTTCTACTAATTGTTATGAATGGAAGTGGCAATAGTATCATTACAAAAGGAATTACTTCTAGAAAAGGAATCGACGGTCTTTTTAAAATTACAGACAAGAATCTTAAATATCGGAAGGATTTGTCTATTACGCATTGGGCGTGGGCGGATGATTGATAAATGGAGGAAAAGAATGACATATAAAGAAGCATTGGATGTTTTAATGCATAAAATTCAAATTGATGTAAGATATACGACTGATTTTGAAAGAGACTATAGTTGTTTATACAAATGTAAAGAAGCACTTGAGAAGCAGATTCCTAAAGAGCCAGAATATGAAACACTACCAAGTGGGGATTTTTATGTATACTGTCCTACCTGTGGCAAAGTTGTAATGTGTGATCTAGTTGATTCACCGATACTTAATGAATATAGCCCTAGTCATTGTGGAGAATGTGGTCAGGCGATTTTATGGGAGGAGGAGTGACTTATCGGACTTGATAATGGCGTTGATCTGCATGTAAAAAATACAGAAAACTACAAGAAAGCATATAAACTATTTAGACACGAAGAGTGGTATAAACCAGGTGAATGTTCCGTTTGCTATTGGAGGAAGTGTTGGGGTATTAGAAATGCTATTTTACGAGCGGTAGACCAGACAGTAACAAATGAGTATGTGTATCCTGTGACACTTGATAATATTGATAATGTCATTAAAGCATTCAAGCATTTTCTTCACAAGGACACTTGGGTATATGAAGGAAATACTATCTGGGATTGGGACAAATATACTCGACGCAATCAGGCAAGAAATCTTGTTGGGCTATATAGATTAAAGTGTTGGTTGAAGAAACACCCAGAAGACACAGCGTATTTTTATGATAGCTATTAAGGAGGATTATTATGGAAGATAGAAAGTTTTGTCCGCTATGCTATTGCCTTACTAATACCGCACTGTCTCCAGGGACATTGATGTGTGAAAAGGAGAAGTGTATGTGGTGGCAAGATGGAGATTGTATTTGCAATACGGCGGTAAAATTGCTTGGTTTGCTTTCTAATAGTCAAGCATATCTAAGAAGTGCAACTTGACAAATGGAGATTATGTGCTATAATAACAGTATAAACTAATTTTGGAGATGCAATTATGACTGTATTTGATTATAATAAATATTTTTACCCAGCATATAATAAGGCATTCTCTTTTCTTGAAGATCTGAATCATGCTTTAAGTAAATGTGATGATAATGCTCGTATACAGTTAGAGTGCATTGGCTGGGACGAGCAGACTAAGGCGTTTTTGAAGGATGCTCTGAATAAAATGCTTGAGGAAGCTCAAAGAAGTTATCAATGGAACCTGAAAGATTGGTGGCGAATAAACAATGAAAAATAATAAACCTACACGTTGCATTTCTCCTGTTATGAAGTATTGTCAAGGATGTAAATATGGTTGGACGTCATATCCAGATTGGATTGAGACAAGAGAAGACCTTGATGGATGTTGCTTTGAATCTGGGTGCATATATGGCTTAGAAGATACTGAGCCTACAAAAGAAGAACTTGCAGAGTTTGATAGATGGGTAAACAAATTGAATGGAGCGTAGGCATGAAAGTTAGAGAGTTAATTGAAAAATTAGAATCGTATGCCGATAAATATGGAGATGATATTCCTGTTCGCACATTTGATTTAGATAGAGATATGTGTGATATAGATGAGGTCGAATTTAATCAAAATTATGATTTAGAATATTATATTTATTTAGGAGCCTAAAATTATGAAGATGTATGATTATTTAGTAGCGTATAAATTTTCAAAAAAAGGATATTTAACTTGTTGTGATGGAACGAGTCAGATTTCTCGCAATAAAAAGATAGATACATTTGAAGATATTAATGAGGTAAATAAGGCTATAGAAGACTCAATCGAAGATGCATCTAATATTTCTATTTATAATTTTATTTTACTTGGTAGGAATGAACACTAATGAGTAAGTTGTTTAGCATAAGCCCTATTACTAACACTATTTATTACAGTACGCAGTATACCAAATTAATAGTACAGAAAATTATTTATTGAGGTGAATCATGAAACAAACAATTGTGTTAAATGTAAAGGATATTAAACAGCTAATCGCAAAAGAATTTGGTGTCAAAGATGAACAGATTATTGTCTCGATTAGTAGAGTATATAGTGGATATGGAATTGGAGAGCATGAGAATTATGAAATTTATGCTACAGTGAATATGAGGTGAAAATTATGATGGGAACAATAAATTGTGTATATGAAACCCCATGTGGATGGTGCTCAAAGTGGGATAAGAAGTGTGATAAAAAGACACCAGAGCGTGGACAAAGAGTAAAGTGTAATCCTATTGATGATGCTACTACTAATAAAACATGCCAATTAGAATCCGATCATGAGTGGGAATGCATTGGAATGTCCACAGCAGGAACGGACTATATGTGTAGAAAATGCTATGCTCGAAAAACTATTCCTAATATTGACCAGAGATATTTTTCAGTAACTGAATAAAATTAAAGGAAGTGGTTTATGAATACTTTAAACATTGAAGCTAAACTTGCACAAAAATATGGGTATAAACCATTGCCAAAAGACTTGTCAGAAAAATATAGACAATTTTATATTGATAATCTTCCAGATTGTTTCATTATTGATGGTGCAGATACTGTATTATGTACAAAAACTGGTACAGTAGTATGTAATGGCTATACTCGTATTGTAGTTGGCGACTATGGTGCATTTATAGAATTTGATAAAGAACAAGCTAATTTTAATGAATATATTATTGCTCCAGGACAGGAATATAGAGTCAATGATCCAAAGTATTCAAAGAATGTAAAATACATTTGGATGACTATTGCCGATGGAAGCAATATAAAAATATATAAGCAAAAGAAAAGGGTAGCTTATGCAGATTACAGAAGCGGAATGTTTTATATTAGTCCACATGAATGTGTAATACAAAACTAATGGATGTGATGTGAATGAAGTATCCTTATGAAGCAGAAGAAGAATTTATCATAAGAGTTAAAGAAGCAAGAAGTCATGGAGAGTGTATCTTTAGAGGTGATAACGACAGAGAAATTATTTTGGATATTATTGATGATTATTTAGATATTGTAGATGCGTTAGGTGATGTTGATGAAGTATAAATTAATTGGTAAAAACGATAAAGAAAATTTAATTGAGCAAGTTTTACTCAATAGAGGTATAGAGAATCCAGAGGAGTATCTTTCTCTGGATTCGAGTTGCATAAATGACTATGATAGTCTTGACAATATGGAAGAAACTGTTGACTGCTTTGCGAAGCATTTTGAAAACAATGACTGTATTTCCATTCTCGTTGATAGTGATCCTGACGGATTTTCAAGTGCGGCAATGTTATATAGTTATATTAAAATGCTAGAAGAAGATTATCCAGTTAGATATATTTTACATAACAATAACAAAGCACATGGTCTTACAAAGATGAATGACGGAGATTTTTGTATTCCAGATGGTACGAAATTATTTATAGTACCAGATGCAGGAACAAATGATGCAGAGCAATTTAATAAGCTTATTGATAGTGGTATTGATTGTATTGTTTTAGACCATCACGAAGCCGAAGATATAGCAAAATCAAATAAAGCTATTATTGTCAATAATCAAATGAGCAAAAATTACACAGATAAAGATTTTTCAGGTGCAGGAATTGCAATGGAGTTTCTTAGAGCGCTTGATGATTATTACATTTGTGATTATGCTGATAAGTTTTTAGACCTATGTGCCTTTGCAAACATTAGCGATGTTATGGATATACGCAATTCACAAACAAGATATTATATTGAAGAAGGCATTAAGAACATCAAAAATAAATTCTTACTAGCTCTAGCAAAAGCACAAGAATTTAGTACAAAGGGGATTATAAACATTCATACAATTTCATGGTATTGGACCCCAATTTTAAATAGTATGATACGTATTGGAAGTATGGAAGATAGAGATCTTGTATTTAGAGCATTTATTGAAACTGATGAAAGATTTCCATATAAGAAACGTGGAAGTGATATCGAGGTTGATGAAGATATTTATACAAGAGCAGCAAGACTCTGTAAAAATATTAAAGCCAAGCAAGACAAAATGAGAGATGCTTTATATAATGAGCTTAAAGATGAAATTAATCCAGACGATAAGGTAGTTGTGCTTGTAGTGAATGGTGCCGATAGTGGCATTGTAGGTCTATCATGTATGAAACTATGCGACTTTGCAAGCAAACCTACTATTGTTCTTCAAGAATATAAAGACGGTGCATTAGGTGGTTCTGCAAGAAATTACGATGGTTCCCCAGTGAAAGATTTTAAGGAATTAGTAAATTCTGTTGGTTTATTTAATTTCGCACAAGGTCATTCAGGTGCATTTGGCTGTGATATTGATAAGGATAAACTTGAAGATGCAAAAAAAGCACTTAATGAAGCTTTGAATCATATTGAATATGATGATACTATATATGTAGATTTTATTTTTAGCCCGTATGATTTAGACGCAGATTTCTTTCAGACGCTTGATAAAAATCAATGGGTTTGGGGACATGGAGTTTCTGAGCCTTTGGTTGCAGTAGAAGGGGTTGAGGTTTCTACAGATGAAATTGCAATTATGGGCAAAGACAAGAATTCCATATCGTTTTTTGCCGATGGTGTAAAATATTGCAAGTTCAAGCTTCCACAAGATGATGAGTTGCTACAGTTGGCAAATGAGGCAATAGGAGAAAATATTAAACTTAATGTTGTTGGAGAATGTAGCATTAATGATTATGGGGGAAAAAGAATTGCCCAAATGATTATTAATGATTATGAAGTGGTTGACAAAGAAGAAGAATTATGATATAACAGTACAAAATTAAAGTAGGAGGTGACACAATGCAAAATTACCATCGTCATACAAGCTATAGTGAAGGTGATAGTGCAGCAATGCCAGAGGAATATGCAAAAAGAGCAGTAGAACTTGGACATAAGGTTATTAGCTCTGTTGAACATGGATGGCAAGGCTATTATCATAAAGCATTTGAGTTGGCAAAAGAATATAATTTAAAGTTCATTTTTGGTACGGAAGCATATTGGGTTAAAGATAGACAAAAAGAGTACGAAGAGCACGACAAAGAAACTGGTGAGGTTATTAAGAATAAAGATGGAACTATTCGTACAAACAAGGATAAATCCAATAATCATATAATTATTCTTGCCAAAAATGAGAATGGTAGAAGAGCCATAAATCGTATTTTGTCTGATGCTAATGAAACTGGATATTATTATAAGCCAAGAATCGATCTTGAATTAATCTTTTCGCTTCCTGCTGATGATGTATTTATTACGACAGCGTGCGTTGCCTTTTGGAAATACGAAGATAGTGATGAAATTGTAAGGCGTTTACACGATTATTTTAAAGACAATTTCATGTTAGAAATTCAAAATCACAATACTTCAAGACAAATTATTCTAAACAAGCATATTAAAGAATTGTCTGAGAAGTATAACATTCCAATGATAGTTGGACTTGATAGCCATTATATTTATCCAGAACAATCGGTAGAAAGAGATGATATCCTAGCTGGGCGAAATATTCAGTTTGATGACAATGAAGTTGGCTGGTATATGGATTATCCAGATGATGATACTGTTCGTCAAAGATTTGCAGAGCAAGGTGTATTTGATGCAGAAACTGTGCAAAAAGCTATGGACAATACGGATATTCTGCTAACTTTTGATGATTATGAAAATGTGCCAGTATTTACTACAGACATTAAGTTACCTACATTGTATCCAGATAAAACACAGGAGGAACGAAATAAAATATATAGTAAGCTTATTTCTAGGCTTTTTAAAGACTATGTGAAACATGTTCCAAAGGATAAATATAAAGAATATTTTGATGGAGTTAAACAAGAAGTATCAGTATATAAAGAAACTGGTATGGTGGACTATCCTTTGATGGATTATGCTATTATTAAGCGTGGCATTGAAAAAGGTGGACTTATCACAACTACTGGCAGAGGTAGTGCCGTTGGTTATTTTACCAATACTCTATGTGGATTTTCTAAGGTTGATAGATTTACATCTCCAATTAAACTGTATCCAGAGCGTTTTATTAGTAAGACGAGAATTTTGGAAACAAAGTCATTGCCAGATTTGGATATGAACCTTGGCACAGTAGAACCTTTTGCAGAAGCTCAGAAAGAAATTCTTGGAGAAGATCATGCATATCCTATGGTTGCTTTTGGTACACTAAAGAAGAAGTCAGCATTCAAACTGTACGCAAGAGCAGCTAACTTAGATTATGATATTGCAAATGAAATTTCCAAACAGATTGATAAGTATGAAGAAGCAGTAAAATATGCTGATGATGATGACAAGGAAGATATCAATATTTATGATTATATTGATGAGAAGTATAAACCATATATTGATAAGAGCAAAAAATATTGGGGAGTAATTGACCACAAAAACAAGGCCCCTTGTGCCTACTTATTATACCAGGGTAGCATCAGAGAAGAAATTGGTCTTATCAAGTGCAAGAGTGAAAGCACAAAGCGTGAATATATCACTACAGTTATTGATGGAGCAATTGCAGAAAAGTACAAGTTCCTTAAAAATGACTTGCTTAAAGTAGATGTTGTTTTGCTCATTGATATGATTTATAAGCGTATTGGTATTCCAGTACATACGGCTAGCGAGATTAGTGACCTTGTTGATGGTGACAAGAAAGTATGGGATATTTATGCTAATGGATATACTATTGGAGTTAATCAGTGTGAGAAAGAATCTGCAATGAGAAAGCTCAAAAAGTATAAGCCTCAGAATATTTCAGAGTTAGCCGCTTGGATTGCTGCCATTCGTCCTGCTTTTAAGTCTATGTATTCTAAGTTTGAATCACGAGAGCATTTTGAATATGGAATTAAAGCTTTTGATAAGATTCTTCAAACACCACAATTTCCATATTCTTATATTCTTTATCAAGAGCAGAGTATGAATACATTAAACTATGCCGGATTCCCCCTTGATGAATGCTATGGAATTATTAAAGCTATTGCAAAGAAGCATCCAGAAAAGGTTCGTCCTTTAAAGTCTAGATTCATTGAAGGATTTAAAAAACGTATTATGGAAGACGATCACATTCCAGATGCAGAAGCGGAAGAAATGAGTGCAAAGGTATGGCAAATTATTGATGACTCATGCGGATATGGATTTAATAGTGCTCATGCTTATTGTATGGCTCTTGATAGTCTGTATTGTGCATGGTTAAAGGCTCATTATCCATATGAGTTTTATGAAGTCCTTCTACAAGTGTTTTCTGATAAGGGCAAGAAGGATAAAGTTCAAGCTCTTAAACAAGAGATGCAAGTAGCTTTTGGCATTAAAGAGGGTGAGTATAAATTTGGTGTTGATAACAGAAAGTTTATTGCAGACAAGGAGAAGCATGTAATTAACCCATCTCTATTGTCAATTAAGGGACTAAGCCAAGCCTGTGCAGATGATTTATATGAACTTTCACAGAAGCAAAAGTTTAGTAGCTTTATCGAACTACTTACTGCAATGAAAAAAATTCCTAGTTTAAATGCTGCAAAGATTGACACATTGATTAAGATTGATTACTTTTCAGACTTTGGACCTTCTGGGACTCTTTTGCGTATTGTAGAGATATATGATCAATTTGCTGGAAGGAAGGAATTTAAGAAAGAAAATTGTAAACTTCCTCAAGAACTTCTTGATAAATATACAAAAGCGACAGAAAAGAAATATAAAATTACTGATCCAGATGGACTACTTAAAGAATTATGTTCTATGATTCCAAAAGTAGAAGTTCCTATTCAGTCTAAAATAAAATGGCAATGTGACCTTTTTGGATTCTGTTCATTAGTAATTCCAGAGAAAAAGAATATTGGTTATGTTATGGATTTAAATACAAATTGGAGTCCTCGTATTACGGTCTATCAACTTTGGGATGGACAAACTGTAGTCTATAAGGTACAGAAAAAGGCTTATGAGAAGAATCCTTTTAATAAGGATTGTATATTACAGTTCCATTCTGAAATGCGTAACAAGAGCCGTAAGGACGAGAATGGTCAATGGATTAAACTTCCAGAACAGGAACCTTGGCTTACAAATTATCTTGTAAATGTACAATTACCCTCTTGACAAACCAACAAACCTGTGCTATAATCCAAAATACAGTTGAGAGGTAGTTCAGTCAAAAACTTACGCATACTGCCACCGAATTACCTCTTGACAAAACGAAAATAGTGTGGTATTATTCAATTATCAAAAACACAATACAAAATTAAAGTTCAAAAAGGAGAAACATTATGACAAACGTATTTAATGGCATGTTCGGCAAGATTGCCCCTGGTATGTGCAGACTTTCTATGAATGGTGGTATCGCAGTCAAGACTTCTAATGGTTATAAGAGTTACAATGTAAAGAATGGTCGTCTGACGAATTGTGACAGCTTTGTTTTTGACATTGGTGAAGAGTTCTTCTTTGTTATGCCTACGAATAAGGTTGAGATTGGTGACATTATTCTGGTTTCTGGTAAGCCAAAGTGTGTGATTAAGGCTGAGAAGGACACTATCACCGTAATCAACTACGAGGACTCTACCGTAGAAACCATTCTTCCTGAGCGCCATGTCTTTATGGGTAGCACTTATTTCTACGGCAAGATTGTATCCATGTTCGGTAACAACTTCATGAAGGGCAAGAAGGGTATGGACAAGATGATGTCTTATATGATTATGTCAGAGATGATGAAGGGCAATAGCGGCACAGGCAATGGTATTAACTCTATGCTTCCTATGATGATGCTTATGAACGGTAACAATGTATCCGACATGTTTAGTGGCATGTTTGATTTTGATATTGATGATGAAAGTGAGGCTGAGTAAGAATGGGTGGTGGCAGTTGGACTAGAAATGCTTTTACCTCTTATACGACTACTAAGGGGTACAGTGTATCAATGGATGGTGTAGTCGATGGAATGTCCTCTAATGTGCAGGACAATTTTAAATCTAAAATGCTAGTAGCAGACCTTAATCCTAAGAATGTAATGCGTGAGTGCGTTGACTCTGTGGAACATCCTAATACCAAGCCTGTTATTCTGGCACTCGATGTAACTGGTAGCATGGGCAAGGCGGCTATGGAAGTTGCAAAGCAGATCAATGTAGTAATGACTAAGCTATACGAGAATATCGCAGACGTAGAGTTCATGGTTATGGGCATTGGGGATCTTGCTTACGATTGCGCTCCTATTCAGGCATCACAGTTTGAGTCTGATATCCGCATCGCAGAACAGCTTGATAAGATTTATTTTGAGGGCGGCGGTGGCGGCAATGATTATGAGTCTTATAGCGCCGCATGGTATTTCGGTCTTAACCACACGAAGCTAGATTGCTGGAATCGTGGACAGAAGGGTGTTATTATCACTATGGGTGACGAGCCTATGAATCCATATCTGCCGAAGAAGGCTCTATCCGCAGCAACTGGCGATTATCTACAGAGCGATGTTGAAACGGCACAGCTTTACGCTGATGCGTCTGAGAAATTTGACATTTATCATCTGTATGTTAAGCATGGCTATGGTCGTTATCATGAGGCCGTTCATAGGACTTTTGGTTTACTTCTGGACGAGAGGCATCTTAGAGATACGTCTATTGATAAGATTGCAGACGACATTATTGATATTGTCACTAATGCATTTTCTGGCGGCAATGTAGCAACATCTAGTGAAGGTATTTCTTGGTAAGAAAGGATAAACACATGTCTAATGTTAAGGTAGTAATTGGTAGCAACTTTGGCGACGAGGGGAAAGGTCTGATGACCGATTACTTTTGTGCCGAAGCAAGTAAGCGGAATGAATCTTGTATCGTTGCTCTATGTAATGGCGGCGCACAAAGAGGACATACTGTAGTTACTCCAGATGGCATTAGACATGTGTTCCACCATTTTGGTTCAGGAACTTTTGCGGGAGCAGATACTTATTTTGGGGAAGAGTATATTCTAAACCCTATGACTTTTAGAAAAGAGTACGAGGAATTGAAGGAATTAGGCTATGCACCTCGTGTTTATAGCCATTGGAATTGCAGATGGTCTACTCCATATGATATGATTACAAATCAAATCCTTGAGGATAGTCGTGGCAAAAATAGGTATGGCTCTTGTGGTATGGGTATTTGGGAAACTGTTCTTAGATATAGAAATACTACAAGTCCGTCTTTCCAGCAGTTCTATAATATGACTAAGGACGAGCAGGTCGCATTTCTTAAGCGTGTCAGGGATGAATATACGTCTAAGAGGCTGCTAAAAGCTAGTCCTGAAGTTTTGCAGGAATGGGAAGACATTTTGGCATCCGACAATTTGATTTATAACTTTATTAATGATGTGCAATTTATGCATTCTCATGTAGTATTTGATTATAGTAGGATTTTGCAAAAGTTTGATAATGTCGTATTTGAAAATGGGCAAGGATTGTTGTTGGATCAGCGTCATGTTCAGTATTATGATAATACAACTCCTAGCAATACTGGCATTGCAAATCCTCATATAATCATTGAAAAGTATTTACCTAATGCAAACGTTGAAGTGTGTTATGTTACTAGAACATATATGACGAAGCATGGCGCTGGTGACTTTGAATGTGAATGTGATAAGTCGGAAATTAACATTAACATTGATGACAAGACGAATATTACAAACCAGTATCAGGGGTCTATTCGGTATGGGCATCTTGATGTTGGTGAGCTTATGCAAAGAATCAAGGAAGACATTGGGAATATTGCTTATAAGGTGTCTCTGGCAGTAACTCATGTTAATGAGTTTAAAAATGAAAAACTACTGAATTTGACAGATATTAATATTAAGTACTTGTCTTATGAAGAAACTAGAAAATTATTTAAAAAAGATACTTGACAAAACAAAATTAATGTGCTATAATACAAACAATGAATGAGGCAAGAACCTTTACCGGGATGGTTAAAAAGGGACTTGACAAGTTCAAGAAAGTATGTTATAATAACGATACAAAATTAAAACAAGAAAGGATAACAAAAATGATTAAGTTTGTACATGTGCCGGAGCAAAACAAGACCATCGCGATTCTTGAGAATACGAAGTATGATGCTATTCATAAGATTGCAAAGATTATGGGGCAAACCAAATCTCTGTGCTTCAATCCTAGCAAGTACCTAATGAGTAGTTCTTATCGTGCAGTTGTCGTGTGTCATCCTGATGATGAGTATAATCCTGCTATCGGCATGAAGATGGCAAAGGCGAAGCTTCTGGATCGGTACTATACAGCACTGGATGCCAAGTGTGACGAGTTTGCGGAGGATCTGAATGCGGCGCAGTTTGAGTTCTGCAATCGAGTAAGTTGCACAAGAAAAAATCGAGAAAATGCTTGACAAATGATGCAGAATATGGTATAATAAGGAAGAAGTAAAGATGAGGGAAGTTTTCTGGTTCTTGCTCGGAGCCGTTTGCGGATGGCTTCTGTGGAAGAAAAAGTAAAAAAGTACTTGACAAAATAAGCGATCTGTGGTATAATCACAGTACAAAATTAAAGTGAGCCGAGCACCTCGTTAAACTGCTCATAAATATGTCTCCTGTAGCTCAGTCGGATAGAGCGCTTAATAACGAGACTTGTAAAAGCCTTAAACAGCAAGTTTCTAATTGGTCTGTTAAACCAGAGGTCGCAGGTTCAAGTCCTGCCAGGAGACTTTAAAAAGGCACTAACAGCAACTTTACATAATATGATATGGATTTATATTGATGGTGCCTTGCCTTACATAGAGACGCTTACAGCAATTTAAAAAGATGAAAATGATATTTTTACTAATGGTTTTATTTTGGCGTCTCGTTGAATAAACTCCAAAGACACTAACAGCAAATTTTTAATGTTGGAGATTGTACATAATAATGTGTCTTGGGATTTAGAAATAAATCAAAAAAATGGAGGAAAGAAAATGTCTTTTATGAATGCAGTAAAGAATACTCTGAACGAGGATTTCAACTATTCAGTAACTGAGAATGGCGCTCTTGGGTATCGTACCTCTGGTAAGGAACTGGTTGACCTAAACTTTGCAGTTTCTTCTATGCGTGGTATGAGTGAGGAGAATATCTATAATAAGTTTACTAAGGCTTATTTTGAAGATAAAATGATGGCTCTACGTTGGCTGTTCTTCGCCAGAGATGTTCGTGGTGGTCTTGGTGAAAGACGTTTGTTCAGAGCGATTATTAAGAATATGGCAAAGGATGACGTTGATATTGTTAAGCATCTTGCTCCTCTGGTGAGTGAGTATGGTCGTTATGATGACCTGTGGTGTCTGTTTGGTACAGACGTAGATGGTATTATTTTTGACATCATCAAAAAGCAGCTCACTGATGATATTGCAAATATGGCTGATAATAAGCCCGTATCTCTTCTTGCCAAGTGGCTTCCTTCTGTGAATGCTTCTTCTGCAAAAACTAAGATGGATGCAAGATATATTTGCAAGAATTTTGGAATGACAGAACGTAAGTATCGTAAGATTCTTTCTTCTCTGCGTTCTTACATTGACATTGTAGAAAGTAAAATGTCTGCAAAGAAGTGGGAAGACATTAAGTACGAAAAGGTTCCTTCTCGTGCAAATCTCATTTATAACGGAGCTTTCCTTCGTAATGATGAGGAGCGTCGCAGAGAGTATCTGAGTAAGCTTGAAAAGGGCGAAACTAAGATTAATGCTGGAACTTTGTTCCCTCACGACATTGTGCATAAGTATTCTAGTGCAACTGGATGGTATGGCGGTATCGGAAAATACGATGCAACTCTTGAATCTCTTTGGAAAGCTTTGCCTAACACAGTAAATGAATGTGGAAACACCATTGTAGTTGCAGATGGCTCTGGTTCTATGTGTTGCAATGTTGGTGGAAATAGCCGTGTTACGGCGCTTGAAGTTGCGAATGCGCTTGCAATTTACTTTGCAGAGCATTCTTCTGGAGACTTTAAGGATAAGTACATTACTTTCTCTAGCAGACCTCAGTTGGTTGATTTTAGTCAGTGTGATTCTCTGAGAGATAAGCTTCGTGTTGCATATAGACATAATGAGTGCTCAAATACGAACATTGAAAAGGTGTTTGATTTGATTCTTACTACTGCGGTGAATGGTCATATGAAGCAAGAGGATATGCCTAAGAATGTACTCATTATTTCAGACATGGAGTTTGACTCTTGTGCAACTTGTGGTGGTTCTGCTAGATATGGTATTAATAGACCTAATGCAAGACTTTTTGATGTAATCAAGAAGCGTTTCGATGATGCTGGGTATCAGATGCCTAGACTAGTCTTCTGGAATGTAAATTCTCGCACTGGAACTATTCCTGTAAAGGAGAATGACCTTGGTGTTGCTCTTGTTAGTGGATTCTCCACTAATGTTTGCAAGATGGTCATGAGTGGCAAGACCGATCCTTATGAGTGTCTCGTTGAGACGCTTATGAGTGATAGATATGATGCGGTGGAAGCCGCATTGAAGAACTCTTAAGGAGTTAAGTATGGTGCCGGGCATCACCTTAAAGCTGCCCTGTGATATGCGGGTATGATGGAATGGCAGACATAAGGGACTTAAAATCCCTCGGTGAAATATCCGTGCGAGTTCAAGTCTCGCTACCCGCACCACGACCTTGGCAAGTCATTCTTAAATATTAAAACAAAATACTAAAGTATAGTTATATGGGTCAGTAGCGAATCGGCAAACGCGGCGGGCTGTAAACCCGTTTCCTTCGGGAGGAGTTGGATCGACACCAACCTGGCCCACCAAGACGCAGCAGGTGTTAGGATTTTCTACTGGGGAATAACTGTGTCTAATATAGAGAAAATCATTTTTTGTGGAATTCAAGCATATCCTAGCTAAATATACCGTAAAAGCCGGTATAATATGGCCCATTGGTGAAGAAGAGTATCACGCTTGCCTGTCACGCAAGAGGACACCAGTTCAAGTCTGGTATGGGTCGCCATTTGGGAGTATAGCTCAGTTGGTTAGAGCGCTTGCCTGTTAAGCAGGATGTCGTAGGTTCAAGTCCTTCTACTCCCGCCAGATGATAGTGAGTAGTGCAAATTTCATATCAGATAGCCAATGAGGATAGAAGCCGTTGTAGGATTTGCTCCCTATATCGAGAATTATTAAACCCGCTGAAAGTAGTTGGTGAATGGATGCGAAATGGAGTCATGCACGGCTCCGCTTACTATCATTATCACAGCCGCCTGATGTGTACCAGCGGTATAAAAGTATGGTAAACATCCTTCAAGGGTATGGGATAGGAAGACCTGAATTTACAGGGGAGTTGAATCCGGCCACTTGGAGTGAGTCCTATAGCCCATGGTACTAATGGACTATGCGTGAATGGATAATGGATTACATCCAAACTCCTAAAAAGTACCTGAAACGCTAGGCGATTGTGAAATTCAAGCGCGTCCATCTTACTGGTCGTACCGTAAAAGCCGGATTATATATCCCCTGCTAGCTCAACTGGCTAGAGCACCCGACTTCTCCTCATAGTTTAATAGTAAAACTACTAAACATCTGGATTTAGAGATGTAAGGGCAGGACTTACTGAGGAGGCCAATAATCGGGAGGTTCGGTGTTCAATCCACCGGTAGGGGACCACATGCAACACATCTTTCTGATGCCATAGCAGACGGCATTATAGTCTGCCAGATATTGCGGAGTAGAGAAGCGGTCATCTCGCCACCCCCATAAGGTGGAGAACGTTGGTTCGAACCCAACCTCACGCAACCATAAGCATGACCGAGGGTGGGACGTGTTCGGGAAAGCAAGTGTGAGCGAGGCTAGCTCAGTGTAGGCTGTGCTTAATATGGCGGTGTGCTGGAACAGGTAGACAGGTTGGTCTCAAAAACCAATGTCTTATGACGTGTGGGATCGTAGCCCACCACCGCTACCACTTCCAAAAGTGACAGTGCTGGACATCACTGTATAAACTGTCTATTGATATGCTCCCATGGACAAGTTGGCCAAGTTGTCGGCCTTTCACGCCGGAGACAGGGGTTCGAATCCCCTTGGGAGTACCACGGGTTATCATTGAGTCAACTAAAACCATTAAAAATGATTGACTCATAAATCTGCTGGTGTAGCTCAGAGGCAGAGTGAGTGATTTGTAATCACTAGGTCGAGATTTCGAAATTCTCCATCAGCTCCATTTAGGCTTGTTGGTTTAGGAAAGAGTAATTACCTTTCACCTAAACTAAAAATAAAAAGAACCAACTAGCGCTATGCGGTAGTACTCAAGTGGTTGAAGAGGGTAGATTGCTAATCTGCTAGGCGGTGAAAGCCGTGCGAAGGTTCGAAGCCTTCCTATCGCGCCAGAGAGCAAGTGTGAGAAAGTTCTATATGTATTACTGCTCTATAATCAGGCTAATAGACAATGTATCCATGGGTACGTCTAACGGTAAGCGTCTCGTAGTTCAGCTCACAGAGAATCTTAAAGAGTGTGAGCATAATCTGGGTCTGTATTTCAATGGGAGAAAGCTTCCCTTGCAAGGAAGAGGTTGCGTGTTCGAGTCACGTCAGATCCACCATATAGGGGTATAGCCAAGTGGTAAGGCAAGGGACTTTGACTCCCTCATCGTAGGTTCGAGCCCTGCTACCCCTGCCATACAAAAATTTTAGGAGGTACATATTATGAATTTTCGCACTAAGGAACATTATGAAAATCGTCTAGCAAAGCTTTTGGCACGAGGCGAGACTATGAACGAGGGTCTTATCCGTAAGGTTAAGCGGCAGTTGAGTAAGTTTAATTAAGAGGTGTTACTATGAAACATATTATCAAGGGAGGCAAAGTTAAGACCTATAAAGCAATCTGCCCTTATTGTGATTGTGAATTTACATTTAATCCGTCTGACGGAATAAATAATCTTGGGGTTGCAAATATTTTTTGTCCACAGGACGGATGCGAAAGAATGATTACCTTATCTAGTGCTGAATATACAGAGGTTAATACGCAGTAAAGTGTGTCTTTATTTGTGGAAACGGCACAAACGTTTGTTGCTACTAACTAGCATTCGAGGTAAGGGGCGCCCAGTAATCTGTGTGGAGGAGTTTGGGATTACAAAAATATGCGGTTGATCCGGCTGGATGAGGAAGCGCTCTTGAAAAGCGTCGGGGTTAATAGCCTTTGGGGATTCGAGTTCCTCCAACCGCGCCATATGCCCGATTCGTTCAATTGGATAGGACAATAGATTTCTACTCTATTAATTGGGATTCGAGTTCTCAATCGGGTGCCATATAGACCTAGGTATGTCTGAAACTGCCCAAAACTTTAGTATTAATATAATAGAACAAAAAGATGCTTATAAAAATTAATACTTCACATCTTAAAGTAAAGGTTGAAGTATTATGACAGGCATTTATAAAATTACTAATCTTATTAATGGGCATGCTTATGTTGGACAAGTAAAAGACATTGAGAGAAGATGGACGCAAGAAAAGAATGCGTCAAACAATCAAAGCAACCCAGGATATAACTATCCACTAATGAAAGCATTTAGAAAATATGGTATTGAGAATTTTAATTTTGAAATAGTTGAAGAATGTGGCATAAATGATTTAAACAATAGAGAAATTTATTGGATTGAATTCTATAATACATTTTTTAATGGTTATAATCAAACTTTAGGTGGAGATACTACCTCACAACAGCCAAAAGAAAAGATTCTTGGAATTATTAATGATTTATTAAATACAGATATGATTCATAAAGAAATTGCTGAAAAGTGGGATATATCTACCGAGATGGTTCAAGGAATTAATACAGGAAGGTATTGGAAACATAATGTGGATTATCCATTACAAAAGCAACATAAACGAAGAGAATATGCTAATCCAAGAATTCATTTTTGTATAAAATGTGGCAAGGAGAAATCAAATAAAGGAAGTTTATGTTTAGAGTGTTATAATAAAGAAAAAAGTTCTAATATACCAGATAAAAATAAATTGTATGGTGAATTATGTGAATGTAATGGAAATTTTACTATGGTTAGTAAAAAGTATGGCGTTAGTGATAATGCAATTAGAAAATGGTGTATTAAATATAATCTTCCATATCATTCATCTGATTATAAAGAAAATGTTATAAAAGAAAAAATAAGAGATTTCAAAATAAGTGTAAGACAGATAGATAAAAGGACAAGAATAATAATTAATGTTTTTGAAAGTATTTCTGACGCGTGTAGATATTTGGGTATAGATGTTAAATGTGGTACTCATATTAGTGCTGTGTTAAACGGAAATAGAAAAACGGCATATGGGTATAAATGGGAGAAAAACGAATAAGAATACATTGTCCTAAGCAAGACATTAAACTGCCTATATGCAGGATGTAGTGTAACAGTAACACACGATCTTTGGGAGATTGAGTAGCGGGGCGGCACCGACATCTTGCACCAGTTTGCTAGTACTGTTGGATTAAGATGCCTGCGGAGCCTTAGTCATTGAACTAGCTTAATATGGGTCTGTAGCTCAGTAGGTAGAGCAGTAGCCTTGGGAGTGCATTCAGAAAAGCTTTGCTAAGTAGGGGCAGCACCTACCGTTCCCACCATTAAGCTATTGGTCGAGGATTCGAGTTCCTCCAGACCCACCATCAAATTCCATTAGTTCATCGGATAGAACACTACGCCGCGAACGTAGAGAAACAGGTTCGATTCCTGTATGGGATATTATATGCAGGTGTATTATAAAGGTTAGTATACCAGTTTTCCAAACTGGTGATGCGGTTTCGAGATCCGTCACCTGCTCCATAAGGGGAGACGAAAGTCTCCCCTATTTTTAAGTAAGGAGTGAATATAATGCTAGACAACCTAAAAAAGCAAGATGTAGAAGTATACGATATTTGTTTGAAAGAACTTAACAGGCAACGTGGTACAATCGAACTTATTGCATCAGAAAACATTGTGTCTCCAGCAGTTCTTGACGCAATGTCATCTGTTCTAACCAATAAATACGCAGAAGGAAAGCCTTATGCAAGATACTATGGTGGATGTCAGTATATTGATGAAGTAGAACTTCTTGCAATTGAACGCTGTAAAAAGCTATTTGGAGCAGAACATGCAAACGTACAGCCTCATTCAGGAGCAAGCGCAAATTTGGCAGTATTTTATGCACTATTATCTCCTGGTGATACCGTTCTGTCCATGGATCTTTCTGCCGGTGGACATCTCAGTCACGGAGCACCATTCAACATTTCTGGCAAGTACTTTAATGTAGTTCGTTATGGAGTGGGCGAAAATGGCTTTATTGACTATGATAATGTGAGAGACCTTGCACTAAAGAACAAGCCTAAGATGATTTTGGCAGGAGCTTCTGCATATCCGCGTATCATTGATTTTGCAAAGTTCCGTGAAATTGCAGATGAAGTAGGTGCTTATCTCTTTGTAGATATGGCACATATTGCTGGTCTTGTAGCAGGAGGCGTACATCCAAGTCCTGTCCCTTATGCTGATGTTTGCACATTTACGACTCATAAATCCATGAGAGGCCCTCGTGGTGCAGTTATTTTGTGCAAGAGTAAACTTGCAAAGAAGATTGATTCGGCGGTATTTCCTGGTACTCAGGGAGGTCCTTTAGAACATATAATTGCAGCAAAGGCAGTATGTTTTGGTGAAGCATTGAAGACAGAATTTGCAGAATATCAGAATAATGTTATTAATAATGCAAAGGCTATGGCAAGTGTATTTAACACAAATGGCATTAAGCTTATTTCTGGAGGAACAGATAATCATCTAATGATTCTAGACCTTAGAGACACAGGAATTACTGGCAAAGAATTACAGGAGAAGCTCGATAGTGTAAACATTACAACGAATAAAAATTCAATTCCTAACGACCCTCTATCCACATTTGTAACTAGTGGTCTTCGTATTGGTACTCCCGCAATTACTACGCGTGGCTTTGATAAGTTTGACGCAAGAAATGTGGCGGGACTTATTTCGTTGGCCATCAAAGACTTCGATGGCAATAAGAAATATATCTCCGATATAGCTCGTCAACTATGCGAACTACATCCAATTTATATGTAAAAAATAAGCCACCTGTAAAAGGTGGCTATTTTTCTAAAATACACTTGACAAATGAGAAATTTGTGTTATAATTATAATACAAAATTAATTAAGGAGGTTTAATATGAACAAAGTCTATGAAGTCGAAGGGGCTAAAATTAAAGTAGTTTCTGGTGAGTTCACAGAAAATAAAATCAAGGGTCAGAAATATTATCACGCAGTATGCGAGTGTAACGGTAATACAATTATGATTACAAAAAATATTACAGACTCCATGGAATACGATATTGTCGATGATGTTCTTAGTAATATTTACAGCATTCCTAGAATGTATCTTGCAAACGTTTTACAAAATGAAAGTAATCTTGTCATTATGATTGGTAGACACAAAGACGAACAATCATTTTATACGATTTATTATGGATGCAATGAAATTTTTGAAAATATGATTGACGCATATAAATGGACGCACTTTCATAATGACTATGCAGATGACGATAAGCATATGTATACAGAAGTTCACGATGGGCATCAGACGGCAATTAAATTTGAGGTGTAATGATGAAACAATACTTCTTGGATACAGCAAGCACAACTCGCCCATACAAAGAAGTTGTGGATACGGTTGTCGATGTTATGTATAATCATTATGGCAACCCGTCTTCAACTCATGAAATGGGGCAAGATGCTAGAAATATAATTGAAGGTGTAAGAAATCAAATTGCAGAAGATATTAATTGCGAACCGTCTAACTTGATTTTCACAAGTGGTGCGTGTGAGGCTAATAGCCTCGCGTTCACTGCAATAAATAAAGTTCTTACTACAAGACTTGAACATAAATCAATTGAAATGTTATGTAAAGATGTGGCGTATTTTAACAACGATAAATACGGCAATGTTATTATGCCAGATGATGATGCTTTGAGCAAAGATAAATGGCTAGTTTCTGTACACGCTGCGAATAGTGAGATTGGTGTCATTCAAGACATTGAATCTATTTCCAAATTTGTACATAGATATAATAGCATCTTCCACGTAGATGCGACACAACTTTATCCAGAGCGTCGTATTGACGTTAAAAAACTTGGCATTGACCTAATGTCGGTATCGGCACAAAAATTTCATGGACCTCGTGGTATTGGATTCTTGTATTGTAAAGATGGTATTAAATTAAATCCGTTGATTGCTGGTTCTCAAGAAGATGGAAGACGTGGTGGAACATACAATACTCCTGCAATTGCTGGTATGGGCAAAGCTCTAAAAATTAATCGTGGAGTATTACATGTTTATACGAACGTTTGTACGAGATTTAATCGAGACGAACTCGCAGCGAAGATTCTTGAAATACCAGGAGTTCATCTAAATGGGCCAGAACTTAGTGCTAACCGGCTATATAATAATTTATCTGTTCGTATTGATGGAGTAAAAGCTAGTGACCTTGTGACTCTAGCAAGCATGTATGGGATTTATATCTCTGCTGGTTCTGCTTGTAGTAGTGGGGAGGCCGTGCCAAGTAGCACGTTAAAAGCTATTGGACTTACAGATGCAGAAGCTTTAAGCACGATTCGTATTACATTGGACGAAACATTGAATCAGCACGATATTTTTAATATTGCTAAAATTCTAAAAAAACTTATTGAAAGGTTAAGAACATCTTGACAAATAGAAAATATCTGTTATAATTACAGTACAAAATTAATTTAGGAAGGACATTAAGAATGATTAGAAAGAAATACATATCTTATCTTATTTTGGCTACGGTGATTGTTTTGCTTGTAATGACAATCCATTTGAAAAATAACGAAATCTCTATGATGAGTGGTTCTATTGATGGATTGAATGAAGTGATTTCTGTAAAGGATGATGAAAATTCTCGATTGAAGCAAGAAATTGAGGACCTGAAATCTCCTGGTGTTGAATTTATGTATCTCGGATCATATAAAATTACGTACTATTGTGATGAAAGAAGAGATCATATTTGTGGAGGGTCTGGAGTAACCGCATCTGGAGCACCTACAGATGTTGGAACAACAATTGCAGTTGATCCAAGTGTAATCCCATATGGCACAAAAGTTTATATTGATGGAATTGGATATAGAACGGCTCAAGATAGAGGTGGTGCCGTAAACGGCAATCATATTGATGTTTTGGTTAAGACACACGATGAAGCACTAAGTAAAAGTGTTACGTATAATGATGTGTGGGCAATTATTAAAAAGGATTAACAGTACAAAATTAATTTATGACAAAAAAGGATAGAACATATTTTAATGTGGCAAAAGCTGTTTCTGAATTAAGCGACTTTGAAAAGCATCATATAGGTTGTGCCGTGATATATAAGCACAGAGTTATTTCAAGTGCTTGTAACATCAAAAAAAGCCACCCCCTTCAAAAAGAACTTAATAAAGAACGTTTTGACGGAGATACAAATCATTTTCTTCACGCAGAAACGTCTGCGCTTTTACCACTTATGAATCGAAAAGATATCAACTGGAAAGATGTACAGATTTACATATATAGAGAGTGGAAAAACGGCACCAAAGCATTGAGTAAACCGTGTCCTGGATGTCAAAAACTTATCAAGAGCCTTGGCATTAAAAAGATTAACTATACAACAGATAATGGATATATTCAAGAGACATTTGATTAAGAAAGGATTAAAGAAATGAACGAGACTGATTATGGAATTTATTGCCGGAAATGTTTCCTAAAGAAACACAAATTATCAAAGAAGAATATTGATAGAATTGTGTTTACACCTTATATGGAGGCATGTGCCTGTTGTGGAAAAATTGAAAAGCTTGTAGATGATATTAAGGAGGATGACGAATGAAGACTTTTAATGACCTATTCAATGTGTGTAATAACATTTCAGAAAATGGTATTATAAATGTCCAGGCAGACGATGTAGTAGAGGTTGTTGATTTTGCAAAGACCGTACTAAGCAATATCCTGTGGTTTGTAGAGAACTATGAAGATGAGAATCCAACTGATGCAGTACATAATCATAGCAGAGATGCGGTCATCACCTTATCGAATATGTTTGATGAACTAGAGTATTACACTACGGAGGACTAATATGACACCTGAAAGACTAAATATAGTACAGCCAGTACTAAATACATTTGAAAATGATGATATTAAAAATTTTGCAATTGTGTTACTAGACAATCTACCTGAGTATATTTGGAGTGTACCAGCATCAAGTACGGGGAAATACCATCCCCAATACAGTTTGGGTCTAGGAGGGCTAATGAGACACCAAGTAGCCGTTGTTAGATTCTTAAATTTCTTTCTTGAGCTTGAGCAATATGGTGCTGGAATGACTTCTAGAGAAAGAGACTTAATGAGAACAGCAGCATTGATTCATGATGGTATGAAGTCTGGCACTCAGGATGATTATAATAAATCCAAATATACAAAATTCAATCATCCGATTCTAATGGCAAATGTAATTCGTTCTACAGATGGTCTTGAAGCTAGTGAGCGTGATTTTATTGCACATTGTATCGAGAGCCACATGGGACAGTGGGCCTTTGATAAAAAGACTGGCATTGAGCTACCGAAGCCTAAAGATGAATATCAAAAGCTAGTACATCTTGCAGATTATCTTGCATCTCGTAAAACACTTACGATGGATTTTGAGAATATTGAAACTCCACGAGTTGAGTCTAAACCAGAGGAATATGTACTGACATTTGGTAAGCATAAGGGTGAGAAGTTAATTAATGTTTATCGTGTGGATCCAGATTATTGTAGATGGATGGAAGAATCTATTTCACGAAAGGACGTATTAGATGCATTGAGGGCGATTAAAATTCAAGAGGAAGAAATCTAATGAAGCGTAATCAATATAAAACTCCATTTTTATATAATATTGGAGATGTTGTCAATAATTTAGAAATTATTGATGCTAAACGAATACCAGATAAACAAGGGTATCCTCATAAGAAATATAAATACAAATGTTTAACATGTGGATTTAATTGTAGTAAACATTATTATAATGAGATATTACGAGAAGAATTATGGGTTCCAGAAAGCAGATTAAAAAACGGAGTTTCTTGTTCTTTATGTTCAAATACTATTGTTGTTCCAGGAATTAATGATATATGCACAACGGAAAGTTGGATGATTGATTTTTTTGCTAATGGGAAAGATGATGCAATAAAATACGCCAAGAAGTCCAATAAACGAGTAGATATGGTTTGCCCACAATGTGGTATGCTACATAAAAATAAAACAATTAGTAATTTATATCAAAATAAATCAATTGCATGTGGTTGTAGCCGTGGAGCTAGTTATGGCGAAAAGTATGTGATGAAGTTATTGCAAATTTTAAATCAAAATTTTATCTATCAAGTATCAAAGTATTCTAATTGGTTTATTGATAAAAATACTAATTATAGATATGATTTTGGCATTAAAGACTTAAATTTAATTATTGAAACACATGGAAAACAACATTATGAACAATGTAATTTTTATGGACATTCAACAACATTAAATGATGTGCAATCAAATGATATAAATAAATACACATATGCAATGTCTCATGGTGTTTTAAATTATATTGTCATAGATTGTAGATATTCAAGTGCCGAATTTATCAAAAAATCAATTATTGATAGTAAATTATTAAGATTATTTAACGTCGCATCAGAAAGTATAGATTGGGATTTATGTGAAAGTTTTGCATCAAACTCTTTAATGAAAGACATTTTTCAGTATAAAGAAAATCATCCGCTATTAACTAATATTCAAATAGGAAAAATATATGGATTAAGTGGAAGTACAGTTGGAAAATATTTAAATAGCGCAAAAGAATTTGGGTTTATCGGTAGTTACGATAAATATAACTCTTTAAGGGCAATAAATAATAAATGCTATAAAACAAATAAAATAGTAGGAATAAGTTATAATTCAAATAGAAAAAAATATATTGCTGTATTAAAAATAGATGGAAGATATGTGCTACATAAAGCTTTTGATACAGAAGAGCAAGCAATTATCTCACGCCTAAAAGCAGAATTGGAATATTTTGGAGGGCTTGCTCCACAAAAATATTTATTTGAGCAATACGGAATTAATAAGGAGGACAAGATGAAAGTAGAAATGCTAACGACTGGCAATATTGAAAAGATTCTAAAGGACAACGACATTGCTTTCAATAAGACGTATTCTGGTGAAAAGTATAAAGTAATTGAAGTTGACAAGAAGAATGCAAAAGGATTGAGTAACTCTATGCTCGAAGGTGCTTGGTGTAAGTTCTCTAATGGTGCCGGTGGTTCTCCTTGTGACATTTTTACAGTAAATGGACAGATGTTAATTGGCTGGAGTAATAACAATAATGATACTTATGATACCTTGAGTGATTACATGAGTGATGAGCTTGGCGTGACAGATGATGATGACGTATGTGATTATGCTATGGGTCTTGCTAAGGCGAATGGGATGCCACTAAGTAAACTGTTCAGATTTTATGAGGGCTAAAATATGAGCACAAATTTTTATATGATTACGAAGAATAAAGAACAGGCACAACGCTATGCACCATATTCTTATGAACTTACAGATGAGCCATACTTTGGTTATGAAATTCATATTGCAAAGACAAGTGCTGGTTGGTTGCCTTTGTTTCAAGCACACAAGGATGGCATTAGTTCTGTGGCGGAGTATAAGGTCGCATACGATACGGGCGAATTCCGTATTTATGATGAGTATGGCTATGAGTACAACTGGGACGCGTTTGACGATAGAGTATTAAAGCATAATGGTGGCATTCTTGGGGTGCAAAAGCTAGAGAAGATTGAGCAGAATAAGCGCTCTCGATGGTATGACAAAAATATGCCAGATTATTATCCTATTAGTCATATCCAAGGAAACCCGCAGAGTTATAAGTTTATTAATCGGTTTGTGAATAATTATTTTGTTGATTCACAAGGATATGAATTTGACATACAGTATTTTTCTTAACGATACAAAATTAATGAGAGGAGAACAAAATGTATAATGCGTATGTAACAACAATTAAAAATCTGCGTAAGCATCCTAACGCAGACAGATTACAGCTTGGTGAGTGTTTTGGCAATACGGTTTGTGTAAGTATGGAATATACAAACAATCAGATTGGTGTGTATTTTCCTACTGATGGTCAGCTTTCTGTTGAGTTTGCAGATGTTAATAATTTGCTTCGCAAGAAGGATGTAGATGGTAATAACATTGGCGGTTATATGGACCCAGACAAGCGCAATGTAACTTCTATTAGGCTTCGTGGTGAAAAGTCAGATGGTCTATTTCTACCACTAACTTGCTTAGATTCTTTTGGTGACGTATCCAATCTAAAGGTTGGAGATGTTATTACTACATTCAATGGACATGAGATTTGCACTAAGTACATTCCTCGCAGAAATACCAATAGCGGCCATGCTACAAATGGTAATCATACTCGTAAGAAGAAGGTTCCTATCGCACCTCTGTTTACTGAACATGCTGATACTGAACAGCTAGCCTATAATCTTGGAGCTTTTCAGGCGGGAGACCAGATTGAAATCACTCTAAAGATGCATGGTACTTCTCAGCGCACCGGCTATTTACCTGTATTTAAGGGTTACAGATGTACAAACCGTATCTATCAAGCCGCTCTCAATGCGGTAATGTCTGGTAAGAAAGTTGGCGCTATGACTCAGAAGTTCGCGGATCTCGGACTCTCTTCTGCAACTCCTATTTATGATTGGGGCTATGTGTCTGGTACTCGTCGTACCGTTCTTGAGAATTTTGATGGCGGCTACTATGGCTCTAATGAGTTCCGTGAACAGCACTCCAAGTTCTTTGAGGACAAACTACATAAGGGTGAAGAGGTCTACTATGAGGTAGTTGGGTTCACCCATACTGGCACTCCTATTATGGCAACCGCTGATAATAAGAAGCTCAATGACAAGGAATTTGTGAAGCAGTATGGTAAGACTACGACTTTCTCTTATGGCTGTAATCCAGACGGCAAAGAAGGTATTGGTATCACCGAAAGAGAAGTCCCTCAGTCTGACTTTTATGTTTATCGTATGACTATGATAAATGAAGACGGAGATATTGTCGAGTATCCACCTGACTTTATGCGTTATCGTTGTGAGCAAATGGGTTGTAAATGTGTCCCGATGTTGTGGAGAGGTTTTATCCCCGCTGATGAGGGCCTTGAAGAAGGTTATGATTGTTATGGCGAGTATGGCACTTGGAGAGTCTGTCGTGAAGGTACTCCTGGTGAATGGATTAAAAATATTGCAGAGCAATATTATGATGGCCCAGATCCTATTGGCAAGACTCATGTGCGTGAAGGCGTTGTAGTTCGCATTGTTAACAAACCTAAATTCTGCGCATATAAGCATAAGAATTTCGCATTTAAGTGTCTTGAGGGTCTAGTAAAGGCAGAGGCAGATGCTCCAGATATGGAAGAGAGTGATAGCATGGATGAGTTCATCTGATAAAAAATATATTGTTTACTTATATACTTTTCCAAATGGTAAAAAATATTGTGGACAAACTAGTAGAACAATAGAAGAACGAAAGCGTTCTGGTTATTATTACTATATTGGAGCCGCCATTGAGAAATATGGATGGGATAATATTAAAATAGAAATTTTAAAAGAAAATTTAACAAAGAAAGATGCTGATGATTTTGAAAAGTTTGTTATTAAGTCCTTTGATTTGAGAAATCGTGAAAAGGGATATAATTTAGCCGAAGGTGGAGACGGTGGACATACAAGAGAAATGACAGATGATGCACGAAAACAATATAAAGAAAGTATGTTAAATTTTTGGGCGTCTCACCCAGAAGCAAAAGAAGAAGCAAGTAAAAAACAGAAAATTGCATTGGCAACAAATAATGAACTTTACCAAAAACATATAAAATCTCTCGAAAAAACACATTATAAAATTCTTAAACCAGTTCAATGCTTTGATATGAATGGTAATCTTGTTGGAGAATGGGATTCTGCTCGTGAAGCAGAAAGATTTTTCAATACACCGACAATTCATTTTCGTGGGATTTCAGCTACATGTTGTGGAAGGCAAAAAAGTCATGGCGGATATATTTGGAAATTTAAGAAAAAGATTAATGAAGAGGAGGAGAATTAATATGAAAGATAACGTTGGAGCTGTAGCTGGAGCAATTATTGGGGTAATTATCCTTTGCATTATCGAACCTATCATCATCTTCGGTGCCGGTTGGTTTGGCGGCTGGATTCTAATGAAGATTGTTGGCGGTGCAGTTGTAACTGGACTGAATGCTTTGTTTGGAACAACTAGATTTATGCCAGACCTAATTCCTGTAGTGTGTGGTACACTAGCTGTGGTTGGTAGCTATTTTAAGACTAGTGTAAGTAATAATAAGTGAGGATAAAATGAATTATCATTCAGATAAATGGATTATGGATAGGGTTCAAGAGCACTATAATGAGGCTCTTGAATCCTTTCCAAAGGATAGAATTGTTGGTATTTTCTATCAAGGTAGTGGAAATTACGGCCTCGATTATGAAGACTCAGATGTTGATACTAAACTGATTGTAACCCCAACATTCAAAGATATTGCAATGAATAAAAATCCAGTTAGCACAACTCATATTCGAGCCAATGATGAGCATACCGATTGGAAAGATATTCGGCTTTATATTCAGACATTTAGGAAGCAGAATTTGAACTTTCTAGAAATCTTATTCACACCATATAAAATTCTCAATCCAATGTATGGGAATCAATGGAATAGACTTATTAATTCCAAAGAAGATATTGCACATTATTCTCCCGTTCAAGCCATTAAGTCTATGAGAGGAATTGCTAAAGAAAAGTATTTTGCAATGGAACATCATTATCCTTCTCGTATGGAATGGATTAACAAATATCTTTACGACCCAAAACAACTGCATCATCTATTGCGTGTAGAAGAGTATATTGAAAGATATATTGACGGTGAGTCTTACGAAAGTTGTTTACATTCGAAGATGCCAGATTTTCTCAAACAAGTAAAGACCGGAAAATTTTTTGATTTAGATGCAGCAAGAGTTGTAGCCAAGAAGTCAATTGACCACATTGACGAAATGTGTGACGAGTTCTTAAAGAATGAATGGAGTATTGATGAAACTATCAACGCACTATTGGATGATGTGCAGTATGAAATTATGAGAATCGCAATTAAAAAAGAGATTGGGTGATTAAATGAATAGACCAACACTAATACTCCTTTGCGGAATTCCTGGTTCCGGGAAAACCACTTGGGCAAAAAATTACATATCTAAAAATCCAGATTTTGTACATTTGTCTTCCGATGTAATTCGTGCAGAACTATATGGTGACGAAAATATTCAGGGCAACCCAGTAGAGGTTTTCACATTGATGCAGAAGAAAGCAGTAGAGTCACTAAATGCTGGGTACAATGTAGTATACGATGCAACCTCTATGACTCGTAAGGATAGGGCTGGTATAATTAGTATGTGTCCTAAGTTTACACACATCCAGTGTAACATTATTTGGGCGCCTATTGAAACTTGCATCGAGCGTGATTATACAAGAGAACGTACTGTTGGCAAAGAAGTTATTGACAGAATGCTTAAGCGCTTCCAGATGCCTTACTATGATGAGGGCATTGATGAGATTAATATTATTCGACCAGAGAATTTTGATTGGGATTCATATTATGATTGCATTATTGATGCCATGAAAATCCCACACGATAACCCTCATCATCAATTGGATATTTATAATCATTGTATGGAAGCATTCAATTATGCAGTAGAAAAACAATTTGATTGGGAGATTCGTGAGGCTGCATATTACCATGATTGTGGTAAACCATATGTTAAGGTCTTTGTTAACACGAGGGGGGAGTCCTCTGATACTGCTCACTATTATCAGCATCAATGCACCGGAGCATGGATGGCTTGTGGACTTACGTTTGATATTCACACTATTTGGCTCATCAGCACGCATATGGCTCCTTTTCTAAATGAGAAGTATTATAAGAATCTATCACCTTATTTAAAGACTATGGTAGACCAGCTACATGAGTGTGATGTCCAGTCACATTAACCAATTGGTACGGCATTTTTGCCGTACCTTTTGTGCAATATGCCAACTTGACAAATGAGCAGTATATGATATAATTACAGTACAAAATTAAAGGAGGAACAAATATGTACCCTATCCAGATGAAGCTAAAGAAAAATGATAAAGTAGTTTCCGTATATAACATTTCTGTAGGAGTAAATGGAACTACTTCTATTGCCACATATTATGACGGAGAGAATTGGTATACAACCAATGTTACAAAGCTATATCCTATTAATCCATCTGAAACTAGTCGCAATAAGGCTGCAAAGAGGATTCAGATTCTTCATGCAGAATATATGACTTCTGATGAAAAGATGTTTTCTACAATGCGAGAGGCAATTGATCATGAATACGAAATTATGAAGGAGAATAATTATGAAGACTATTCGAAGTAATGTATTTGAGACAAACTCATCGAGCACTCACAGTATTGCTATTCCAAAGAATTGTGAAACAACTAATTTCATTTCATTTCATGTAGGTGATTTTGGTTGGGGCTGGGAAGAAGTAGATTCGGCGGATTATTTTTACACGGCAATTTATGAAACATCTAATACAGAGAACGAAGTTGAAGAGAAAATTCAAACCTTAAAGGATATTCTAGATTCTCATAACATTGAATATTATTTTGAGGATGCAAAAACCCACATTTCTTCTTATGGCAATAACTATTATCTATATCTTGATGATGGTTATATTGACCATGGCAGTGAATTGACGGATTTTGTAAATGAGCTACTAAACGACGGAGATAAGCTTGTACGTTTTCTAAGTAGAGGACTAGTATTTACTGGTAACGACAATTCTGATGCCGAAAAGCGTTGTTTTATCGAAAGAGACCATGAGTATCTCGATGATTATAACTGGTTAACAAAGACTGAATCTAAGATTAAAAATCCGTATTATATGGAAGACCACAACGACTATGATTGGTACTGGAAGGGGAATTAATTATGAGACAGATAAGACGAATGACATTTGAAACAAACAGTTCTTCTACTCATTCAATCACCATTTGTCCACAGGAAACTTATGAAAAGTGGTGTGATGGTGGGATTTTGTTTGGAGATTGGAATGAAAACTTTATTGAAGCAGAAGAACTAACTTCATATGATTATGAGGAGGCTAAGGCTAAGTACGAATCTAGCAAAGGTAAATATTACAAGAGTTGGGATGAACTAAGTGCAGAAGATCAAAAGGATTATACTACAGAGTATGTTCTAAGAAATAAAAAGAAGAAAAGTTACGATGAGTACCTAACACGCGATGAATGGCTCGTTCGTCATAATAGTGGCACAGAGACATTCACAAAGCATTATACGACTAAAAGCGGAGATAAGATTGTCGCCTTTGGATATTTCGGCTACGATGGTTAATAAGGAAGAAAATAAGGGAGAAAATATTATGAGTAATTGGGTAAGCTATCAGAATGGTAATTACACTGTAAATATTGATCTGGACACAGGAACAAAAATTAGAGAAAATGATTTAGATTTTTTTAATGCAGAAACAGTAGAGTCTATGGATATCAAGATCACAAATTGTTGCAATATGAATTGTCCGATGTGCCACGAGGATAGCAAGTGTGATGGTGCTCACGGAGACATTATGTCTGAGAGCTTCATTGATAGACTTCATCCTTATACTGAACTGGCTCTCGGTGGCGGTAATGTTCTTGAGCATCCTGACTTCTATGACTTCCTTGTTAAGTGCAAGGATCTTAAGCTTATTTGCAACACTACTATTCGTCAGGAACACTTTATGCAGAACCTTAACTTTATTCGTAAGCTTAGTGACGAGGGACTTATTTATGGTCTTGGTATTTCCCTCTCTAATCCTTGGCAGGATGGCTTCATTGATGCCGTGAAAGAGTTTCCAAATGCAGTCATCCACGTTATCAATGGTATTGTAACTATGCAAGACCTTGAGCGACTTCGCCATTATGGACTTAAAATTCTAATTCTCGGCTATAAGGAGTTTCGCCGTGGTGAAAAGCTTTATGAGAATGCCGATGCAAAAGAGCATATTGATGGTCTTAAACAAGACTTGTACAATTATCTACCAGAGATTGTAGGCCATGGTTGGTTCGATGTGGTTAGTTTTGACAACATTGCTATCAAGCAGCTTAACCCTCAAAGAATTATGTCCAAGGAAGCATGGGATGAGATGTATATGGGAGATGATGGGCTTGATGGCGAGATGACTTCGGCATCCATGTACGTAGATATGGTAAATCGGGAGTTTGCTCGTAACTCTTGCGCAGTAGACCGTTATCCTCTTATGGATGACATCAATGATATGTTTAACTTTTTAAGAGGTAGAAATGGATTGGATTAACATCAATGATAAATGCCCTGAGAAATATCAGGACGTAATTATTTGTAGTGATACTGGAGTCATAAAGTCAGCAATGTATCTTGGAAATAAAAAATTTGCTACATACCTTCAAGTTGTATATTGGATGCCAATGCCAGAGGCTCCAAAATTTGAAGTTGAAGAAATTGAAGATAAACCAGCAAAGAAAAAGCGTGGAAGACCAAAGAAAGGAGCGTGATATTAGCTATGAGTCAGATTTTTTATATTTCTGACCTTCATTAGTTGAAGGCGCTTAATGCATAAAAATGTTATCAGATTTGATGACAGACCGTTTGGAACAATTGATGAGATGGATGAAGCACTAGTCAACAACTGGAATTCCGTTGTAAGTAATGCAGATCATGTATATCATCTCGGAGATTTTTGCTGGGGCAAGAAGAATGATTGGATTAAGTATCTAAAGCTTCTAAATGGCAATATTCATATCATCAAGGGTAATCATGATTTGAAGGATTATCCGCCTGACGTTAAGAAGTATATTGTAGAAGCAGTTGATTATAAAGAAATTACAGACTGTGGGCGACATGTTATTATGTGCCATTATCCAATCATGTGCTATAAAGCATCTTATAATCCGAACTGCTACATGCTACACGGTCATACTCATATAACAAGAGAGCAGGATTTTGTTGAAAAGTGGACTAAGGAGTTAAAGGGTAGCAAACAAACAAATAGTGATAGCTGTGGCAATATTATCAATGTTGGTTGTATGATGCCTTGGATGCAGTATCAGCCAAGAACGCTTGATGAAATTATTGAAGGGAGTAAGACTGATGCGAAATAGAATTATTATATTGATGTTAACTGTATTTCTTGTTTTTTGTCTAGCTGGGTGTAGTGCAACATCTGCTGGTTCTAAAGACTATACAACACGCACAAATGGTAGGCTACAGCCTACAATGATGCAAGATTTATATTATGATACGAATACAAAAATCGTCTATATACTTTTTAATGAATGTGAAGGATATTCTGGCTACGGTTATATGTCTCCTTATTATGCACCGAACGGAATGCCCTATGTTTATAACGTACAAACCAATAGCCTAGAAGAAATCGTTAAGGAGGATTAAAGATGGATAGGACTACGCTTGGCAACCGTATGAAAAATAACTACGAGAATATTACTCGATATTATCTTACTCGTAGGATGCCTGTAATCATTCGTATTGATGGCAAGGCTTTTCACACTTTTACAAGGGGGTTTAAGAAACCTTTTGATGATATTTTCGTCAAGACTATGCAAGATACCATGAAGTATCTCTGTGAGAACATCCAAGGCTGTGTCCTTGGCTATACACAGAGCGACGAAATTTCTCTTGTGCTTACTGACTATGCAGAGCTTACAACTGACGCTTGGTTTGGCAACAATCTACAGAAGATGTGTAGTGTATCTGCAAGTATGGCAACGCTGGCATTTAATAAAGCATTTAACAACAATATTGTAAAGTATATTGACAACAATCTCGATGCCGATTGTGGTGTTACAAAGGATTTAACCGAATATACAAAAATTCTCATTAACGCAAGAAATAAAGGTGCTATGTTTGATTCTCGTGTCTTTACAATTCCCAAGGATGAAGTTTGCAATGCGCTAATCTGGCGTCAACAGGATGCCACTCGCAACTCTATCCTATCTGTAGGCCAGGCAAACTTCACTCAGAAGGAACTTCACGGTAAGTCTTGCAGCAACATTCAGGATATGCTTATGCTACAGAAAGGCATCAATTGGAATGATTATTCTACAACTCTAAAGCGTGGTAGCTGTTGCATTAAGGCTGATGATAGTCTTACCGAATATGATGAAGTAGGAAATATTTGTGGTTATATCAAGAGAAGTAAGTGGGTAATTGATAATGAGATTCCTATCTTTACTCAAGACAGAAACTATGTCGAGAAACTAATTTGAGGTGAACTATAAATGGGTAAATTTATAGACATGACTGGTTGGGTAATGGCAGAACACGGAGTTGTCGGTAGCAGAATTACTGTTATAAAGAGAGTAGAAAATTATATTTCGCCAAATGGGAAAACTGGAGCTCAATGGTTATGCGAATGTAATTGTGGACTTAATAAGAAATTTGTTTTAAGAAGTAGCGCTCTTAAAAGAACAAAGTCTTGTGGGTGCATTCAAAAAGAACACGCTGCCGAGCATTGTAAGAAATTTCATAAAACAAACATATACGATTTAACATCATATAAATATGGCGTTGGATTGACGTTAAACACTAATAAAAAATTTCATTTTGATTTAGAAGATTATGATAAAATTAAAGATTATTGTTGGAGTGAACAAAAAGAATCTAAGAGTCAATATACATATTTAATTGCAAGAGAACCAAATACAAATAAATTAATAAAAATGAGCTATCTTATTTTTGGGAAATATTGTGATCACATAAATAGAAACGCATTAGATAATAGAAAAGAAAATTTAAGAGATGCAAATTATTCCCAAAACGCAATAAATAGATCAAGACCATCAAATAATAAAAGTGGGATAATTGGTGTGCATTGGGATAAAAAAGAATTAAAATGGGTTGCTCAAATAAATGGGAACGGAAAGAGAATAAGAATTGGGGATTATGATATTTTTAATGATGCAGTTGTTGCTAGATTAAACGCAGAATTAAAATATTATGGAAAAGATTTTGCTCCGCAAAGACATTTGTTTGAAGAATATGGTATATACTAGATTAAATTATTTGAGGAAATTATTATGACTACTATTTATAAATGTGATTATTGCGATAAAGAATTTAAAAATATTAATAAGTGTATTAAGCACGAATCTAGCCATTTAAAGAAAATAGATAAAATTAAATATGAATTGACGTATTTTTATAATAAAGATATTTGTGATTATTGTGATTGTAGCTATTACGTTTATGGCGTAGAACGTGCATGCGAACATAAGGATTGCCATCATGCCAATAATTATAAAGACTTTGTTCCAACGGAGCCTTTGCACGACAAGAGTATCAGTGGCGTATGAGACATTCTAACTTATATTGGATGATTTATTGGAGTTGTAGAAAGAAGTATGGCAAATACGGAGCCAGATATGCAATGAGGGCAATTGTAAAGAAAAGAGGGATAAAATGAGTTATTGGGACTATGAAGAACCTGTTTGGGAGCCGTCAGAAGCAGATGAACTTTTTGACGAAATGAAATCAAAACTTGTTGAAGCAGCAAAAGTTTCCTTGAAGAACGATATGGAATCTCTAAAACGTCGTAATGAATATCTTGAGAAACGCAATAAAGAGCTTGAGGAAAAAGCACAAGAAGTATCAAGAAAAGAAAGTGATTTGGAATATAAATCACGAAATCTTCGCAGAGAAGTAGAAAAAGAATTCTACAAAACTGCTATTGATGACATGTTCAAGGATGCCATCGAACAATCTCAGCTATGGTTTGCAGATAATAAACAACATGAAAAGCCTAAGTGTGATAAATGCGATGAAAATAGAAAGTGGGTGTTGACTTGGCCTGATGGTACAACTACAAGTAAGAACTGTACGTGTTCACAGCCGGATTATTGGTATGAGCCAGAAGAAACATGGATTGAGTGTATAAGATATAATGTTAAAGACAGTAATTATCAATCCGAAAGATATTATCGACTTGATAAAAGTTATCAATATACTGGTGATAGAAGATGGAACGATTGCTCATACGGAGACTTTGGAATCCAGTTTGTATATGATAAGTTTTGTGATGATGTTATTGAAAAGCATGAACAACTTGTATATGGGAAAAAGATTGGGTTTAAATCTAAAGAAGAATGCCAGAAGTATTGTGATTGGTTGAACAAAAGGAAAGGTGCTAAATAATGAAATACACTCCAATTATTAGTAGCGATGTACGACCAACTGATGTAAAGATTTATATTGAAGACGGTGTGCCTTATCTTGATTATATTGGTACTTTTTATGCTACAGATGGTAGTAAATGCAAAGTTCATTTCCCTAAGATCGGACTAACCTTCTCAAAAGTTATGCAAGAAAAAGAGGAGGAATATGATTATTTTGGTTATAAACAGAGGATTATAACCAAATTTGATATTTTTGCAGTAGATAATAAGTGGGCGACATTTGAAGTGATTGAAAGAGAGATGTCAAAGAAACAGCTAGAAAAAGAGCTTGGATATAAATTAAATATTAAGGAGTGATTATATGATTTCTAAGGAAACTTTTATTAAGACTATCAAGCGTCTTGAGGATTTGAGCAACAGAATGGATATAGCGGACAGAGCAATGCGTGGTCTTTGTGAAGATTTTGGTAGTTTTTATATTTGCGACGCTTTCAACATTACGACAGATGTTCTGAGTGAGATTTTCAACGACAAGGAAAATGACTGGCTAGGTTACTTTATTTGGGAGTGTGATTGGTTACATAAGTTTAAGCTTGGTGATATTGAGATTGGAGGTTATTCTGTTGTAATTAATAATTGGGGAGATGTGTATGATTTCCTAATTGCAAATATGGAGAATTAATATGTGCGATTTTTGTGATAAAATTTGGGATAGCCTTGAAACTTATAAAAACAATAAGTATTACAGTTGGGATGAGAGCGATATAATTTATCGAAATGGCAATAGTACATATTTGTATTTATCTTGTGACGACTATTATTACAATAGGTCAATGAGAATTAACTATTGTCCAATGTGCGGTAGAGAACTTAAGGAGGACTAATATGTGTAAATATTGTGATTCAACATCCAATGAGTGCGAAATTTTCTTTGAACCTTTGACGCATGAATATTTTCTTGATATTCCAACGTCAGAATGGGATAGCTACAGTGACGACTGGGTGTATCAAAAGGAATACATTAGTTACTGCCCTTGGTGCGGAAGAGACCTTGATAATAAGGTTGATTTCTTAATGGATAAGACTCCAGTGTTTAGATTCACAACTGAATATAATTTAGATGAAGTATACAATTTCGCAAAGAACCTTCAGAAAAAATATCCAAATCTAATTGTGTTACCACAGGATTTTGATATTGATTGGATGACTAGAAAAGATTTGGAAAACTGGGTTAAGCTCATGAGAGAACGTTTTGATAAGAAAACTAAGAGTAAATGTGAATGTAATGGCAGAAGAGATATGTGTAATATATCTCCAAAATATCAATGCGAGGATTAAATATGAAAATATTAGTTGACGATATGCCAAAAGATAGAGACGATTGTCCCTGGTTAGCACATGAAGATGCCACATGGTGGAATCCTGATGGTTATGTATGCACATTTGCAAGACCAGAAGGAGTATGTAATGGAACGGATAAGTGCCCGTTTTTTATGAGCTTTAAGGATTATATGAGAAAACCAGTCGTGGGCATTGATGAGATGATTGGAATTTAAGGAGGAAATTAAATGAAATATGAATTTCATGTAGGCGACTATGTTGAAACTAAAGAGGGCGGTATTGGTTATATCAGTTCTGTACTTGCTACTGGTGATGCATGGTGGGTCTGTGTAATTGGTTGTCACGGCTATCAGGTAGGTGAGGAATATGGCATTATGCATAATGGTGATTTCCCCTACCGATATAACAGGGTCGGTCAGTACGATTTTACAAAACCTGAAGTTAAGAAGATTGAGAAACTGACTTACACAGAATCTTATATCAATGGATATCAAGTCCTAACTGGTAGGAAATTGATTGATAAAATCAACGAGCTAGTAGATATCGTGAATGAATTGATGAATAAATAATGGGTGTTTATTGTTTTACAAGGCCAGACCAGATGGAAGGCCACAAGTTTACCGATGATGTTGCAGTCGTATGGGCGATTAGTAAGAAGTCTGCAATTAAGAAGTTCTCTATGTTATATGCAGATGTGCAGGAGAACGAAGTCGATAAGATTGGTTTCTGGACTAGGGCTAGAGTTTTAACAGATTATTAACGGAGTGGTTTAATGAATAAAATTGATAGAATTAAAGAATTAACTGAATTGCTTAACAAAGCCTCAGATTCATATTACAATACCGGCGATACAATTATGGAGGATCATGAGTTTGATACACTCCTAGAAGAGCTTTGTTCTTTAGAGCAAGAAACTGGATTTGTTATGGCGACTTCTCCTACTCATAAGGTTGGATATGAAGTAAAGTCTGAACTACAGAAGGTCACTCATAACCACCCCATGCTATCTTTGGCAAAAACTAAAGATTGGAATGAGTTTATCATATACTTTGGTAGTAAAGATGTTATTGGTATGCTCAAGATGGACGGGTTAACGTGTTCGCTTCGTTATGTAAATGGCGAGTTAGTATCAGCAGAAACTCGTGGCAACGGAGAAATTGGAGAAGATATTTTCCATAACATTAAAACTGTAAAGACAGTTCCACAGAAGATTCCATATAAGGATGAACTCATTATTGATGGTGAGATTATCTGCACATATGAAGACTTTGAGCCATTCTCTACTGAATATAAAAATCCAAGAAACTTTGCTTCAGGAAGTATCAGACTGCTTGATTCAAACGAGTGTGCAAAAAGACATCTAACTTTTGTTGCTTGGAATGTAATCAAAGGTTTTGATAATGAAAATAGCTTCTTGCGTAAGTTAGTAATTATTGACGAGTTAGGTTTTACTGTTGTTCCGTGGACTAGTTCTTTTGATTGGGATGCAAAGGAGTTTTTGGTCAATAAGGCTAAGAAGCTTGGATATCCAATTGATGGGTTGGTTGGACGTTTTGATGATATTAAGTATGGTGAAAGTCTTGGAACAACATCACACCATAGTAATGCTGCTTATGCGTTCAAATTTTATGATGAACTGACAGAAACTACACTTCGAGATGTGGAATGGACATTAGGAAGAACTTCTGTTTTAACTCCAACTGCTGTATTTGATTCAGTTGATATTGATGGCAGTAGCGTTAGCAGAGCTTCTCTCCACAACATTTCTATTATGAAGAACCTTGGGCTTACTAAGAATTGTACAATTAGGGTATTCAAGGCCAACCAGATAATTCCACAGGTAGATAGTGCGGATAAAGATGGAGACGTATCTATTAAGATTCCTACTAAATGTCCTGTTTGTGGAGGAGTTACATCAATTAAGCAGGATAATGAATCCGAGGTCCTCGTTTGTACCAACCCAGACTGTATTGGTAAGAAGCTAGCTCGATTTACTCACTTTGTAAGTCGTAAATGCATGAATATTGATGGGCTATCGGAGAAGACATTATCGCTCCTAATTTCTAATAATTTAGTAAAGAATTTTCGTGATATTTATCATTTAAAGGAGCATGTGTGTAAACTATGCACCCTAGATGGAATGGGCAAAAAGTCCGTTGAAAATCTATTAAATAGTATAGAAAAAAGTAGAGATGTAAAGCTAGAGAATTTTATTGCAGCATTAGGTATTCCTAATATTGGTCTATCTGCAGCAAAGGCTATTAGCAAAAAATTTAATGGTAATCACTATGATTTTATAATGGCATTAGCTAATGATAACTATGATTTTTCTCAGATTGATGATTTCGGTGAGATTACTAATAAGTCATTGCACGATTGGTGGCATAGTAAAGACCCAATGGTAGAATTGTTACCTATGGAAGTGAACTTTATCGTTGAGAATGATACGGGTTCTAGTTCTAATCTTGATGGTAAGAGTTTTTGCATTACCGGAAGTCTTACATATTATGCCAATAGAGATGCACTTGTTAAAGCCATTGAAGATAATGGCGGCAAGTATGTTTCTAGCGTAAGCAAGAAGACTGACTACCTAATCAACAACGATAAGAATAGTACAAGTGGCAAAAACAAGAAAGCAATAGATTTAAGCATCCCTATCATCAGTGAAGAAGATTTCTTAAATATGATTAAAAATCCCTCTTGACAAATATTGCAAGTTGTGCTATAATTGCCATACAAAATTAATGAAGGAGGAACGTTATGGACGAAAAAATTAATGTCGTAAATGAAAAGGAGGATGTCGTTGTAGATAATTATATTATCGATGAGAAGAGAGACGAGTTCAAGGATAAGGTAACAGACGTTGTAGAAAAGATCCGTACACAGGCGCTTTTACTTGGCGCACGTACTATGGCAATAACCATTGCTAACATTATCAATGCGGAAATGAATAAGCCTGGTAAGCGCACTATGGCCGATATGCGCAGAACTGTAAAGAAGGTTCTTGATTTCTGTCAAAAGGCTATTGACCATGAGGTAGAGACCCCGAAGTTTGTGGAGGAAGAGGAGAAGACAGATGAGTAATCATAAGTTGTTTTGCATTATGGGCGAGACGGCTTCTGGTAAAGATACCCTAACAAAGAGACTTTGTGAAGATACTGGCATGAAGTCAATTATCAGTTATACGACTCGCCCTCGTCGTGCAAATGAAGGAGGCACACATATTTTTGTAGACGATGCCTTTTATGAGCAAATGAAGGATAATTTGGCTGCTTATACTGAAATTAACGGATTCCACTATTGGACGACAATTGAGCAACTTTATAATAATGATATTTATATCATAGACCCAGCAGGTCTCAAAACATTAGAAAGTCTAGGGCTTGAAGACATCGACCTATGTTCTATTTACATCAATGTACCCACAAAAGTCCGTCTAGACCGCGCATTGTATCGTGGAGATTCTGTGGAAGATTTCTTTGCTAGAAGTAGAGCGGAGATAAAACAATTTGTTCGGATGAAGGCATACGGAGGGTTCGATTATGCTATTAGTAATCTAAACGAGGATAAGGCGTATTCTGTACTAAAACATATTGTTGAAGTAGAAACAGTACAAAATTAATGGAGGTAATTAATGCGAGTATTAGAATTATTTGCTGGAACGAGAAGCATTGGTAAAGCTTTCGAGAAGCACGGTCATGAAGTTTATTCCATTGAATGGGACAAAAACTTTGAGAACATTGATTGGTATGAGGACATTAGTAAAATTACAGCACAAGACATTATTGACAGATTTGGACGCCCAGATGTTATCTGGGCAAGTCCAGACTGTACTAGTTTTAGTATTGCAGCAATTAGCTATCATCGTCGCAAGAATCCAGAGACTGGCAATCTTGACCCAGTAAGTGATTATGCAAAATTCTGTGATAATGTTGACCAGCATGTTCTTGATTTAATTCGTAAACTTAAACCAAAATATTGGTTCATTGAGAATCCTCGTGGCGGAATGCGTAAAATGACGTGGATGCAAGGACTTCCAAGATATACCGTAACATATTGTCAGTATGGTGATACTCGTATGAAGCCTACAGATATTTGGACTAATCACCCAGACCCAAAGTTTAAGCCACCTTGTCATAATGGGGATCCGTGCCACGAACCAGCTCCAAGAGGAAGTAAGACTGGTACTCAAGGACTTAAAGGTTCAATAGACCGTTCTAGGATTCCAGATAAGCTATGTGAACATATCGTTGAAATATGTGAGAAAGGTTGAGTAGTGTTTGATTAAAATTAAAGAAGATTTAACAGGAAAGACATATGGAAGATTGAAAGTAATACAAAGAGCGGAAGATGGAACTTCTAAAGATGGCAAACAAAAATTTTCTCAATGGGAATGTTCTTGCTCGTGTGGGAACCCACAACACATTATAGTACAAACTGCAAGTTTAAATAATGGGAATACACAATCTTGTGGATGTTTAAGAAAAGAAAGAGCAAATTCCGCTAATAGAAAAAGACTTAAAAAATATAATAAATATGATTTATCTGGAGAGTATGGAATCGGATGGGCTTCTAATACAAATAAAGAGTTTTATTTTGACCTAGAAGACTACGATAAAATTAAGGATTATTGTTGGAATGAACATCACCCAAGAGATAATTTTTCTATTATATGGGCAAGAGATTGTGAAACTAAGAAGCTTATAAAAATGCATGTGCTTTTAGGATTTAAAAATTATGACCACATAAATAGAAATGAACTTGATAATCGAAAAGAAAACTTAAGAGAAACAAGTCCACAACAAAATGTGTTTAATTCTTCTATTGCTAAAAATAATACCTCCGGAATTACTGGTGTGCATTATGATAAAAAAAGAAATAAATGGTGTGCTCAAATTATGATTAATAGAAAAGGTATTTTTCTAGGATATTATAACAATAAGGACGATGCAATAAAAAGCCGTTTAACTGCCGAACAAAAATACTTTGGTAGATTCGCTCCACAGCGAGATTTATTCGAAAAATATAGTATTGTTTTAAATGAAACGGAGGACAAAGATGGTAGTACTTGTTGATTGTGATAATGTAATATGTATGTTACAAGAGCGTGTAATTGAAATCTTTAATAGTAGATACAATAAGAATTATACTTTAGATGATTTTACTGATTACAATATTGAAAATAATTTACCTGTACAAGAAGCCATAGACTTTAAGAGCATTTACGGTGAATCTGGTCTATATGAGACAATTAAACCAATTGATGGAGCACAAAACGGCATCAGAAAACTTATTGATAATGGTCATAACGTGTTTATTGTCACAGATGCAATCCCTAATACATATGGAGAAAAGGTTGCCTTTATTAAACATTATTTCCCATTTATTGATGAATTTCACATTGTTGCAATGAAGTACAAAGAGTATTTCAGATGTGATGTTATGATTGAAGATAATCTACAAAATCTTTTGGCAAAGCCATATTATGATAAGATTGTTATGGATTATCCTTGGAACCGAAACACGCATGATGAAGTTTATGGCATTAAGCGTTGCACAAATTGGGATGAAATTGTTGCGGCAGTAGAGGAGTTTTATAAGCAGGATGAGGAGCCGATGTCGAATTGAATGTAAAAATTTTAAATCCAGATGCAGTATCAAAACTGTTCACTAATTGGGGTGAAACAAGTGCGATTTGTTACGATACTCATACTGACGATCCAACCCCAATTGGTAAGGGTTGTATGGCAAATGGGCATTTTAGTGGTAGTCGTGGTGACTTTATCAAGTTTTTAGTTACAGACATTCCTCGCTTCACTGTTGACCAAGCAGTGCGACATGAGGTTGGGGTGTTTAAGAACGTTCAGTCGTTTCGATATGTAGGGAAGGATCATTTTGCATATGAGGTGCCAGTAGAAATTACTGATAATCCTGAACTACTAGCAAAGTATGATAAGCATATGCAAGATGTCACGAACCTATATGAAGATATTCAGTCTTATGTTTTATCTAAGGGCAAGACTCAAGAAAGAGCGAATGAGCAAGCAAGATATGTACTTCCCATTTCAACTCATACTGCTTTTGTAATAGGTTTTTCCGTGGAGGCCCTAATCCACTTCATGCATAAGAGACTATGTTCTCGTGCAGAAGATATTATTCGCCAGTTGGCGGTAGAAATGAAGAAGGAAGTTATTAAGATTTTGCCCAATCTTGAGTCTAGACTTGTTCCAGAATGTCAATATTTGTTATTTTGTCCAGAAAATAAAAAATCATGTGGAGCTTATCCAAAAAGAGAAGAAATTAAATTATTAGTAGAACAATACAAGAAAAATGAAAATAAATAAATATGAAATTACACCACGTCCATATAAATCTAATAAATATAAATTTGAAGGCGACGTTTGTATTGGTATGCTAAAAGACGGAACAGAATTTATATTTGACACAGACGATTATGAAAAGATTTCTAAATACTATTGGTCTCTGAATAGTAATGGGTATGTATTTTCTAACATTATGATAGATGGAAAGAGGTACAATGTTTTTCTACATGTTTTAATTTTTGGAAATAAAAATGGATTTGAAGTAGACCATATAGATAGAAATAAATTAAACAATAGAAAAAACAACTTAAGATATTCTACTCATTCTGAAAACAATAGAAACAAAAACAAACAAATAAACAACAGTAGTGGAATAATTGGAGTATACAAAGATAGTCAAACAGGGCAATGGAGAGCACAAATAAAAATAAATAATAAAACTATAGCCCTTGGTAGATTTATAAATAAAGAAGATGCAATAGTTGCTCGACTTAAGGCCGAATATTTATATTATGAAAATTTTGCTCCACAAGAATGTCTGTTTGAAGAATATAATATAAAAAGTTATTTAGATAAGGAGAGATGCCTATGACAGTAGAACAGTGGCTAGGAAAAGACAATAAACTTGGAATTGATATTTGGCTACGCAAATATCGTAAAGGCGAAGAGTCATTTGATGAATGGCTCGACAGAGTTAGTGGTGGAAATAAGAGAGTAAAGAAGGCAATTATTGATAAGAGGTTTATTCCTGGTGGACGTATCCTTAGTAACAGAGGTGTGAAAGGCACAAGAGTTACATACTCAAACTGCTATGTCGTTTCCCCTCCAGAAGATTCCATCGAATCCATCTATGAGAGCCGTAAGAAACTAGCACGTACATATTCGTATGGTGGCGGCTGCGGTATTGACCTATCTAAGCTTGCTCCTGCTGGTGCTAAGGTGCATAACCAAGCAGAAAAAACTAGTGGTGCCGTAAGCTTTATGGAGGGCTATAGTCAGACTACCGAGGAGATCGGTCAGAATGGTAGACGTAAATAATTAAATACTTGCTCACTTGAAATTATTAAAGTAAAGGAGTCTTATATGTGAAATATAATATAACAAAAGAATTGCTTGAGCAATATTTAGCAGATGGCAAAACAAATAGAGAAATTGCCGAAATTATTGGATGTAGTAAAAGTAATGTAGGACATTTTATTGCTCAATTTGGGCTATCACATATGCAAGAAAAATATAAATTGCCAAACTATAGAATTGGGAAAATTGACACAAAAGAAAAGGCATATTTACTTGGGGCAATATGTTGTGACGGCGCAATTTCTCCTAATAATTTAGTAGAAATTTCCGTAGAAAAAACAGACAAAGAGTTTGTTGATTTTATTGCAAATCAAATTAATGGTAGAGTTTTTGTAGATGATACATACGATAAAAAAGCACGAAGGTTCCCAAGAGCTAGACTATCAAAGAAAATACCAGATATTAAAACATTTATTGGAGGACCATCGAAGAAGGATAGACACTTCCCAATTGTTAATGATGAATTAGTTAGATATTCCCTCCTTGGTGCATTTGATGCAGATGGATGTTTAACTTGGGGTCGGAGAAAAGATAAAAATCGAATTTGGCATAAAATATCATTTACTACATCTTTATCAATTGCGATTGGAATTCAAAATGTCTTAATTAAATATCTTGGAATATCTACTATTGTTCGTCCAAAGAGCGGAGAAAAAGATTGTTTTGTTATTGAATTTGCTAACAGAATAGATGTACTTAAGTTTCTTAATTATATCTATCAAGATGATTTTGTTGTATTAAAAAGAAAGTATTTAAAATATAAAGCGCTGCGTCTTGAATTGGAAGAAAACGGTGAAGGTGCTATTAAGCAATAATACCGTGCCGAGCCTACTGAGTAGGAAGGTGTAGAGACTAACGGAGAAATGGCGACATTTCTTAATTACCGTATTAGTATCCAAGGGAGATTTTCTCCTAAGAGATAGTCCACAAATGGGCGCTTTAATGATCAGTCTTGATTGTCATCATCCAGATTTAATGAACTTTATTGACATCAAGACCAAAGAAAATAGCGTTACTAAAGCTAATATATCTGTTCGTGTAACAGATGATTTTATGCAAGCGGTCGAAGATAATACCGATTGGGTAATGTCCTTTACTCGTCCAGAAACTGGTGAAACAATCACAAAGACTGCAAAAGCAAGAGATATTTTTGATAAGCTATGTGAGAACAATTGGAACTGGGCAGAGCCAGGAATTCTATTCTGGGATAATATTGAAGAATATAATCTGTTAAGTAATAATCCAGATTTCGAGTATGCTGGAACCAATCCATGCGCAGAAGAACCTCTTCCAGCTGGTGGGTCATGCTTACTAGGTTCTATCAATCTTTCTGCCTTTGTAGATGATTATGGCAATTTTATGTATGATGATTTTTATGATACAGTAGATATTGGTATTAGATACTTAAACGAGGTTCTTGACGAAGGTCTTCCTCTTCATCCTCTACAAGAGCAAAGAGATAGTGTAAGAGATTGGCGTCAAGTTGGACTAGGAGTATGCGGCGTTGCTGATATGCTCATCAAGATGCATTTACGTTATGATAGTGACGAAGCAATCGAACACTGCCGCGACCTTTCTATGGCAATGGCCAACCATGCAATTTATGTTTCCTCTCACTTAGCTTGTGAAAAGGGTCCATATCCTAAATATACAAATGCAACAATTGATACCACATTCTTTAGAGCAAATGCAGATACCTTAACAAGAAACATGGTTGATAATTATGGTCTACGCAACAGTCAGCTTTTAACCATTGCACCAACTGGAACAATCTCAACAATGCTTGGAATCAGCGGTGGTATTGAGCCTATTTTCGCAAAGAGCTATAAGCGTAAGACAGAATCTCTGCACGAAACAACTCAATACTATGATGTGCTTACCCCTATTTATCAAAAGTATGCAGACGAACATGGGCTTACTGTCAAAGATAAATTCCCTGATTGGTTTGTTGATTCTTCCGAAATTGACTATAACAAACGTGTAGCTATGCAGGCTGCTTGGCAAAAGGGTATTGACGCGAGTATTAGCTCTACCGTAAATCTACCAAATGAGGCTACGATTGATGATGTTAAAAATATCTATATGTCAGCTTGGAAAAATGGTCTAAAGGGTATTACAATTTATCGTTCTGGCTGTAAGCGTGAAGGTGTATTGATCGTAGAAAATAAAAACAAAAAAGGAATTCAGACTGAAGAATCTATTCCACGTGGTGCAATCATGAACTGTTCCGATGACCTTGTTGGTAAAAAGCGTAAGTTGACTACTGGATGCGGAAGTCTTCATGTATTGGCTTTCTTTGATCCATATAATGGAGACTTGCAGGAAGTATATTTCAACAAAGGTAGTACTGGTGGTTGTGCTAATTTTATGACTGGTTTAAGTCGTACAGTATCTCTTCTATGTAGAGCAGGGGTTGATATTGCTACAATTAAAGACCAACTAGATTCAACCGGTGTATGCCCAAGCTACGCGGCAAGAACAGCCACAAAGCATGACACATCAAAGGGTTCTTGTTGTCCTATGGCTATTGGAAATGCGCTTGTAGATATGTGGAAGGAAATGCAAGATGAAATTGGAGATGCTTATGACGCAGATCCCGATGAAGAATATGATGAATCTATGATTCCTAATGATGTTAAGATGATTGCTGAAAATGACGGGAGATGCCCAGAGTGCGGAGAGCCACTTGAGCACGAAGGCGGATGTGACATTTGTAAATCATGTGGGTATAGCCACTGTGGTTAATAATACAAAATTAATGGAGGATTGATATTATGAATAATAACGACAACATTAACAAGACTTTTTCTTCAAATTATGACGATAAGAATTTATCTAATAAGACTCTATATCATTGTGGTATCTGTGGAAAATCTTATAAGACAATTGGCGAACGGACAGCTTGTGAAACTAAGTGCCTTGCAGAGAAAAAGAAGGCTCAGGAAAAGCTAGAGAAGGAAATCAAGGATAGAAAGAAGGCTGCTAACAAGGCCGAAATTGAAAAGAAATATAAGGAACTAGTAGAACTTATAAACAACTATTGTAAGGATTATGGCTCTATACAACTTGGAGAATATTATTACGATAATTTTCCTGCTCTATCTAATCTACTTTGTTGGTGGTTTTAATGAGACACTTTGAAGTAGTTAAAGATGAGCACAGAAAAAATAGTGGGGATATTAGACTCCCCGCTCGTGCTACAAAGAATAGTATTGCATATGACTTCTATAGTCCAATTAGCATAGATATTGAACCAATGTGTTCTCAGATGATTTGGACAGATGTTAAGGCAATTTTTGAAAATGATGAGGCCCTACTTATCAATGTTCGTAGTTCTATGGGAAAACAGCCAGTGATGATTGCAAATACCCAAGGGTGGATTGAAAGTGACTATGCAAACAACCCTGATAACGATGGAAATATTGGATTCAGACTGTTTAACCTTGGTAAAACAATATATACGGTTCACACTGGAGATCGCATTGGGCAAGGTATGTTTATTAAATACCTAATAACAGACAATGATGAATCAACCACTCAACGTATTGGTGGGTTTGGTTCTACAGGACAATAAAAAATAAGGGGCGGCGTTTGCCGTCCCTTTTATTATTATGATAGTGTTTATGAGAATATATTGTATGCCATATAACACAACTCAAGAAGAAATAAGTAAACTAAAAAAATTAATTAATGCAAAAAAATAAGGACTGAGAAATTAATCTCAGTCCTTAAATATTTATTATACTTTTAGCCAATTTTGGCTTTCATAATATTTCACTATTTCATGATATGCCTCAGATCCAGTAGAATTACAGTGAAGTTCATTGCTATATTTAGAATAAATTTCATCAATATGAAGCTTCTCTTCTGGATAAAGCTTTATACCACGAGCACAACGAGACGCACACTCTGATAATTCTGCTTTAATTCTATCACGCTCATTCTCAAATACTCTCCCATCTAACGTTTTAACACTCTTTTCTATTTGTTCTAAACGTTTTAGAATAGCCTCCATATTGCCTTTAAGCTCCATAATGCTAGCATTAATATCTTTAATTGCAGCAGAAGTTTCACTTGCCTCAGATGTATGTTTAATCCAATTGACGATCCTTTTTCTAACTGGTTTAAAAATCGTAGTAATAAGTGCGATAAAAGCAGATATGCAACCAATAACAGCAGCAATATCTTTTATCAATTCCATAAAAATCACCCATTCATAATAAATTATCTCCTTTTAATCCATTTTTTTATTGTTTTTTCTTCAACTCATTTATCTCCTGTTGAAGCTCCTGGCATTTCTTTACTAGCAGTGGGATGATTTCCCCATATGCTAATGCGTAATTTGAACGCTCATTTGTTTTGTCGTCTTCATCATAATGGACAATTCCAGTTTTATAATTTACTCCAACACTAGAAAGAATATCTTCTACATCTTGTGCAATAAGTCCGTAATGAATAGTTCCAGAGGATTCATTGATTAGCCTATATTTCACTGGACGAAGAAGATCTATTATATCAATATCAATATTTTCAATATTTGTCTTTAGTTTTCTGTCCGAACCAATTATAGGTTCCGATGGCAAATGCGTCTCCCAAAAACAATCAAATCTGCCGGTATTATTTTTAGATGCTTGTGCAAATCCACCTATTGCTATAGAGTTGTTATCTCCGGCAATATTTATTGGCAAATTTTTAGTGCCAACATGCGTATAAACCGTATAAGATCCACCGACACTATCAGAAATTATAATTTTAAAATCATATGTCAAATCAACCGGGAAGGAACCACTCGGATACGTATAAGTATATTGCACTTGATTTGTTGAGTCATCTTTAATTATTATAGCGTTAGAAGGATATGTTGCATCTGTACTTTTTTTACTATATACGGCAATTTTTATATTATTTTTACCACTTAATGTATAGAATGACGCTGTAATTTTATGAGTTACATATGTACCCGATCCATTGATATTACCAGACGAATCACTTCTAAATGAAGTATATGAGGTAATTAATGGAGTATTATAGTCCACTACATCAATTCCTTGCGTTATGCTTGCTGTTCTTCCACGACTATCTGTAACTGTAATTGTATATTCTTTTCTGCCATAAGTTGTTAATATAGAACTCGTTGCACTATATGAGTTAAAAGAACTTGTAGTTTCATAATATAAATTAGGGCCATTAATAACGCATTTTTTTATAGTTGACCCATAAATCCCAGATACTGATGCATCCCATTTTACTGTTGAATTATTTTTAACATATATTCCACAATCAGGCGGCCTAGTACTTGCAATAGATGATGTAAAACTATTGATTGACGGAGTTATATTAGAAGGAACATTTAAAGTAAAATTAGATGATTTTTTTCCTACATTAATACCTCCATTATAAGTTGTACACCAAATGGTTCCATATCCAGATGTAGCGTTTGGAATTTGGTTTGCTAAATCTAATGGAGGAGTCCATGTTACGGAAGAATTGGAAGTTTGATTTGCTATTGTACCTGTTTTATTCCCAAATTGCCAAGTTAATGTATGTGTAAAAGAAGATACTGCTTTTGAAATTTGGATAATCAACGGAGAACCCATTGTATCTCCACTTATACTAAAATTAGATGACCTTGGAATTTGTGGTAAATCAACAGAATATCCATATTTTGTACTACTAATAGCATATGTATAAACAGCAGCTTCCGCCCATGCTGTTAGCGTTTTATTTCCTTGAGAATCGTGCGTTAATGTAAAACTGCCGGAACCAAGAACGGTATCATACCACATTTCAAATCTATCCGATCTACTAAAAACAGTGACACCAGCTATGTTAACTGTTACTGGCCCAGTCATAGTGAATCCACCTGAACCACCTGCTGATTTAACTTTCCAATATATAGTAGATGTGTTATTTGTGACACTTTGAGAAGACGACCATTCTACTCTGATTCTATTAGGGTATTTAGGCCCTTCTGTACTAACTGCGTTTGTTTCAAACGCTCCACTTGATACTCCCACTCTATTTTCACCTCCATTATGTTGCTATAATTGACAAACTACCATTGCTTTCTATTTGTATTCTAAAATTCTTCAAAGAAATATATGGAGTTTCTTCTTCTGTCCCAACTTTTAAACTTCCTTCTACTTCTGCTTGTTTCATATATGCTGTGTTATTTGCAAAATAAGTAATCGGAATGCCAAATTTTATTTCAGGATCTTCAAAATTTTCTCCAATAGCACGCGCCTCATATAATGGCTCTTCGTCTTTATATATAAAGTCTGGATTCTTATAATAATCAAAATAATTAGTTGAACCTTCTGTATGTTGATATAGAATATAATCATAATTATCGTATATATGCGTTGGTTCAGATGTTACAACAATAATTCTTGCTTTACGACAAAATTCAATTTTTTGTGCAGAAACTCTTGAGAAATAATCCCCCTCTTTATTTTCACCAACAATCAAACCGTTATCTCCATCAAAACTAAAGTAAGATAACTTTTCTGCCGCGTCACCTTTATTCATCGTCACAGTTCCATCTTTGTCTACTTTAAACGCATAAGTTCCATCTTCTTGTAAACCAATACGTATTTCTCCACCGACAATATGACTACCTTCAATAAGACCAGCACTAACACATCCGGCAAGAATACCCCAATATGTTTCTCCTTCAATAGTATAATTTCCAAATACAGACTTTGTGGTTTTGAAATTGTCATCGGAATATAAAAATTTATTGTTAGTAATCCATCCTTCATGTTTGTCTAAAATTCCATCAACAACTTTACGTAAATGAATACCATAATTATCCCATGAAATGTCTTGACCTGCAGAATTTGATTTTATAGAAGTTGTTGCATCGATCAACCCTTGCTTAATCTTTTCATCAATCGCAGTGGCAACGCTATAACCCTTTTGCCAGTTTGCAGAACCACTCGCCACAGCTTTTCCGGCATTAATTGCTTGTGCTAACAAATCAGCATGAATATCTCCTTGATCTTTTGCAGACAATAAATCTCCAAATGTACATGAGAAATTGCTTAAATCATCAAAATCTAATTGTACCTCAAGTAATCTTGCCTTTTTAATAAAATCTTTTCTAATTCTAACTTTTATAAAATTTCCAAGTTTGAACTGATGTAATATTGGCTCAAATTCTGGAATTGCATAAATGTTTTTCATAGAAGTAGAGAATGATAATGTCGGTCTTGAAATGGTCTTCAACTTTTTATATCCAGCAACCAATAACTCTTTTTGTGTATTGATTATGTCTAAATCCGTATCAATATCCGTAGTACAGAAACAATCATCAGAATATTCATCTTCACGCAAGAATAAAGAAAGCCTATCTAAACTCTCTGATGAAAAGTTTCTATTAACATTGATATCTTCCGATATCGTTTTGATTTTATTTTGAATGCTTTTTATTTCTTCTTCTATAACATCAACTGCTTTTTGTTTCTCCTCTAATTCCATTTTAGTATCTTGTAGCTTCTTCAAATTATCAGAATAGCTTTGATATTCATCACTATCTTGTGGCTTTTGATCCCACTCCGCAGCAATTTGTATATCATTAATAGCAGAATAAATATCTATTCTTTCCTTAAGAGAGTTTATACCGTCTCCGCCAAACACTAATTCCCTTTCATTCCAAACATACTTATACTGTTGCTGTTCTTTCCCCTCATCGTCTACGTATGTTGACGTCTTCATTTCACAGACATAATACTTATGAGCTATGTCGTTATATGAAACGCCGCCACTTTCATCGACAATTTTCTCTTGGTTGGTAATCTTATAAACATTTCCAAGATGTTCTATATCTGCTTCTGGTAAAAACTTATCAGCATCATTGAAATTATCTGGGTTTAGTTTTATTTCTATAATTTTATAATTATCTGGTACAGAGTTTTCTTCTGTTAACCGTTTATCTATTAACGCATACAGTTGTTTTAAAATAGTTGTATAACTTTCTATTTTTATAACATAGTCTCCAACCTTTGGTTTATATGATTTCAACGTTGGGGTTACATCTTCAAGTAGGATTTCTCCTTCCTTTGCATTTGAGTAAACAACTTTTAAAGCGTTCGTAGTATCAATGTTTTTGACTACTATCTGTTCTCCGTCTTTAAGAGGAATATTGATTGTTAATATTTTAGTGACATCATCATATTTATATCCAGTTCCTTCTTGAATACTTTCTAAAGAGCCATCTGGTGATTTTTTTTCAACTACATGTCTTAATCCAATATCTCCCGATATTTGGAAATGGTTGTCTGTATATTCAACAAACACAATATCTTTTACTTTCAGAGCGTCTTTTATAGTTAATGCATTATTTTTAAGTTCATAATTTTTTGTTTCTATTCCATTAATATAAACATATAATGACACATTTTCCTGAATATTTGATAAATAAAATATATTGTTAATTATTTCTACAATAACTTTACAATTGGAAATTAAACTTTCATCATTAATAATTAACATTCTTTTTGATTCATCAAAGATATAATTTTCTATTTTCTTTCCATTAATACTAACAGAACTAATTTTTCCACTCATAGTTAAATAGAAAGAAGTGCCCACTAACCATACTATTATGTTGCTTTCTGGTGCTATTAAATTTGACGTGATAGTTAACTTATTACCAACATAATAAAACTCACTATCGCCAATTTCTACACCATCAATAAAAACAGACGTAGCTCTGCCTTCTTTATTTAAAATAAAGTATTCGTCAACAGACTTCAATATGACTTGTGTGCCATTGTATAAAACTTTTAATTCATTAATGGTTAGTATATCATTAATAAAAGAAAATGAATAATCTTGAATGTTACTAGAATCAATCTCAACTGATAATATTCTATCTTTTACTTGAGGAGCGGCGAATTTATTATTGACTAACTTAACAATTATTTCATCGCCAGGATTGACTTCATAATTGACGGTTAGCCTATAATTTTCTAATGTATATGAATTAATTTCATTTTCTCCAACACTAACAGATACAATGACTTTATCTTTATGTTGAGACAAATCAATAGTGTTTTCTGCGCTAACAGAATTTATCAGATAGGTTACTTGTGCTTTATCTATATTAAAATAGGACACATCACCGTTTGCGTTAAAAGATTCTTGTGATCCTTCTGCTATAAATTCTTGCGTATTGCCAACAACAAAACTTTCTTTGGTTGTTTCAACATTAAATGTTTCTTCTGTAGAACCTGTAATATCTCTGCTATAGAATCCGCTCATATATTTATCTTGTTTGTCAACATATGAAAGGTACTCATTATAAAGCTTCTCGCCCATCCATTCTGGAGTGCAATAATAGTCAAGGTTCATAATCGTAGGCAACCCAAAATTAACATTACGAATGTTTAAATCATCCGCGCCTTTTACCGTAAGAACTGTCTTTATATCATCTAAAGAATAGTTTACATTCATTTCATTTGACAGATTTTCAAATGCAATAATTATATCTGTATCATATTTATGCTTGAATTCATCCGTAATTTCTACAATATCTCCTTGAGCCGGAGCAGGAATAAGCATTAGCTCTTTTGTACTTTCATCATATTTATACTGTGTAACTACATGGCCATTGATGGTAACAGTAGTAGTTTCAGAAATACCATTTGATAATTTAAACATACCTGTTTCTCCATCTCCGATAAAACGCTCAATTTCATTTTCAGAATACACATTTACTGTATTGTTAATAGTATCAAATTCAACATAACATTTAAATGTGTCGCACATATCATTCATGATAAAATCATAAATTGACTCTCTATCAACTTCGAAGCTACGACTTTGCGATGCTAATTCATCATCAACATGTCCAATAGTCCAACCATATGCCTTTTGTAATACAAGATGAAGTAAACTATGACCAACGTCTAATGGATTATATAAAATAACCCCATCAATACTACCGATTGTTTCTCCTACGTCTCCCTTATTTATAATAAATGTTTCTAGATATTTTTGAGACAGTGTATATTCCAAAGAATAAGCATTTACTTGTTTATATTCCTGAATACCATCACTATATAACTCTGGATTCTGAAGCTGAAAGTATCCAAAGCCATCAAGATAAACTAGTCTAAGTCCTTCAATATAATCATAATATGGGGTACGTTTTTGTTCTCCGGTAATTAAATCATGATAAATAGAGGCGACATTAAATGAAATTTCACTATAACCATTAAACTTAAAGGTTCCCGTCAACCCTGTTACATCTAATTGACAAATTTTATCTTTATTTGTCTGACACAATATAACCTTTGGTTTTCTATAGCTCTCCGATAATAAATCTTTAGGTAATATCATTTTATGTCACCTCCCTATTTTTTAATCTCTACATCTTTAAAACCTTTTTTTATAATCAATGTTTCGTTTTCTACTTCTGTATTAAACTTATCAAATGGGCATACATTATTACTCTCACTGAATACAGAGCCTTCACTCGGGACCTTACTCACGCCTTTTAGTTCTCCTCTTATAAACATAGTCGTACCATCAACTTTAATATTTACACCACTTGGAGGATTTTTATTTGTGTCTCCCTTGATTTTGACAGTTGTCCCTTCAACATAAATAACAACGCTATTCCTTATTTCATGTTCGTCTAATAAGCCATCTGATACTTTCATAGGGCAACGAAATTTCATTGTTAAAATACCATTTCCATTTACTTCAAAGCTGTTTGTTCCAGAAGATAACGCAGGGAATATAAAATTGAAATCATTGTTAAAAATTCGTGATTTATTATTTGAATATACAACAAAATTATTATCTATCGTTACAATTTCGTCTTGCTGAAGACCGCTAAACTTCGTTTCTTCCCCAATCGTATTATTCTTAACAGAAAGTCCTGCTCCATTTTGATTGTTCGTAAATATCATTTGTGGATAAACACAGGAATATAGATCATCACTATCATTATCTATATTGAAATTCGTTTTCCCATTTATCTCCATTTCTAGCTCTTTCACTTCTGAATAAGCCCAAGGACTAACAGAAGTAAATTCGGCTCTAATGCCAATAACCCTTGAATCCATTTTTTGTAACTTAACATCCGTAAATCTACCAAGATAAGAACAAACAATCTTATCGTCTACGTTATAAACATCCATCCAGGAATTTTTTCTTGAACCGGTAAGCCATCTTAAAACCGACCTAACTTTAGATGGTACGATATCATCTCCATCAACATCTATAAGAGTAACAGAAGGTCTCGCAACATCGCTATACTTGGCCCCATAATCTGTACGAATCGTACCATCATAGCTATCTGTATAAACTGGTTCCATAGTTAAATATGAATCAGTCTCTCCAGAATCTGGTTCAAAAGTAGAAACTACGAGCCTTTCGTCGTAATTACTTTTTTCTCTAAATCTAATTTTAGGGTGATAAATCAACAGACCACACCTCCTATAACTACTTTATGTAATTAAAGGAGAGGTGCCGAAGCACCCCCCCTATATCATTTAACGAACAAATTTCTTTAGCCCTTGATTTACGTGTTTCATACAATTATCAAACTCATTTCTGACCATCTTTTGCAAATATGGCAATGTATCGTTTGAAACAGTATCAACATGTACAAGACTGCCAAATTCCATTTTTAACTCTATACTATTATCAATAACATGTGGAGCACCAATAGAAGGTCTATTTCTTTCAAGAATATCCTTCGGGTCTAGAGAACCAAGCTTCATTAAGTTGCTTGTAATATCTGCTGGGACAACAGATGTTCCCTTGGTTAGATATTCCAACCTACCATTCTTACCAGCATGTAAAATCAATTCGTCTCCAAGTTCGTCTAGCATTGCTAACTGGTTATTTTGAATTTTTTTAGTGCCCTTTGCATATCCTTCAATATCAGATAGACGCACCCATCCAGTATATTGACCATTTCTTCCAATTAGAACTTCTGAACCGCTAACCTGATAAACAGTAAATGTTGAACCAGGGACCCATGACTGCATCCTAGTACCATTGCCACCATCTCTTGAAAAGCGTGTTGCAGATTTTTTCACTGTAACGGACGAACCAGTAGATGGAGCAGATGGCTTTGATGGTTTTGATGGAGTGCTTGGTTGTGATGGAGTTTGTGGCGTATATGTCGCACCTTCTGTTTTAGACTTGCTACCATTTATCGCATCAACCATACCTCTACCAGCGCTATCAGCCTGATTTTGTAAGTCGGCATACATCTGCTTAAGAGCCTCTAGTTGCTGAGTGAAAGAACTCATAGAGGTGTCTAACTGCTCTTGATAAGTACCAATGGCGTTAGCACCATCTAGCCAAGGCTGCATAACAGAATCAGATAGGGTAATCCCATACTGACTTGCTATATCAGATAATGTTTGTGCTACAGATTCCGTATTTGCCGTAATAGTGGCATAACTATCTGCAATGATTTGTTCTTCGTTCTTGAGAGACTCGTCAAGAGCGTCCATTTCATCTTGCTTATTGTCCTGATAATTCTCTGAAGATTTATCAAGTGCTTCTTGTTGCTTTTCAATACTATGATTGTAATATAGCTCATCAAGTTCTTCTTGTGCTGCAGCAAGTTCTGCTTCTAATTGTTTTCTCTTAGCAATCGCAGAGGCAGAATTATCTCCAGCCATTGCAGCCAATTGTTTTTGAATGTTTGCAATATTTTTTTGCTGTTCAGCTACTTGCTTCTGGAAGTCATGCGACTCCTTCTGTAAATTCAATTCTTCTTTCTTTTTGTCTATTAATTTTTGGTATGCCGAAATTTCTTTTTCAATGCCATCTTTTATAGCCTCAACACGAGTCTTGTTTAAATCAATAATAGATTTTTTTGCAGCCTCATAAGATTTAATGCTATCCCATTGACCATCTTTTAATTCCTGTAGTTTTTCAAGGTATTCATCTTCGCTATATTTTCCAGCCGCATATTCTTGATTTAAATACTCAATTTCTTTACCATACTGTTCTGCTCTATATTTGGCACGTTCCATCTCTTGTGCGTATAAACCAAGTGCAGTAATACCTTTGTCTGTCCAATTACCAACTTCATCGACAACATCTTCTTCATCAATTAGGTCTCCTAGATTGGAGATTTCGTTGCCAACATTGTCAATGGCGTCAATGAACTTTTCAAAGTTATCCCAATGAAGTTGGTTAATAGAATTTTGGAAACCTTCAAGGCTAATTCTACAATTGTTAATTTCACTATCGACATCATTAATTGCATTGACCATCTCATACCATTGCGAACTTTCTCTAGCTACGTCTCCACTTCTCACAGCTTCGTCTAATGCTCTCTGCATTTCTGCGCGTTTGCTTTGAAGCTCTGATAATTGCTTTGTACTATTTTTTATCATTTCTTCATACATTACAGCGGAAGAACGTTTTCCTTCTTCATCGAGCAAATCTATTGTGTCTTGTATACGGTCATTTACAGAAGTAATTAAAGATATACGATTATCATATTCATCTTTAAGCATATTCTGTATTTCTACATGAGTATCGGCAATAGTCTTCTTTGTTTCTTCTAATTGCTGATTCAAATCTGTAACTTTTTTTGCCCACTCACGATAGTTGTTAATTGAGTCTACAACTTCCTGATTTGCTTCACCAAGGAAGTCTGTGATGGCAACCGCACCATTTTTAGCCATTTCTTTATATTGATCTGGAACTTTGGCAAAAAGATTATTGGCATAATCAGAATATAGTTTGACACCCTCATATAATTCTTGTAACTTGAATTGTTCTGTATTTAGAATTTCAGAATAAATACCTTTCTTTGCACTTATACCAACTGTATTTTCTAGCTTAGCATTCATTAAGCTAATATTGTTTTCAATTTCTTCTAGAAGAATCTCAAACCAGTCGAATATTTCTTCGAATTTATCAGCGGCGTCGGAAACATCACCGGCAGCGTCAGATATTGAATTAGCAGCGTCATAAAGAAGATCGGCGTGACCATACCAATCAGGAACTTTACCGCCATAGTCTTTTTCTGTCGCATATTTTGTAAATATTGTTCCACTTGTACCGGCATACGCTGTACCGCCTACAAAAGCTTTACCACGAGAACTTATATGTCCATTCTTTAACAGTTCTTCAGTTTGTTTATGGTTGAAAATTATGTCTCCCTTTTGTACATCTGCAAATTCAGCGCCATTTTCTCCTAGCATTTCCCAACGATTGCCACGAACACGAAGCTCTGGACCCAATTCACCAACCAGAGATGTTTCAGTTTTTTCTGCGCCCAAAGTACCAGAGGCATTAGCAACTCCATCAAAATGGGCATTGCCATCAAAATTAAAGCCAAGAATTTTATCTAGCCATCCAAAGCCAGTGCTCTTCCTCTCCACTGTTTCGTTTACAGTTTTATTAACAGTAGTAACGGTAGTAGTAACTTCTGTTGGTAAATCATCAAAAGAATCCTTTAGCTTATCTACAGTTTTCTTTAAAGTATTAACCGCAGATTGTGCTGAAGATGTATTGATTTTTGGACTTGGCAAATCTTTTATTACCTGAGACAAATCTTCGTAAGTCTTTTTTAAATCATCTGCACTTTCTTTTGCGCCTTGATCTCCTTCAACATACGAATTTATTTGTGCTTCTTTATTTAATAAATCAACATATGATTGTACTTTTGCTTTCGATTCTTCCGTAAGATTTGCATCAACATTTATTTCGTATGTACCATCATCAAGTTGTTTTATTATGCTACTATTTATTTGTTCCTTGCCATCTTTATCTGTAGTAGTAAGTTTAATTGAGGCATCTATTGTTCCTAATTCAGCAACAATTTTTGCTTTTTCATCTTCAATATTGGCAACTGCAAATTCTACAAGTATCTGGGATGGCTTTTCAAGATCAGATTTATTCTGAAGAGCAGTCTGTAAATTCGTTGCTATCTCATTAGCATTTTTTGCTGCTTCAGCAATTTGATCTTCAGTTGCGTTTGGATCATTTTTTAATTTGCTTAATTCCTCGGTGGCCTTTTGAAGCTGACTTTGCAGATTGTCTACTTGTTTAGTAGCATTATCATAATTTATAATGTCGTTTATAGCATTTTCTTTATTTTCTGATAATTTGTCTTGCAGCTCTTGATATTTTTGAGTATACTCATCTACACTTACTTTGCCGTCTATAAACTGTTGGTCTAAATCAGTTAGAGCTTTTGTGGTTTTATAAATATTAGCTTCTGTACCCATATCAAACGAATCAAAGAAGCTACTATTATCCCCCATAATCCAGTCCGCATCAATATTATCCATCTGTGTGCCAATAGCGACCAGCATAGACTCTGTGATGCCCATTTTGTCTGCAAACTTTTTAAAATCAGTTTCTTCAACAGTCCAAACGCCATCAGAGAAAGACATTATGCCTTTTTCTTTTGCATCCTCTATAAATGTTTCAATATTTTTAGTTGTCGTTTCAACACTCTTAACTGCACCATCATCATCATATTCAATCGTGAAATATTTGCTAAGTGTATTCTTAATATATTCACCTGCGGCGGTATATCTTTCTTCTAATGTATCTAAATCATTATATACACTTTCTGGTATTAGTCCTTTAAATGCTGCCTTAAACGTTTCGGAACCAACTTCTGCACTATGGAATCCATCAATTACCGTTTGGAGCATTTCTACGGAAGTATCTATATATTCAGAATTTTCTTCTGATGACTTTTTTGCATTTTCAAAATCTATAAATGCTTCTTTCGCTTCATTCATCTGGTTGCCCAGAATATCATATTTAGATATTTCTTCTGAAAGTGCTGCCATTTTTTCTCTAATGGCCTGCACAGACTTTTTATCTTGGGCAGATAATTCTCCGGATCTTCTGCGCCCGTCTCTTAATGCATCTGCATATTTATGGAGTTCTTTATATAGTCTGCTATACTGTAACATTTTTTGAGAACGAGCAAGTTTTTTATTTGCCGTTGCGGCATCAGATGCAGAATCTCCTAATTCTAATGACAAATCTACTACTTTTTGCAACTCTTCGGCAGATGCATTGGCAATAACACCACAGTCAATAAGGGATTGAATTAATGCCTTCACACCGGTATTGTCAGTAGAATTATCAGCTTCATACATTTCTTTTAATTTCTCCCCGGTAATTCCGGCTGTATCTTGAATTTCTTTTAATTCATCCTGAAATTCTGTTTGTAAGGTCACACGAGAAAATGCTGATTTGATGGCTTTTCCAGTATTGTCTGCCCCAATAGCTAATTTATCCTGAGCGTCGTAAATTATCTTTAAGTTGGCATTCATTTGTTTTTGCCAATCCTCTAATTCGTCAGGATTACCATATTGCCATTCAACACCATCTTGGTTTAAATAATCTTCTTGTATTTTATCCATTATATTGGATATTTCATTATACGCAAAATCAGACTTATGTTGCAAATATTCAATCTTTTCCTCTACGGTATTTATCTGCTTGTCTGTAGCATCTTCCCCTAAATTTGCAAGTTCATCTTTTGCTTTTTCTAATTCTTTTTGTGCTACTTGATATTCAATAATCTTAGACTGAATAACACTTGCCGTTTCTTTAGAATAACCTTCTTTTAAAGCGTCGCCATTTACCGCATAATTGTTTGAATTTACATCGTTTGCCTCAGACTCAGATACATACTCTCCACTTGCATTTTTATATACCTGTGTATTTCCAGTAATTGAATAATCTAATTGTACTGCATCATTTAAATTCTTGGCGGCTTTCTTTTGTAATCTCTTTTCTTTTTGTTCCTCAATTTGAATTAATCGTTCAAGTTCAGCATTTTGTGCTTTTAGATTTTTTAATTCTTCTTTGTCTGTGAAAGAAAGCTTATCTTTGGAATTTAGTTCGTCAATACGATTACTTACGGATTTTAATTCGTCTTCAAGCGAACTTAAATTAGATTTTACATCAGATATTTCATCAGATGTTTCTTTAAGTTCTTTTACATACTCTTGGTGAGTTTTAGTAAGCTTAGCTATTACTATAATAGCCGCAGTAGCTCCAATTGCAACCCATGTCCATGGATTTGTAGCTATATATGCCAACATTGCTTTAATTGACTTCCATATATTTGCGGCAAGCAATTTAAAAGATGTGCCCAGACCAACATTTGAAGTCGTTAAACCCACGGCTGAAAGAACACCGGCAATTTGTGCATCGTTAAGCCCCTGTTGAGCTAAAGCTGCTTTAATTTTAGAGACAGTATTTAAATCCGTTACAACGGTTTCATTGCCAATTTCTCCGGTTAATAAAGTTTTAATCGCAATTTCTTTTGCGTCATTACTAATGCTAGTAGAATCCATAATTGCGGCTTTTACTTTTGCTCCATTTAATGCTTCAATAGCAGCCGTCTCTCCAGAAAGTGCAGCAATATGGGTTGTAACCGCAACAGTTAAAGATGTCCACATTTTGGGCAAAAAGATTTTACCAAGTTTAATTGCTCCAATCATAGTAAGGATAGATGGAAGCAAACCAATTGTATCTATAAATTTTACTAATGCAGTACCAGCGCTAACAATAAATTTTATAAAACCAGAATCAATTTCGCTTGACCACATTGTTTGCAAAGCATTATTAAATTGGTCAATCTTACCCTGAATACTATTCATGTATTTTTCGTTCTCTGCTTCTGCCGAACCTTGTGCGGCCATAGCATCTTCATACGCACCCTCAAGGTCTTCCATATTAGTTAATAATGCTGCCATTGCATTCGAACGATTCTTACCGGCTAATAATTCAAGCAACGCAGCACGGTTAATATCGTTCATTTGATCCCATACTTGGGCAATTTCTTTAATAATCGTGTATGTATCTTTGTAGGCACCAGTATCAGTTAGGATGTCTACGCCGCTTAATCCTTTGACTTTAGCTTGGAGTTTGCTGACGCTCTCGATAACGCCATCAGTTTCCTCGCCCATTTCTTCTACCTTTTGTTACTCTTTTTATTAAAAAATAAAAAGGATCAGGTCATTTCTGCCTGATTCTGCACTTTCATTATTAAGTTATATGTGCAGAGCGGATCATACCTTTATCTCAAATGAGATAATCTGCATACGCATTATAATTACTTATAACACTGTGATCTCTACGGAGTTTTCTAAATTATTTAATACTTCATTTAAAATTTGCTCTATATTATCATAATCCCAATACCATATTTCTAACAAGCCAATGTTGTTTTTCTTTGCATAATTTTTCTTTCTTTTATCGTGCTCTTGCTGACGCAAAAAATCAATTTCGGTTTGTTGCCAAGCAATTCCATCATGAAATTCTCCCTGATATTCTATGAGCAGATTATATTTAGTCAAATAAAAATCGTAAGACAACAATCCGTCGCCAACACCTCGTAAATTATCAAAACTTTTCTGACATTCAAAATCAATATTTTTATCATTCAAAAATTCTTTAATGCGCTTTTCTCCACGAGACGAGGCGCAATTTGGACATCCAAATCCAGATATCAAAGATGAAGCAACAGGGTTCCATTTATGACCACATTTTATACATTGCACATCAATCCTCGTTTTAGCCCCATCATATTGTCCAATAACACGAATGTCAGGTTGTATGATTTCCATTTCATTTATAAACTGTTCATGGGATTTTAGCCCGCCAATATGATATTTATCTTGAATGCACTGTTTGCATCCAGTTTCTCCTTGAATTAAGTGATCTGGTGTTGCAAAAAATATTTCATCATGTATTTTACATCTACATTCAATATTCTTTTTACATTGTATGTATTCACCGATAACATCTATATTAGGATTGACATCAAATAGACGCCTCTCAAAATCTTCTTTATCTCGTCTATTTTTCTTTCCTATTTTCTCTCTTCTGCACAACTCGCATCCAACTTTGCCTTTTAACAAATTATATGGAGTTGCATTAAAATTAACATTATGAACATTACAATGGCATAATACACTTGCATCACAATTAATATATTTCGATAAAATATCATATGTTGGATTTAATTTTTCAATTTCCAACAAAAATTCTTCATTTGTTCGTTTGCGAGACATATATTCACCTCCCTATATTTTTATTTTAAATAATTTAGAAAAAATTCCCCACGGGATTGTCCACTTCTGGAGTTTCCCCGTTTTGAGCAGATTGTTTACCTATGTGTCACCACATAGGGGTGCAAAAATTTACACTTTTACGCTAGTTCCTCTAATTCTTAACGAAATTGTACGTAGAGCAGCTCCAACGCTATTTGGATCTTGAAGTACTTTGTTAGCAGCAGCAACCATTGCAACACTTTGTTCAAGATTGTTACCCGCTGCCATTAGTGAGCTTGCTGAATCTTGTAGAGCTGTTGCTAATCCGTCACTAGAAATAGCAAAATTGTTTCCTATTTCGTTAAGTACGTCAACAACGTGCATACTATCTTCTGCAGCATATCCATAAGCCTGTATGGTACTAATTAATGCCTCTGATGCAGTATCAGCATCGGTAAATTCAGATACATTTAATAGAACAGCGGTGCTTTTAGCGAGTTCTCCAGCCTCTTGAATGGAATAACCAAGCCTTGCCCAATTTGCAGCCATATTTGTTAAATCTTTTACTGTGGCTCCAACCTCGGCACCAGTTTGAGACATTGTTTTTAAGAACTTCGCATAAGTTTCATCGGTTTCATCAGTAACTTTTTTAAGTTCTGTTAAGGCAGAATCTATCTCTTTAACATACTGAATACCTTTTCTAATCTGTTGGATTATTTCTTGATATCCAGCCATAGAAATCAAATACTGTGCAATACTTTTGAATTTATTTTTTAACTGATCAATAAATTGTCCGATGGCGCTAGTATTACTTTTTGTTTTTCCTGCAACAACCTCTATTGCAGTACCAGCAGCATTAATGCTAGCCTTCATGTCAACTAAATCACCATTTGCATTTTTTACAGTATAACTTAATTCTTTATACGTAGCATCAAATTCTCCGATTTTGGCCTTTCCTTCAGAAAGAATATTAACAGCCTCTAGTAAAGCCCTTTTTCTATCCTCAATATCTGTAAGGTCAAACTCGCTTTTGCCCTCGGCATCAAATAAATTAAATGTTCCAAGAGATTTCTCACTTAATTTACGTGTTGAATTAATTATTCCGTCTAGTTCTTTTTTTGCCTGATTAAATTCATCAGTTAATCTATTAAAAGCAATTTCTTGAGCCTCCGTTGGCTTCGTATTGCCAATTTCTTTATTTAATCGGTTTAATTCTTCCCAAGTAGACTTTAATTTTTCTGATGCAGAAATTACACTTGGAGAAATAGCGAATTCTTCACCGGTAGCAATAGAATAAGATTGGAAGTATTTCTTCTGCAAAGAATTCATTACAGAATTTTTATATGCAGGCTTCTGATTTTCTGAATTTTGTTTTGCATCTGATTTAGCCTGTTGCTTCGTTTTTTCAGCATATGCATCCATTACTGCCTTAATTGCTTTTGCCTCTTCTTTTAGACTACTAATAATATCATCAGATAAAACAACACCTTTTGACTTGTAATCATTAATTTTATCAATTAAAGCATCATATGCGGTTTTTGTATCAGTAAGTTCTTCTGGTACATCGTCAAGAACACTTATACCAGTTGATTTATAGCTCTTTAATACTTCTTGATTAATCGCATTTAATATACCGTTTTGCTTCGCTTTAGCAGTAACGGCAGCAGATGTTGTTTCTTTATCAGTTTTAACTCCAGCAAGTTCTCTCTCTAATTCTGCCTGTTTTTCGAGCAATTGATTTTCTTGTTCTTGAGTCAGCTTGACTTCTTGTTTCTTTTTATTGTACAAATCTTCCGCTTCTGCTGCTTTTCTTATTAACTCTTCTTCTCTAACGGTTCCAACACCATTTGCAAGGGCTTTTTGTGCATCATAATATTTTTTCTGAAAAGCCAATAAATCATTAAATGATTCTTTCTGCAAAGCTGTTGCTTCTTTAGGCTTCTCGGCTTGTTTTACACTTTCATATACTGCATTACCTTTGGTTTGAAATGATTCAGTCTTAGTATTTATTGCATTTGTAATGTCATTAATTTTATTTAACAGTAAATCAAGCGCTCTAACTTCTTCACCAACAACTTGCCCAACAATAATGCCTTCATCATTAAAAGCTTTATTTTTAGAAATAATTGTATTCTTTACTTCTTCTAATTTAGTACGAAGATTTTCTAAGCTTTGTAATTCCGTTGAAATATCAATAGGTGTGCCAGAATCCATAGATGTCTTAGCACGATTTAATTCTGCCTCAGCTTCATTAAGTTGTTTTCGTAAATTATCTAATTCAGAATCAGCCTCACTACGAGCATCATAATATCCTCTGTCATAACCACTATCATAGCTTCCAACTTGTTCTCTACCTTCCAAATCTTCAATATGTTCATTATTTGTTCTACTTTTGCCCTCTAGGTTTCCAATCGCCGTTTCATATATGTCATTTGCTTCTTTTATTTGGTCTGCTGTTAATAAGCTTTGTTTGGCTAGCTCATCAAGTTTGGCTTTAGCAGCCTCTACGCGTTCTGTATATCTACCAATCGCCTCTCCGTCCATTGAGCCGCCTTCTGCCGACGCACTTTTGCCAAGAATTTCGTCTTGTAACGCTCGAAATTCTTCAAGCGTTCTTTTTGCTTTTTCTACTCCATCATTTAAACCTTTAATAGAAGAACCAATGGCACACGTATTTTCAATGGCAGCACTAGTTCCTTCTACCGCAGAAGTGACTTCTTGTGCAGAACTAGTTATTGTTTTAAACTCACCAGAAATTTTACCAGAATCAGTAATAATAGATTCTCCTGATAGTACTTTTTGAATGTTTTCTTTAACACTATTAAGTGCATTTAATGTATTATCATATGCAGAAATATCAAAGTCTGGATTAAAACTTAGTTGTTTGGTCTTTGTCGCTTCTATTCTGGCAGAAATCTCTTCTATATTAGAAAGATATTGCTGTAACTGTTCATTAGAACCAGTCCATCCATTCTTTAAACTATTTTGAAAATCTTGTGTTGCTTGTTCTACAGTATTAAAATATCCAATAATATCAGTAACATCAAAATCAAATAAAACAGAACCTTGCCCGAAGCCGCCATATGAAGTTTCTCCTGTGTAAACTCCTTGATATCCAAGTTGCTTTAATAATCTAGTAGAAATATTATCAGAAGATAAAATTGAACTATCCTTATTTTTAAATGTTAATTCATTTAGATCTTTATCAAATTCAATGCCAGCTTCTTGTAAAAGCACTCTCATTTCAGAAATAAAAGCCAAGAACTTTTCTTTCGTCATATCTGTGGCATCAAACACTCCTTGAAATTGTTTGTATAATGACTCTTCGGAAACTCCAGATAATTCTGTGTCAAATCCTGTAAAATCTGGAACCTCTCTTTTTATAGCAAACTTTTGAAGCTGACTCATAAATTTTGCAAGATTAGCCGCTCTTTCTTCTGTGTCTGCCATATACATATTGTATTTACTTAAATCAATACTCTGAATGAATGTACTACCACTTAATTTAGACAAAGGCCCATTAATCATTGATGGATTTGCAACACCAAATAATCCACCGCCAAATATGCCAAACCCAAGAGACTTCCACGTCTCATCATCTTCAACAGATTTTGTTAAATTACCTGGCATTTGTCCAAAATTATCTCTCGTTCCACTCTTAGAACTTAAAAGATTCCCTCTATGGTACATGATTTTAGCTAAACCGTCCGATGTTTCAGAAAGAGCAGATGTAACATCTTTTATGCCACTTTCTGCCTTTTTCGTTGCTTCTGGAATTTTAATTCCAAATATATCCGCTAACTGTTTTAAAGCCTCATCTTTACCAAGTCCGTCTTGTATCGCGTTAAATACGCCAGAAGAAGAACTATTCATCTCTGCGAACCTATCTGCTATTTTATCTGCCTCATCTGCTATTTCGTCAAACTTATCACTATCGGTGACACTATCAGGTTTTCTTTGCAACTCATAATATCTTTCTACTGCCTTTATTAATTTATCATATGATAAAACCGCTTCTTCTTTTTTTTTAGCCAATTGGTTCTCGGCACTAATTTCGCGATATATTAAATCAATTGCCTCTTGCCTAGCATCGTTGCTAATATTTTCAGATTTAAATTCATCAATCTTAAACTTAGAAGATAATTTGGGGCTTGCCACAGTATCTGCAGTACCTTTAGAGATCCCATAACCATCCGTTAGTAGTTTGTCTAATGTGGTATCACCAGGATTTACATCTTTGATAATATTTTTGAGTGTTCTTGCTCTTTCTCTTAGAGCTTGTACCGTTTCTTTTGACTCAATGTTTCCTTTTTCTAATAGTTTTAAGATAACACGATATTCTTCTGCATACTCACTAATCCTTGCTTTTTGATCACCATCTGGAATAATTCTTAGTTTTTCTAATCCTTCAGATGTAGGAAGTAATTTTTGAATTTTTTCGCTAGCATCATCTGCTGCGTCTGCCGCATTTCCCATAGCCTTTGGAAATTTATTACCAAGCAATTTTTCTAATTTAGACATAGTTTCTTCAATACTATTATCTACATTTTGAAGTTCTTCGTCTAATTTTGCAGCAATATCATCACTGACTTTAAACATTTTAATTAAAGATTGAATTTTCTTGTCCATTAAATCAAATGCTTCATCATCATCAAAAGATTTTTTAGATAAATCCTTTATTTCTTCTACTTTTTTTCTTAGTGTATCGACAGTTAATTCTTGCTTATCTTTATTTTTAGATTTTTTTGGTTCTTTTTTATTTGTCACAACCTCGCCCATATTGACATTTGTCATAGCCATATTGACATTATAATAAGCCTCAACAAGTCTGCCCATAACATCAATCAATCTCTTAATTTTAGTTTCTGCTTTTGCTGTTCCATCCAAGAAACTCATATCTAAATTTTCAAGATGTAGAGTTTCTCCAAGGATACGCATATCATTGCCCAACTCTTTAATGTCATCATCTGTAGCTTTCAAAGTGCCACTATCAATTGCCTTCATTTTCTGTGCAACCTTTGTCATGGTCTGTTCTACTAATTCCGGCATTTGAAGAATAGGCTTCATTGACTCATTTATCTGTGAATCAATATTAGGAAAAATTTTTTCAAATATATCTGGGTAATCAGTTTTTAATTTTGCCAATTGTTTATCAATATTAGATAGGTGTTTACCTGTTTGAGTTAATACTTCTAATTTTTTATCTGCCTTATCTATACCTTTTATAAGGGCATCCATAGCAGATTGACTGCTTTTTATACTATCAACAAGACTTTTGGCATTACCAGTTATTTTTATTTCAAAGCTTTTCATTTAATCACCTACTTTATAAATTAAGTGCCCTCATAAATTCTTGTTGCATTATATTTTCTATATCTTGTTTAAATTTTAGCCTATCAACAAATTTATCCATCATTTCTGTTTGGGAGATAAATTCGCTCTTTATATGGCTCTCTAAAGCATTACGATGTTCGCCCTCCCAAAAATTTTCAAATACTTGCTCTGTAGTAAATGAACCATCTTTATAAGGATTCATATCTTCCCAACCATGATATTCAATACCGACAATACAAGAAGGCGAGTTAACATTTCGTTCAATCTGTAACGGCAGCCTACGATGTTTAACATTTCTACGCAAATTATCGGTTCTTTCATATATGTATGGGTCATATTGAGCATAATAACGAGCTACACCTAAACGAGCCTGATCTCTTAGTTTCTCTCTAACCTTTTTGCCAGTTTCAATTACTGCTGTTTCTGTAGCCCTATTGATAAGCTTTTCAAGTTCATCAAATATTTGCTCATTTGTATTTTTTGCCATTGCTATCACCCAACAATCTGTAGAAATTCTGTAATCTTTTCAATGTCCTTTTTGTCAATATTTAACTTACTAATATCAAAATTATCTACAGAATTAGGCAAACTATTTGCTAATTTATCAATAATTGAAGACACCATAGTTAAAAAAACACCAACCTTAGACGAAATAGAATTATCCATAAGTATATAATCACATTGCATCTGTAATAGTGTTAGAACGGTCTTATATTCTTCTGCAAATGTTGATGTAATTGCTTCAAGTAATCCAGTTTTAGATAATTCATCATAATCATCCTCAATATCGTTAGATAGCTCAAGATCGGTATATGCTTCAATGCATTTCATAGCATAAACAATATATTGATCAATGCCATTAAATTTCAATAGGCCATTTTCATATATAATTGTTTCACTAACAATATCTTCAACAAGTTGCTTCTTTTCTTTAATACTGATATAACTTTTTATATTTAAAGTTTGTTTAATAAAATTTGACAGAGCATTTTTATCTGCTTTATTGTATAGCTTTGCCTTATTTTCGCTTACCTTTTGAACAAATTCATTAATCTTCATAAATAACTCCTCCATGTAAATAAATTTTATATAAACCGACCTCAGTCGTTATTTTTTTTGAATAATAATCAAACGAATATATCAATTTAAATCAACCTACTGTATTGCCATTATAAATCTCCATAAAACCGCCTAAATTTCAATATCAATATCTTTACTTTCTTTATCATAAAATGCACTCTTTGCTATTAATATTGATTCTGAAATATCATCATTTACATCTAATCCAAAATCCCTTTTAACCATATCAATAGCTTCTTGTTTCAGCTCACTTCGAGATATTTTCGGACCTTGAATTAGACCGACACGTTTTCTCCATTCTGAAGGCAATTGAAACCTAAACTCCACCTGATTATCTGCTGCCCACGAAATAATGGCACCTGCCAAATAAGACAAGAGCTTAACTGTTGCAATATTAGTTTTTAATAAACATTCTTCCATGACAATAATGTCTGGTTTATAATAATCTAAAATATTTTTTATCTCTTGCATCATCTTTGGCACACGTATATTTGAATCTTTAATCTTATGTAAATCTATAAGCATATGCCCGCTATATTCATTGTTTATAAATAAACTCACGCCTGTTTTATTTGTGCTGGCGTCTATGCCGACTACTCTCATATAACTCCTCCTTGTCATTATAAATTTCCGTAAACCTACATTACGAGTTGCAAACTTACGCAAACCTATAATGCAACTCCTTTTATTCTTTTAAAAAAGGGGGAGCGTAAACTCCCCCCCCCATTTTTAATCATTATTCTTGTACGATTTCTTCCGTTTTCCCGTTTACAACCTTAGTCATACTACATAGAGAATCAATCAGTTTAGAAATCTCATCCATGTTAATCTCATAGTTAATTGTGTCTGCACTAGCCTTAATCATCATCATGACCCATTCTTTTCTATCGGCTCCGGTCTCAAACTTGGTTTCAGCCTCTTCCATTAGGTTCATAACCAACTTCAAAAGCTGATTCCAGTTTTTTTCTTTCACGGCCTTCTGACAATACTTTATCAACTGTACAACTAGTGGAATACAAGCAGCAAGACCACTTAAAATAGCAACAACAAGCTCAACCCACTTTTCCATAACCTTTCCTCCTTATTCCGTAAAATTCGTATCATTTGGCTCTACGCCATATTCCTTCATTAGTTTAATTTTATTCTCTACTTTTGCTTTTGCATAGTAAAATCCGGTGCCTACTGAAACTTCAGCGCCAACTGATGGCAGCAAATATGCCAATGGAGACAGGTCGCATGTCTTCCACATCATGTAACAAGAAAATATAATTACCGCAATATTAATTACTGCAGCAACTATCAATATTTTCTTTGAGAACTCCATTTTATGAGAGGATTTCATTTACCCTCTTTTGTACTGCATCATAATCATAACCAGCAGCGGTTAGTCTATTCTTACGGTCTGCACCATTGCCCCATTTACCAGCAATAACTTCTCTTGCGACCTCATCAATGCTCTTTTTCGCAGGAGCAGACAGTAGCTTGTTCACATAATTCTGTACTTCGTCGTAATTATATCCAGCAGCAGTTAGCCTGTTCTTTCTATCCTGGCCATTACCCCACTTACCAGCAATGACTTCCTGGGCAATTACGGAAATAGGCTTCTTTGCAGGAGCGGCCTTTGGATATATAACGTTACCCTTGCTATCAAATACCTTATAGCCTTCCTTACAAGCGCGAATAGCATTGTCAAGTACTGCAAATGCACCAATCTGAGAAGCAGCATCCGTCCAACTCTTACGTACACGGTATAATTCACTCTTAGAAGGAGTGGGAGTTGGCTTTGGAGTAGGGGCAGGAGCAGGCTTTGCTGTCTTATAAGTAACACCAAAGTAATTACAAATACCATGAGCAATAGCCTCGCCAATATCAGTAGTATGCTCCACAATCCACTTTGCTACGCTAGGCACATCATGGAACTCGCACTCAATATAAGCAGTAGGAGCATTTGGCACACGAATTTCAAATAGCTGTGGATTGACTGAAATATTCTCGCTCTTGCCAGGAGTCAAGGGTGCAAGTATACTAAAAATAGCCTTGCAAGCCTTCATACCTTTACCGCTTGCGTCATAGCAGAACATACGAGTACCGCTCACATTACCATTGCAAGCATTGGTATGAATACAAACATGTAAATCTGCTCCAAAAGCATCAGAAGCTTGACACTTACTAGCCATTGTACCTTCATGCTGTAGCTTTACAGAGATGCCGCAACGCTCTAGTGCGGCCTTACAAGCATTGGCAATCTTTCCACATTGTACTCCTTCGGTAGTATTGCCCCATGCATAAGCATTGTTAAACTGTTCACTTGGTGATAAAAAAACTTTTGCCATAAAAAACACTCTCCTTTTTATTATTTTAATCTAAACTCCGTAGAAATGAATCTACAAAATTTTTCTATTCATTTAATTATAATGCCATAACTACGTACTTCACAATCGCGTCAGAAGACCAGCACCTAGACGAACCGCTTGCTCTGAGTCGAAATGTAGTGGCGGTAATTTGGTCACAAATACAAACGGTAGAACTGTTAGAGGTAGTGTCACCTTCCCCGCCACCTTGACTATTAATACAATTCGCGGCTGATTTACTTTCTCCCACTCCAGGAATAAGGCCGGTGGGAAAATTGATTGCATATCCACTTACAATATTATATGTGGTAGTTGAATCAAAAATAGGATCGTTCTCGACATATGCAAGAATTATACTTGGCACTATTCCCAAATCATGAGAAATGGTAACATATGAAGAGGATGTAACGGATTTAGTTAATTCTATTGAGCCAATCCTTATTTGTAATGTTCCTGTTGTTTTTCCTTCCGCAGTATACGCTGTCATACCAGACAGAATATCATTTGCAGTTGCTGTAGCATCAGAAGGATTGACGCCTCCTCCTGTTTGTATGTTCTTAATCTCTGTAGGAAAATTCTCGGCAACAATAGCTGCCCCTCCACCAGTTTTTGTTCTAATGGCATCAGCAATCGCTGTAAACAACTCATTTAGTGTATTATATTTTCCCATTAATAACTCGCCTCCATTGCAGCGCCAACTGCTGCCGTGATAGCGGCTCCGACCTGTGCTGCCGTTTGATAGCCCTTGCCTGTCACCGTTGATTCAACTTGTGCTGCTGTCTGGTACCCGCTGTCGTTGGTAATCTCAGAAGTCTTATCAGGCACACGGGCATTCAACTTTCGCACATACACTAACCCGTTGACCATCATAGGCGTAACCTCATAGCTAGCGTTTCCGGTCAGTTCGGCGGAGTTTGCGGAGCTGCCGCCGGGGACGTCGCCAACAAACGTAATGCCTGCCGACACAGTAGTGTACAACTGTACATCAGTGGCTGTGGTATTCACCACTCGGAATGGGTTCACGTTGCCATAGGTATATGGTATGAATACACGAGCCTTTGCACTGAGGGCAGTACCCAGCACTAGTGTTTTATCGCACAGCAGTAATTTGTAACTCTCGTTACTACCTCCTGTAGTCAGATGATTATTTAAGTTCACATTGGTATCTTGAATATTGTTTACAACAATACTATTACCTGAATGCCAAGTTACTTCATGATAATTTCTACTAAGAAATCCATCAATAATGACGTTATCTAGAGAAACGTCGGCAGAAGATTGAATAGATAAAGTACCCGCAGTACTTACACTTGGATCGTCAATAACTTTAATACCCGTAATGTAAATATTCTTTGCATTATATGGATATATTACAGTTCTTGAACTATTGTTTACAACTGTTAATTGGTCAACTTTTAAACTGCCAGTACCACTAAGACGAAGCGAAGGACTGTTTGATGAAGTTACTGTTGATTTCTGAGTATGTTTCCAACCAATAACAGACACATCAAACGTCGCACCGGAATCGCTACTTGTGTAAATATTCGTTTTACTATCGGTTTCAATGTTTCGTAGTGCAATAGTTCCTGGCATGGTGGCTTTCTTGATGTACAATGTAAAAGAACCGACGCCATTATTCAGCATCCTAACATTTTCAATTAGGATATTTGTGGCAGTCCCAAGATTCGGTTCTATATCAATGCCATATTGAGGGTTTGTGCGGTCGGTGTAAGAAAAATCGCAATCTCGCACAACAACGTCTTGTGCTTCAATAATAGACAATCCATTTCTACTACACTTATATGTTTGCACACGTTCAATGGTCACATTTTTAGAAATCTCATCCATGGTCCCGTTGCCGCCTACGCATACGCCGTCACCCCAAGTATGTTGTACATTTATATCATGAACATATACATTCTTACTATTGACAATACGGATACCGTGACCACTTTCTCCAGTTGTTCCAGTATGAGACTCTCGATCACCAATAATTGTCAAATTACCAGATAGTTCAACATTACTTATATTGTGAATATTTATAATTGCATAAAAATCATAACTGTTAGCAGTTAGTTGTAAAGTAACTTGGTCAAAAATAAGATGTTGTCCTGAATATAAATTTAGTGCAGTATAAAAATTATTATCAGTAGATGTGACACTAATTTTGTAAGTCCCAGATGGAAAGCGGACATATGGAATCCCCTTGGTGTTTGAAGCGTCAAGAGCTGATTGAATAGCCGCTGTATCGTCAGTTGCGCCATCGCCTTTTGCTCCATAGTCTTTTACATTTATAAAATAATTCGCACCAAGGTCACTCTTTAAATGATCCAATGTTCTATAGTAAATCCATCCTGTAGAATCTAAAACAGCAATCTTCTCTGGAGTTGTCGAAAGCTCGGATGCATCAGCGGTCTTAAGCCAGGTACCGGTTATATATTTACCAGTCAAGTTACCAGTCAAAGTGCCGCCGGAAAGCGAAAGCTTATCATCGAGCGCAGACTTTATAACTTTGTTTTGCACAGGATTAGTAGAAGTAGTTGATAATTCAGTATCTACAATAGTCTTATTTGCACCTTCGGCAATACTATCTAGTTTGGTTTTGTCTGTAGAACTCATCAATCCGTTTGATGATGTGGTTGCAATATCTTTAGAAGCTTTCACATCCAACCCATTATCCACATATTCCTTAGTTGCAAATTGAGACATATCTGATTTTTCTGCTATAACTGTAGTCTTAAAGCTCCATTGATTAATACCAATAAGTTCAGCTAAAATATATCCATGACCAGAGTAATATGCAATCATATCAGAAACAATTGTATCTTCTACTGTACCGTAAGTAAAATTCGTAAACTTTAATTCACCATAAGTAGCATCAGTATAACTTATAACAACGGGACGACCAGCAAGAATAGCGGTTTTAACTTGTTCTACAGATAATGTATTTGTTGTGCCAATTAGCGGCTCTCGTTCATCAATACTCTTGAGCTTATCATAAATCTTCCCCTGACTTTCATTCAAATCATTATATAAATATTCATCCGTAAAAGGAATTTCATTATAATATAAAAGCCTTCCCTTTGCCGCATCATATCTGCCAACCTTGAAGCGAGTTTTCCCCGCAGAGGTATCAACAATAATCAATTCACCATCGAGCGGTTGGAATGTAGTTGCTACTGCCTCCCAATTAGCGGCAGTATCTCGCTTATTCTTAACGCGAGTATTAAATGTTTTATTCGCCACTTGTGTTACCTCCTTAATACAAAATAAAATTACCGACATATGCCGATAAATTTATTGATAATTATTTCCATTTACCAATTGCAATATAATCAATTTTGATAGTCTCCAACGTTTCTATTGTGCCAGGTTTAAGTATCGCACTTAATGGGCAAACACCAATCTTTGGCGTATTATCCTTATCGCCAGCATTTTTACTAAATTGGATAACCTCTTTCCCACTTGCATACAAAAATGGTGTACAAGCCGGTGCATTTATAAACAATCCGGCTGGATATGCCTTATAAAATTCAATACTAGAACCAACTCCAATATTATTTTTAAAACTACCCCAAGCAATCGCAACACCGTTGCTCATTTTTATATATGTCCAACCTTCTGGTGTTGTACCAATTTCACCTGAGTCTAAAGCAATGTCTTCTCCTAGTTTTGCCATTGTAATCGCGCCATCAACAATCATTGAAGTTGTTATCGAATTATCAGCTATACTATAACCAGAAACTTTATCATCAACGTATTTCTTATTTACTACATCATTATTTGCGGTTGGTACCTTGCTGACACTAATTCCATTAGAACCGCCAATTGTAAGAGTATCATTTATAGTTACTGCTCCAGAAATAGTTCCTCCTGCCTTATCAAACTTTTTATCTTCTAACTCTTTGCCTTGTTTTGCAGATAAAACTTTATCAACAGAATCAGTAGTAAGGTTATCTGCTATATTTGTTTTATTTATAAAACCATTGTCAGAATATGCTTTTGCAGAAGCTAATGTGTCTCCGCACTTTGTATCGGTATATGATTTTGCGGATGTCAATGTTGATGTATCGTTGGTATCCATATCTGTTCTGAGTGCCGTAATTTTTCCATCAAGTTCTGCATCTTTATTATCTGCATACGACTTTGCACTAGATAATGTTGTAGAGTCTCCTTCTGTTATAGCCGTTCTTAACTGTGTAATATCGTTTTCTTGGTTTGTAGAACTCGTTTTTAGCTCACTAATCTTATCATTAAGTATCTTACCTTGACTTGCAGCAAGCGGCATATTTGACTGTGTTACCAAATCGCCAACAACATCTCCTCGCAATAAGAAAACATCTTTATTTTTTAATTCTGGTAAATTAACTTCATAATTACCGTCAGTTAAATTACCTAAATGATATATTACTCCGTTAATATCAATAGTATTTATGTAGGACATTTTTTCACCTCCACTATGAATTATAAAAACGAGAGACACATAAGTACCTTTCGTTAGTATCCCTTCTTATAATCAAAATTCATATTTTATTGCAATATAAACCTTTGATTAATATTTAGCTGGAATATCATCACCATAAGATATGGTTGAAATTTTATTTATATAAGATATTAGTTTTCATTCCTCTTTCTATAGTCTAAAAAAATAGGAGAGGCGTAATGCCACTCCTATTAAATAAACTACTTAATGTGAAGAGGCAATGCCACTTAGATAATGGTACTAGAAGTCCCACATTCGAAAATAATATAAGCACTCTGTTCTAAATCCTCAATCTTATGATTGTGGGCAGCAGCAGCAAACTCAGAAACATTGTGAGAAATAATGTCACCACAATCAGCAGAGTTAACCTTACCATCAATTTCATTCTTTAGAGTAACAGCAAGGTCAGTCTTAGCTACTTCGCTCTTACTAGCAAGAGCACCAGTAGGAACAATAACATCAACGGCTTTATCGGTAGGAGTTAGTGCAACGCCATTAACCTTAACAGTTTCAATGACGTTTACCTGAGCGCCAGAGGCAATGCCTTCTAACTTAGTCTTTTCGTCAGTGGTATAATCATTAGTAGATAAACCCTTACCGTCTACTTTGTCAACCTTATTGTCAATGTTACCCTGAAGGGCAATCTTTGCGGCATCAACGGCATCCTTAACAGTCTTTGCCACAGAGCCAGCTTCACTATCTTTGCCGTTTAAAGTAGCAATAGCGGTCTTATTGGTCTGAACCTCACCAGACAGAGTACTATATTCACCTTGGTGAGAAGCAGCATAATCAATTAGCTCCTTAAAGGTGTTAACAGTCTGATCGTCGCTAACTTTAGTAGCAAACTCATTAATTGCGTCTGCTACCTTCTTATCAACAGAACCTTCGACTGCAGAAGTACCGTTTAGTTTAGTAATAGCATCAGCATTTGCCTTGATACCAGCCTTAACCTCAGTATCATTATAAGTTGCGGCAGCCTGAGCATCAGAAATCATTTCGACAATAGTCTTGCCCTCTGTAACTGTGCCCACCTTACCAGATAGAGTATCTACTGCTGCCTGAGCATCAGTGCCAGCTTTCTTAGCTGCTGCAATAGCAGCATCCTTGCCGTCTGCATAAGCTTTAGCATTAGTTAATGCTGTATCCGCAGACCCTTTGACATCATAAGCATCAGATTCAGTATAAGCGGCAGAACCTAGACCAGCAACAGCAACGTCAGTACCATTAAACTTAACAGTACCATTGGCAGTACCAGTAGCTAAAGTATATACAGTCTCAGGAATAGTGATGGTGCTTACAGGCGTAATACCAAAATCCGCATCGCCCTTTGCTTTGGAATATAGGTAGAACTTGTGACCATCTTTAGCATCAGCTTCTAGTTTGTACTGAGTATCTGTATCCTGTATCTCGCCAGAAATATAATCAGATAAACCAGTAATTTCAGTAGCAGAATATGTTGGCTTATTAGCGGCCTTAGCCCAACTATAAACATCAGCGGCCTTTGCGCCAATAAACTCTAGCTGACTAAATTTCTTAATGCCATCGCCAACCTTGAAAAGGGTTACAGGCTCTCCCTGTACTGCGCCAGTGTCAGCAGGAATAACTACAACGGCAATTTCACCCTTTAATAGAACAGGATCTTTTGCAATCCATTGTGCGTAGGTATCATTTTTCATACAAATTCTTGTATTAAAAGTCTTGCTAGCCATATATGTCAATCTCCTTTAAATCATAAAATAACAATTAAGCATTGCCGCCGTCCATAATAAGCTCGACGCCATCCTCTACGAAGACCTTGCTAATGCCAACGGCCTTAACGCCGAGTACGCCATCGGTAGACTCAATGGTCGTTCCGTCTGCCTTAACAAGGCCAATAGCTTCAGCAGTTGCAGCAGGAATACTTACGGACTTATCCGCGCCAACAGTTAGAGCGGTTCCGCCAATCTTGATAGACTCGATAACGTTTGGCCGAGCGGCATCCCAAGCGGCAACCTTATCTTCGGTAATAGTATCAAGAATAGTCTTATTAGCATGTTCGTGTGCTTTCGCTTCTAAACCATTAACAGTAGACTGTATGGCCTGCACATCAGCATCAGATGCTTTGCCATCAAGTATACCTTGAAGACCAGTAATATTTGCAATCTCATGAGTGTGAGAAGCCAATGCATACTTTTCTGCACCATCAACTTTTAATGCTGCCTCAATCTGATCTGCGACAGACTTTTCTCCAAGTTTTGTTTTAATCGCAGCAACATCATTTGATAGAGAAGTCAAATCCGCAGCAAGTGCATACTTGTCTGTCTCGCCGTCTTTAAGAGCTGTATTAATAGCATCTGCAATCTGAGTTGCAACAGCAGTACTGCCAACAAGAGTTTTAAGAGATGCAATATCGTCCTTATTTGTATTAATCTGTGAATTCATTGTAGCTGCATCAGTCTTATGAGTTGTAATCCAGTCCGCGATTTCTTTTAGAGTGTCAAAACTCTCATCCGCACCAGCAACAATCTGTGCAATCTGATAAGCAACAGAGCCTGTAACGGTTTTATCACCATTTAGTGTTGCAATAGCGGATTTGTTGTCAGCAACTTGCTTTACAAGACCGCTCTTGTCATCACCAACAACAGTCTTTAGTGATTCAATAGCAGTAGATAGACCTTCGACGGTAGTAGTATCTGGCTTCACCCAAGAAATCTTACCATCCTCAGTCTTTACTAATTGAGCGCCACCAACTGCGTCTGCAAAACCAAGTAAATTTAGAGCGCCACTTGCATCCTTGGCAAAAACATTTTCGTTAATAGCAATATTTCCGCCAACCTCTTTCAGGGTCTTATCAGGCTGAATTACATAAAGAGTAGCCTTGCCACCCTCAACAACAGCAATAGTCTGACCAAAATAATAAGTAGTTTCAGAACTACCAGCCTCTTGTGCGGAAGTAGCAGCGGCTGTAGCAAGTTCTAAGCTTTCAAAATAGCTTTTAGCATCCAGAGGGAAAGCCGTCTGACGATTAAAAGCAACAGCAAAATCAAGTGTACCAAAAGTCATAGCCATAATCTTTCTCCTCCTTTATCAGATTGTTACAGTATAAGAATTTGCCTTTGCAACAGGGTCTGCAAAGTCAGTTACGTATACTTTATATTCAATACCAACGTCAGCGCCAGCGCCAGCCACAGTTATAGCGGACTTAGTGAAAGCGCTCTTAATCTCAGCGTTTAGACCATTTACATCCTTTACAGAGCTAACGTCCCGTAAAGTAGCGGGATATGCAAAAATTACACGAACTGCACCAACAGGAATATTAACAGTAAAAGAATTGCCATTTACAAGGGCTTTGTTAGATTTGGATAGACCACGAATAATAGTGCTCGTCACTTCCGCCTTTTCAGTCACAGTGCCATAGAAGGTATTACGATAACCAGTAATTGCACCAGAAGTCTTGGTAGCGGAACCAGCGGCAATCTTAACAACAGGGCTAGAATCAGACCCTAGATTGTCCTTAGCAACTGCACCTTCACCATAATTAGCCTTAGCAGTAATTTTATAATCGGTATTATCAGCAACAATTACATCAGCGAAAGAGCCAGTATCAGTATCCGCAGTATGCCCTTCAGTATCAGTAATCTCCCAAGAAGTGGCAGTAATACCAGTAGCAGGACCATAAGTATAAGAACCAGCACTTAGAGAAGCAGAATAAGTTGGAGATACGGTAGTGCCAACTTCATAAGCTTTAGCCTGACCAAATGTTAGAGTTACAGCAGGAGCCGTAGGAGTGCCTGGCTGTAAACGCTTGGAAAAAATGTCGGTTAGGGCTGCAGCAATAGACTTTCCTTTCGTGGCAAAAGTAGCTGTGCCATTCTGAGATTTGGTCAAGTTGCCAACCTGAGTATAATTACCAGCCATAGTAATATCCATATCAAGATAAACATTATCTGCGTTATAGTTACCATCCATAGCAGACCAAACCGTACCATTATAAACATAAGCAGTATAAGACTTATGAATATCATCAATGGCTTTGCGAACAATCGCAGTATCACCCTGCTTTGGAGATGTTATAGTGGCTAGACCATCTGAATCTTCCTGCCCTTCTGTTAAGTCAACATAAGTACAGGCGTCGCGGTTTGCATTAATAATAGATTTAATAACGGTTTCATCTGCACCAGCATAGGCTAGTTGCTTCCACCAGTAGCGCTAATAACGCCATCTACAATGGTAATATTGTCACCGGCAGTGAGTTTGTCTTGCTTTGTATTAAGATCTGCTTTAGTAGCATAGTTTAACAAACTTTGTTCAGTAAGATAATTTGCGTCATTCTCAAAAGCGCTTACTTTGGTTGGCTTATTTTCAATATTATCCCAAGTAACAGTACCACCACTTGCTGCCGCTTCTTCAATCATTTGAATTATAGTTTTTCCTTCTGGGATTTCACCAATTTGGGCCTTTAAATTTTCTAATTCTTGCGATGTTTCTCCAGACTTATTTGCATATTTTAAATCCTTAAAAACATCAGTTCCATTACCAATTTTAAATAATCCGGTATCATTTTCAATGGCAAACTCACCAGGCAATAGCACCACAGTGGAATTCTGCCAATTGACGGCGGTATCATTTCTGAGTTGAATCCTAACATTATTCAATGTCTTACTCATTACTGTCGCCTCCGTTTATTAGTGTAATTTCGCAAGTACAACTTATTACATTATTCCCGTCAATGCTTATTCCATCACCCGGAATTAATATATCCTGCTTTTTATTTATTAAAGCAATGATTTCTGCATAGTCACCAGGAGTAGTACCACAAGGTGTAGACCCAATGCAATAACAGCCTTTATCACATTTAAATGCCAAAAAGTTTGAAACGATTCTACTATTATTATCATATACACCAAATACACCAATTAAAAATTCTCCTTGGCCTGTCAGAACTTCAGCAGGGACATAACATTCTCCTTGCTCATTTAATGGAACAATAATTTTATTTTCATCTTTATGTTTTACATAATCATTCATGCTCTGAAATACTGCCATCTTTTGAATGCCAGCCCAATCGGTGGTCCTAAATTCAAATTTGCACATTAATGTGTTAATAATTCCACTCGTTCCAACAGCGCTTCTCACTACAGACAATCTATTATGCCTAACACCAATTATAATAGTTGCAAAAGTTGAACATTGATTTGCCAATTACACCACCTCCCTTATAAATTATTCAAGTTCATGATTATTCCATTTCTTATATAATTCACGCAAGTCGTCGTTCTTCTCAAATACGAAAACTAGCGAGTCTGCCTTTGTATTAAAATAAAGAATATCAAGCAAATTTGCTCCATTACGAAGATATAAATATGACTGTTTCATATTGGCAATATATGCGACAGAATCTGTTTGATATTGTACACCTGGGATTATATTGCTTTTTGCAATCGACATTGTTCTTTCTCCTTTTAATCTATGTAAAAAAATAAGGTGTTGAGTTCCACACGAAACTTCAACACCTTGTTATTTTATTTGCAACTACTTCGTGTGTGGCTTATTCAGCCTTATCTGAATACTTTACTTTTTTAAAAGAAAAGTTCTCAGTAGAATTCTCTTCTGTCATGATAGCATCTATATCACGTTTTACGCAGTCACTAAAGCTAGCACGATTAGATAGATCATAATTAGATAGTGCCTTCTTGGCCTGCTCTTTGGTGATTAGCTTAAAATTATAATTTGTACATGTTTCAAAAATATTCTTGCAGTTCTCATTATGGAAGGAGTTCATCCATAGTGGGAGATTGCGATAGTCATAGCATGAAGGACAATACTCATATGTGGTATTGCAACATAGACATCTGCGTGGATATCTCATTCGCTATCACTCCTTTATGTTAGTTTTGGTTGTAAGAGATAATATTTCAGGATGTGTTTCAAATATGTCAATACTAGATTTGTTTAGAATGTATTCACGAAGTTGTCCTGGAGTATTATTATGAGTGCCATATAGATTGTGGAAAGAACCATCTTTGGTAGAGTCGTGGCAATCTTCACATAGGGTTATGCCGTTATCTACACAAAACCTAAGATTTTCATAATCAGAAAATGGATAAACATGATGTGCGTTAAATCTCCCGCCAACTTTACCGCAGCACTGACATGTATAATTATCACGTTCATATACTAATGTACGCCAATTTTTATATTCTCTATAATGTCGGACGGCATCATTTTTATCACACACTCCACCGTTCCAAAAATAGTTATTTTCACCACGTTTATTTACGCTCATGTTATCTTTCACACATTCATAACATCTAAAACCACATTCCACTTCACTTGTAATTGTACGATAAAAATCTTTATGTTTATGATTTGGACATTTAAACCACGCACTCTTATTAGAACGAGGAGAAAAGTCGTATAGAGATTGATCATTTTTATCAGACCATAGCTCTACGGCTTTTGGATATAAAGCTCCTAGGCTATCATATGGATGCGTCTTTTTACCGTTACAATAAGAACAACCACAACCATTTATAAAATTTTGTGGATATTGCCAATAAATATGATAATCTTTTTTCTCACATTGTAACAATATTTCCACTTTTGCATTCCCAGAAATGTCCCATGGTGACACATTATTCTTATCGCTCCATTTTTTCCATAAATAATCTTCTCCAAATTTGTCAATAATAATTTGAGCAATACTTTTGCACTTACTACAAGAAGCTAATGCGTGCTTGCCATCCGTAAGACGACACAAATAAAATGATTCACTATCATGTAAACCTCTTGCACATTTAAAATAATATTTTTTATTAGCTTTACACGAAACGTCTTTAGCAGTACATTTATTTATTTCAACATCAAATCTATCTAATAAATCTTGTCGATCATTTTCGATACACCAATCATAAAATGTTTTTATAATTTTACGTCCCATAAAATATTACCTCCATAATAATATCTCCACTTTGAAATACCACAAGAAGGTAGGGCGTGGAGGCACCCTACCTTATCAAAAGAGCCAATTACCTCTCTTCCTATCTTGTGTTTATATTATATCATATTAATTTTGTATTGTCAAGTGCTTTTATAAATTATTCCTCGCTGGGGATTACGATATTAAATAATTTCTTCTCCTTGTCACAATAAGCCTGTTGTGCTTTACCAGAAAATGGATGAGAACCATCGGTAGCAATGCTCCAATCGAAATCAGGGCTTAGCTTAAAGTTGGGGAAAATTAAATAAGCATGGATTAGAGAGGTTTGGTCACATACGTCACAGCCCAAAATCTCCATAATAAACTTACAACCAACAGGGAACTCGCTGGCGGAGTTGACAACTTCAACAGCGCTCTCGGTCTCATAATCGTACATTACAAATAATTCATCATCGGCATTTAGACCAGTAGGTAGCTTCACCGTCTTATCAGCAATAGAGAACTCGGACTCAGAAGCATTAGTACCTTGTTTGAACTTCTTACCAAAGGTACTATCGCCGTTTAGTACATAAATCTCATTTGGCGCAACCTTTGGAGCATGTTTTAATTCATAAGTGCCAGTACCATAAGTAAAGCTCTCCATGGCGGGAGCAGTAATCTTAGAACCAGAGCTAGCAACTCTCTTGGCAGTACCTAGCTGAGTGGCCATTAGATTCATGTCGAAGATAGCGTTCTCGGCAGAAAACTCTGCGCTCTTAGCACGATAGAAAGTAGCAATAGGAGTGCCTAGTGCGTCAACGGCATCAGTGGACTCAGAAGCGCAGTTTAGAGAAACGTTCTGCATCTGGTTGATAGAGAATAGTACGGAATCGTCCTTCTGAGAAAGGGCGACACCACGAATTACTCTATCAATTACAAAGTTATTAATATCAAAAGCCATAATAATTTCCTCCTATAAAAATATTTTTAATGTAAAAAGAGACTAATTAATCTCTTTCATCCAATTCAACTCTTGCTTATTTATTTTCTTCATATCTATAGTTCCAGCATAGCATCCAGCAAGAAGATGATCTGCATTATGAATAATCTGCAAACGATTTACATCGTCAAAAAATTCAACAAACCCCTCATTTCTCACATAATCCTTCGTATATCCCATACGAACTTTTACAGATGAAATCAGTGGCAATAAATATGATTTAAAAGGTTTTTCTTTATTTAACCTAATCTTCATTCTGTCTTCATCAATAAGAATTTGTTTTGTTGTTTTATTTGCGGCACGTTCAATTTTTGGCGTAATGTTATGAACCTTTCTTAGATAACTCACGATTCTTAAATAAATTAATTTATCGATCTTTACGCCAGATTCTAAATCCGCCAAAACAATATCGCCATTTTCACGGTTTCTATATGGCTTCAATTTAGTAAAATCTAAATCGCCAAATAGCAATGCTGTTTTTTCTTTCTGCAATGTTGGTGCCAACATTATAAACAAATCAAAATCTTCAATCTCCATCCAATCAAGACCAAGGTCCCACAATTGAGATTTCATATCTGACGGAATTGCAGTAATTGTATGTACCATACTAAAATATTGAGCTTCTCCAAATTTTACAATATCACCTATAGTTGGTTGCTTAATCTTGATATTGTCATTGATAATATAATCATCTCCAAAATATAATTGAAGTTGATCTACATCAAACATATCAGAACTCATGCTTATTCCTCGTTATAGCCTTATTTAAAGAATTAGTTCTAGTAAGCTCAAATTTTAAAGTACGAGTAGAGTATGAAGTATCAGTAACGCCTTCTCTATTGTATACAAGTTTTGCCTGCATACCAAACATGTTCGACCAATTAAAAATATCACGAATTAAATCTGTTATCTTACTTTGTAAAGTCGTTAATTTCACAAAGAGTTGCCAATGCAACTTTTCTATAGCTTTCACTATAGCAGAGACTATTTCATAACCCTTAAAAGGGTTCCCTCCACTGTCCTCACTTGAGGCTCTTAGTCGTTGAACTTTACTCTTAATTTTATATATATTTCCAAATAAACCCACGCAAAGGTTTATTATTTTTAATACATTTACCTAAATAGCTATTATCTACCCCAATAAATTTAGACGCAGATACTACGGAATCAAATTCTTGAATGAGATACCCAGTGTTAATCTCATATTGCCCAACCATCTTTGGCTGTGCGCATTTAGGTGTTTTCCCCTTTTTTGAAGCACTCATCTTTTCTCTAGATTCTTGAGATACAACCTTACCTTTATTACCAATACTAATTTTAGCTTTAGATTCATCAGAATGTTTTCTCCCTTTGTTCATCTCGGAGACAATTGCTAAGGCTGCCTTTTGTGCGTCGGAAAGGGGGTTTCCACGCTTCCCCTTACTGATATTTTCTTTATGCTCATCCGAAAAACTCTTTCTCTTATGTGACTCACTTAGTTTATTTTTATGTTCTTCAGAAAAAGGTATACCTTTATGAGTCTCAATAGTTCTTTGTTTAGCCTTTTCGGAGCAAGATTGTCCAATTTTTGCCGTGCTTATTTTCTTTTTAGTCTCATCCGATAATTTTTTTCCAGACATTGCTTTGCTAATTGCCTTTCTTGCCTCTTCATATTCTTCTGGAGAAAGCTCATATCTGATTTGATCTTTGTTTCTTGGGAACGCCATCATAGTCCATGCTAAAACCAATTTATTATTATCTGGATGTTCTGTGGCAAGCAATTTATGAGCAATAAAATGTTCTCTTGCAAAAAGATCAATTAAATTATCATCTTCATTGTTTCCACCCATACATTTTGGAATAATATGATGCCTCTCATGATACTCATCTTCACAAGCAAATCTTCCACGAGTATTTAAAATATTTTGTATAAAATCTTGATATGTAATTTTCACAAAAACACCTCCTTCTTTAATTTTGTATTGTTAAATAATTAGAAATATATAAAATTTTAGAGTCTTAGCTGCTCGTTGCCCAATCCACCTACTTCTTAAAGCATTCACATTTGACCTTTTGGTCTATGTTGTAGCAAGATGGCTCTAAGGGGTTTCGAGCAATTCAAAGGGTTTGCTATATGCATTGCTGCATAAAGGGGCTATTAATTAACCCAAGTAAATCATGTCGTTCAATTCCAAATTGCGTTTTAATATCATCCGCATGACAAAACACAACAAATTGTATATATTGAATTTTCATAACGCTATTGTATTGGTGGTCTTCCATGTCATCTACGCTAAAACAAATAAAATTTCTAGCGACATCTTGTACAGTCGGTACACGTATATATGCAAAGATGTTAGTATTTAAATAATCATCAGGACTAGAAGGGTCTAGCTCATGATTGTTCAAAGTTTCAATAATGTCTGGATCTGATGTGAGCTTCTGACGAATCAAGCGCTTCATACTAGATATATCGTCATCAATATTTTGAATATCTCTAATCATTAGCTAATCACCTCCATAACCTTTTCTATTGCATATTTTCCATCTTTATTAGCTGCTGATACAACTATTTTTTTACCAACCATACTGTATAATTGCAAACAACGTAGTTTAAGTGCATTCCAATCATCTTCTGCTGGAGCAACATTAATTTTAAATATCTCTTTACCATTAGAACTACATGTTATATCACATGCATCGACATCAGATGGGGTAGAAATATCATCTTTAAAACTCAAATCAGATATTACAATATTTTCAGGGCAATCATCTGATGGCTCAATTTCCCAATCATTATTATGATAATGAAGATTTATCGAACACAACAAAACATTATCATCCATAAATGATAATTTCCATATTGGTTTATCAGCCGTATATACAAGGTTAAATTCGTCCCAAAACTCTGCTACAAACACCTTTGAGCTGCCTCCAACACGAAGAGTAGAGTCCTTACCATTATATGTAATTCTTCCACATGGATACTTTACTTGTGGCATCTCAAGCCCTGCATCAATATAACAAGGTTCTTCTAACCTACAATATTTACAAACTTCATTTTTAGTAGTAGTGCGGTCCTCATATTTACACCATTCTGCAATACCAAATTTACCACAATCAACACTTAACGACGTTTGCTCCTGTGTAAATGTAACCTTTGTAACCCCTTTTGGCTGAAGATCTTCAATTTTAGAAACCTTCCAACGTATTGGTATTTCTCTACCTTCGTCATTCATTAAAACAAACTGCCCATAATTAAGTGTTTGAGAAAAAGGTGCAGTAGGCATCCAGAATTTATTTTGATTCTCTACAGATTCAAAAATATTGTCTTGCCACAATCCAGAGTTATAACTATTTTGATTTCGTAAAACGCCCAAACATTTATACACTTTTTCATTAACATACCATTTTAATGTCCAGTTACATTTCAATACATAGTAAAGCGGGAATTGTGGCCTATTGTCTTTTTCAACTATTAGCCATCTTTCATACTTTCCTTCATCATTAGGGATATCAACATATGAACCAATCGGAACTTTTACATGAGGACGAAATTGTAAATAATAATCCTCACTATCGCCGGTAATTGACCGATGTGTATGAATCATAAATTTTGCATCCATCTTCTGTAATTCGATCTTATTTAAAGCATGTGTTAAAAAAACTTCCCTATAAGAAGGGTCCCGTTTAAATGTTGCATCTATAATCATATCTGCATTTTGCAGATATGCATTACCCTGAGTTTTTCCAAGTCTTTCCATACGAGACTTAAAAGAATCAAGCATCTGATTCACCATCCTTCAAAGAATTAACTAAATTAGCAGCATCAAGTATTGCTTTGCGAAACTGCGATGGCTCCATACGTGCAGTTTCCAAACAGCTAACAATAGTTAAAACTTCCGGCTGATAGTTAAACAATTTATTTAATCCACAAATCTGATTAATTAAACTTTGAATGTGAGCATCGACAAAAGGGCTATTTTCTTCTCTTTCATATAACGTAGAAATAATTGCCCCGTACAAATAGCGCTTTTGAGCAGATATTTGAGAAGAAGGAATTTCTCCGTAAACATTATTCATTGGAGCACCTCCTCAAGACCAGTAAGAGCCAGAGTCATATGTATAATCACGACTTAACTTTTGTGCCTCAATCTTTAGCTTTTTATCTAAAGACATAAGACCCGCAAGCATTTCTTTCTGTGAATAAAACTTTGACTCTTTATCTGAAAATACCTGCTTTGTTAAAAGTGCTGAATTTATTTGAGGCTGAAGCCATTGTCTTGCAATCAATACAGCAAGAATTTCCTTTTCTTTATCCAATAAGTCTATATTAAATTGTTTTTCATTCTCATCCCGATCAGAAAGGTCGTTCTTACATTTTCTAAATTGTGCAATTGAACTCAAAAGATAACCATGAAATGTATCTTCCAACTCTTCTTCTGAAAGTAGTGTAAGATCAACATCAGTTAACTTTCTACTTGCTAAATCATAAATTTCTTCGTAGGTGGTGCTCATTTAAGTACCTCCTATCAGTCAATCATTAATTTTAATTCTGTACCAAGAATTTCATCAAGTGCATTAATCTTAGAAATACTATCCAAAGAACCATCACGAATTTTTGCTCCAGCAATATTCTTAATTGGCTCCTTAAAACCAATAGGAATCTCACGAAGTCTCTTCTTAAATTGATTAATTGGCAAGTTAAATAGCTTATCAATATCAAGTGCCATTGTCTTATCGTATAAAGTTTTTAATTCTGGCCACTGCTCTAGTAGCTCTTCGTCTTCTATCACAAAGTATGGATTCATCAAATAACTAGACCTAGTAGATCTCAGAGCCTGAAGGTCTTGAAATTCTACTTCGGTAGTATCTCCATAATTTGACCAGATATATAAAAGCTTAGACTTCTTTCCTGGTAACAATAACTCTCCATAAGTAACAGACTTACACAAAATTAAATCATCCTGTGCAAACTTACGTGGTGTTTTCTTCTGTGGTTTCTCAATAATTTCCTCGACAGATTCACTCTTCTTGGATCTTGTAGTATTTGCCATATTAAATTTCTCCTTTTATCCTTTATAATTAATTTTTGTATTGTACCATTAAGCGCTTAGAATCTTCCAATAACCAAACTTCTGGTTGGTGATTACACCAATACCCATCTTGGTCTGAACCTCGTAATCATACGTCATCCGTTATGTTTAACAATTTTTACTTTCAACTTTTATCCATGTTAATGGCTCACCGGTAATAGGATGTTTACCAGTATGTTTTAACTTTCCATTTGCACAACTTGCAATATGATGTCTATTAATCCCATATTTATCTTCTACCTCTTTTGCGCCCCAAAATGTTTCATTTAATTCGGGGCAATATAGAGGGACTGTAGCTCTAGGATTATTTTTACCACTTACGTCTGAATGATTGTCTGACATTTTTTTTCTTGTTTCTTCTGATATAATTCTTTCATGATTAGCCTTCCTAATTTTAGCCCTATGTTCTTCTGTAAACTCTCTTCCTTTAAGAGACTCGCTAATTTTTGTTCTCGTTTGCTTCGACATTGTTTTAATACTCCGAGAACCTCCTGGCTCAATATTATACCCAAAAGTTTCATTGTCAGATTTATAAAGTGATATATAATATCTCTCTCGTTCATCCAAATGAGCAACATCACATTCTTCTATGATGTTAAATGTAAAATTTTCAAGCCCATATTTATTTACTGCAAATTGTAAATGTCTATTTTTGTGTTTATTATGTTTAAGTTTTGTTTTATGCCCATACAATCTATCTTTTAAATTTACAGATTGCCCAACATATTTTTTCCCATTTACCATATTTTCGATACAATAAATTCCTATTTTCTTTTGCATATTATCGCCTCCTTCGCAATAATATTAAAATTGAAAGTAAATATAGGGCGCTACCCCTTGTTGATCTTTCGATCCTCTATTTTTCAATAGAGCGCAGACTATATCTTCACCCTTGCGGGTGTGTACCACTTCCACATATCAATCGCTTATATGTGTACTTCCTCTCGGAATAGTCGTTGAACCTTTTTCCATATCAATTTTACACTGTTATATTAATATGAAAACTTGGCTGCTGATTATCCATTATAATAGTGTTTAGGATTTAACCATGCACCATCTTAATACTTTTTTCTGCTTTCGCTGCATTCACGTTTAGTGTTTAAACTTCCGTTGTAGCGTACTAAGCTTTAGGAGTTTCCAGCAATTCGATACATTATTTTTCATACTCATTTCTGAATACGTGGACTATTTTGTTAATCCATATGAGTACCGGCATCCTGAACCTGATAGGTCTGAGTGTCGCCCTCATATACTAGCTTAATCATTGGCTCAATACCAACAGGCATAATGAATAGAACATCATTAGCAATTAGATACTGAGTAGTGTCGTTTAGCTTGAAGCCCTGCTTTAGCTCAACTAGTCTGATACCCTCCCAGTAACCAAAACGACCAGTAGTATACTTCTCATTCTTCATGTCTCCAGAAGCCCAAGAAACATTAGTTAGGTCATAAACCTTGGATAGAGCAGCATAAGTACCCATGATAACTACCTCGCTACCAGTAGCCATGCTAACATCCATAACTAGAGTACGTAGAGTCTCCTTGGTGGTATCATTAATAACGGAAGCCTTGTACCACTGAGAACCTAGAGTTGAACCAATACCAATTAGAGTCTCATATAGGGCCTGATTGACATAACGATCAAAAGCCTCAGTAATCTTACCAACTAGAGTGGAGAAGTCCTCAAGACCAGTAAGTAGTCTCTCGAACTCGGCGTAAACCTTACATTTTATGTTTAACATTAAATATCATTTTTCTAATTTTATCCATGTTAATGGCTCACCGGTAATAGGATGTTTACCGGCATGTTTTAATTTCCCACTTATACATGAAGCAATACTACCTCTATTAATTCCATACTTATCAAATACCTCTTTTGCTCCCCAAAAAGATTCATTTAATTCTGGAGAATAAATAGGAGTTGCTCTAGGATTATTTTTTCCAGAAGTACACTCTTTATATTTTGATAATGTTTCTTCACTTAAATTATCACGAGAATGTGCTTTACTTAATTTTTCATGCATAAATGTCGTCCAGTCAAAATTCTTATAGTAATCTCTTTGATTGTTATCCATAGAATTATATGTATCCAAATACATGAAATTATAATATTTGCGACACCAATCTATCATCGTTATATCTGCGACATTATTATTCCTCGCTGCATCTTTTACAGATTCATAGACCGTACCAGACAATAAACTTATAACTATTTTATTAGTGGTAGATGCATTTTCTCCACCTCTCGTCAAATTATAACCATTTTCATGAGATAGTGTATGATATTCTGCAATATAGTAACGCTCTCTATCGCAAACAACAAAAGGGTCGCATAATTCCACTATATTGAATTCAAAGTTGTCTTCGCCATACTTGTTCCATGCATTTTGCAAATAAACATTCGTATGTGTGCCTCTACGAAGTTCGCTTTTGTGCTCTCCCCATCTTCTATAAATATCTCGTGACAAACCAATATATTTTCTATTGTCAATAATATTTTCTATACAATAAATTCCACATAGATACTTTTCCATTAATCCATACCCTTATACAATTATTTTAGAAAAATGATATTGGGACGCTACTCCCATGTTGACTTAACGTCCTTTAGCTTTCACTAAAGATCAGACTATATCTTTACCCAAATCTATGGGTATGCACCACTTCGAACGCCAATCGCTTGCGTCCTACTCCCATTACGGGATAGTCGTTGAACCTTCATCTTAACATTAATTTTGTATTATATATTATACCATAAATTTTTTATTTGTCAAGATGCTTGGCTGCTGATTGTCCATTATTAAAACATTTAGGATTTAACCATGTGTCACCTGTATTTGTTCTTTCTACTTTCGTAGCATTCACGCTCGACTTTACAGTCCACGTTGTAGCCAATACAGTTTTAGGATTTTCCAGCAATTCAATGCATTGTTTTATTCAAACAGCTTTCACTGTAGGGGAACTAAAGTTTAATCCCATACCAACTGGTCTCGACGGAGAAGGTCTTGCCAGCACCTAGTCTCTGACGTAGTAAATCATGGTGATTACCAGAGACCTTCATTACAGATAGAACACTATCATCTGGAACATAGAACTCATTCTTGTCATGTAGAGCTAGGTTACGAACTTCAACAAACTCCTTGAAGAAAGGATTATCCTGCCAGCCACTAATTAGAGCGTCATCAATAACAACCTCAATTAGATCAAAAATTAGATTCTGATTTCTACGAATACCTCTACGAATTTCGGCCTTAGTGGATTTCTCGTCACAACCAATAATATTACGGAAAATTTCTACAATCTTATCATTAGCCTCTCTAGCAGAAATTCCATCTAGCATATCATGAGAGTAATCTAGCATTAGCTTGTTAAAAGAGTCATAATTGCTCTCATCATTTTCAAATACATTCTTTACATTCATATCAAACTGCATAAACTTATTCATAATTATTTTCCTCCTTTCTTAATCCTTCAATTATACACCGGTCTTAACGACTAGGATTCTGTAAGAAACAGAATTGGTATAATTTACCTTCTCTATAATCTGACCAACAAAACCCGTCTGACCAGGAGTTGCGGCCTCCTGATATAGACCATTGCTCACGCTTACATAGTTCTTAAGAACAGGATTTTCGGCTAAAGCAGTAATGGCATCAGAAGAAACGGTAAAAATGTCACCTTCGCAAAGCTCATAAGCTCTAGCAACCTCGCCAGTAGCATTGTAAAAATTGCACTCATCCTGATAACTTCTGCGGTCGCTATTGTAACCATAAGGAGGAGTTAGGACTAGTAGAGGCTGCTCACCAGCAGCATAAGCCTTGGCGTTAAAAATTTGATCCTCAACCCAATCACCACGAGAAACAATTGATCCATTATCAGTATTGGCAATCATCTTTAGAGAATAAATGTGACCAGTGATAGTGGCCTTAAGTAGAGAACTTTCGCAAACAACATGCTTGTTTACAGTAATCTGATCATATACGTTCATACTATTTCATTTCCTTTCTAATTTTAATTTTTTATAACAAAAAAGCAGCCATAAATAACCGCTTTAAAGTTTTATATTTTAGTCATTTTTAAATAGGTTTCCATAGGCAGAAACTTTCTTGTCTTCTTTCTTATTAAAGTTAAAACTAATACTATGGGGGTTCTTATCCTTTGCAGCAAACTTAATCTTCTTCTCGTTTGCGGCAAATAGTAGGTCGCACTTATCCTGAATTTCCTTAACAGAATACTTTTCTGCATCATTCACAAGTGTCTTAAATTCATCGGACTCACGAATACCATCATAAATTTCATTTGCAAAGATTTCATCTTTCTTTGCTATGATTTCTGCAGTATCATAATTATCCTTAAAAGTCTTTAGCTCATTATACTTTGCCTCAAGTTCAGCATAGTTATCACGTAGCTTATCTACAGCAATCTTTTCAGATTCAGTCAAAAGCATCTGGAATAACTCGGTACGCTCACCGTCGAGAGACACATTGTCACCATCAATAGAGTATCCCTGCTTATAGAACTTGCCGCTACACCAACCTTGCATTACGAAATAATCATCATAAACGGAATAAATACCATACCACTCATTATCGTTTTCTTCGTATTCACCAAGAAGGTTATAAAGAGCATATTTAATATCCTCATGAGAGATCTCAATCTTAAACGTTTTTACGAAGTTATCAAACTTCTTCTTAGATTCATCGTCATCAGAAGAATCATCTCCGTCTTCTGAATCCTCGTCTTCGGTTGGTTCTGGATCCGCGGGCTGTGGGTCTGTTGGTTCTGTGCCTGTAGAGCCTGTGCCTTCGCCATCACTAGCGCCAGGATCAGTTTCACTGCCATCACCAGTATCAGAACCCGCATCGCCCCCATCATCTGCATATTTCTTATTCTTAAATTCCTCAAAAGCTACATCAAGTTCTTCATTTGACATATTTGCATAATCAAAATCAAGCTCAGACTCACTAAACCCATACTTTTCTAATAGTTCTTCGAAATGAGACATTTCGCTTCTCACTCCTTTCTCTGTGTTATTGTTTATTTGAAACGTTGAAAGAGTATTATTTAATCTTTCGAGCGTATCAAGCAATTTTTGGTAATTTTCTTCTGATTTAAAAACGGCATTCTCATTCTTACTGAAAGAATCAATGGTAATATTACTACCAGCCATTCCTTCTTGAATTTCTGTACCATCTGGTTCAGAACCAAGAATTGTGACTCCAGTAAAATAAAACTTATCAATGCTTAAACAATTTTCTTTTGCCTGAAAGCTCATCTCTTCAACCGCGATCTCAACAGAACATTTGCACCTTTGCTTTCTCTGTAGAATTTCAGCGGCTTTAGAATAATCTTCGAACACATTACCCTTAACCATCAAATATGTTTTATCTTCTTTTTCATCATATTCTAAATACGGATCTCCCAATTGACTAATTACACCTACAGGCTGTTCAATATAATTTACCTCCACGCCATCCTCTGTTTCAACAAGTTCCATGTCATGCGAATGGAAGTCGTATTCCCCAGAATCAAGTTTAATAATAGAACCTAAAATTGGACGACCTTTAAATGTGTCTTTATACTTATTCATATTCTCTTCAGAAATAGCAGAACCATTTCTATTACGCCCAATATGACAAGCTGCAAGCTTTACCGGCAATAGTCCTTTATTTTCATTGTCTTCTTCAACCTCAAATGTTTCAAAAGATTGGATAACTAATGGGGCACCATATTCTTCAGAACTAAAATGACTAAATTTATTGTTTTTACAAAACAGAAGTAAATCATCCATAGTATAAAACTTCTTAGCCATTCATCCTACCCTCCTTTCTATTAAGATGTATATCTACAACTCTCAAAAGAGGTTATAGGCTTAAAATATTAGTAAACACAACTTTTTTATTGCATTCCTCAAAATTAAAAGACGTGAGTGTTTCATTAAGAAATACCCACGTTCCATTATCATTATTCACTTGTTTAAATGTGGCGGCAAGTCGCTTCGCCACTTCTGGATCTTTAGTAATTATAAACTTTTTTCGGTTCATTGTGCCGCCTCCTTATTTATCATTCTTATTTCCATCTCTTGTGTTTTCGCCTTCATCAGTTAATGGTTCATCGCTTATAGGGCGGCCATCAGAACCATCTCCATTCTCAGGTATACCGCTTTGAACATTACTAGACACCAACGGAGCAATCCACTTTGTTTTTGCTAAACCAAGTTTATCTTCTAGATACTCTAAAGAACGACATTTTGCAGGATCAATACCAAGCAACGAAGCCATTTGTGTCTTAACTGGCAAGCCATATTGAGCCAACTTCAACAATTGATCAACCTTATCATCTTTAAAATATTTACTAACATCAGAAAACTCAACAATAACATCTTCAACACCAAAATTATTTTTAATATAAAAATTAACCCATACATTGAACTGTTTAACAACAGCCATAGCCGTCATACTTTCGGCCATCATTGCATACTTAAAGCTTGTACTATTTGTAATTTTATTTGAATTTAAAACTATATCACCATTAGCTTCTATCAAATTTTGATATGCCTTATTTACAATGTTCGTATCATCTGCGGCATTTGTTTCAAATGTAATATCTTGTAAATCCATAGGAGATAATCCAAGAGCAATACCGCTCGGTACAATTTCTTGTAATTTCTGATAAAATTGATTTGCCAATTCTAAATCTATAGCAAAGTCATCAACTTCTTGAGAGCCAGAAACAGTTGGAATTTTTGCCCAAATAAGCTTATATGCAGACAATTCATCCTTCACTGCTTGAATTTGCGATATGTCTACAAGATCAATCAATGAATTAAACATTCCGCTAAATGGTGGAATAGGATAATCCAAATTTTCCTCATTAATCTTTATACAAAAAGTACTCTCTGGTGGTAATTCTTGCCAACGAAGTTTACTATCAGATTTATATGAATTATACATCTTGTTAAAAATAGGATCATACACATCAAGATAAAAACTATTTGCGCCATCAAAAAATGAAAAGTTGAATGCGAAATTTATTTTCCCGCTATAATAATCAACACTTGAAATTTTACAATAATCTGGGTTTAATATATGTATGAAAAAATTATCATCTTCTGGATTACCATAGCAAAAACCATATACAACATCATCTAACCAAGCTTTTATCAAACATTTACGAATTTGTGTATCTAAATGCATGCCCTGAACATAGTTACTTGTCTTAATGTAATTCTGATAAGAAGAGTCTTCAACCTCTCCATTGTCATTTAATCTAGGATAAACAATATAACTTTTTGCATCAAACTGATTTGCTTTATTTAAAACCAATCGTCTATATACATAACTAACAGTAAATAAAAATTCAGACAGATTCCTCAAATTCTTTTGGTTTGCTTCCGTAGATGGATTCTGCAAATATGTACGAAGATTATCCTTAGAATATACTGTATAAGATTGAGTTTTGCTACTTTCTAGGTCGATTAACTGTAGAACATCCTTAACCGCAGCAAACCTAGCCCTAGCTCTTTCTTCTTTCTGGAGAGCCGCTATGCGCTCTTCGTCTGTTAACTCCTTCTTTTTCTGTTCAAAACTATCCAAAGGCATCGGCCTCCTTTCTTATCCAAAAATTTTTTCAATCTGTTTGCGTGGTGTAACTGGCAACATATCTATAAGCTTATAATCAAACTTTCTTTTCTTATTACGAATACGTTCTGCTCTCTTTTCTGATAAAAACCACGCACATAGAGCCATACAATATGAACGGTCGTCGTGCAGTCTGTTCGCTTTTTCAGGTATTAGTTCAAAAGAATCCTTGCCTGATTCTCTCTTTTTACGCATCATGTTAACCATTTCTTCTTTCATAGCATCTATGTTTTTAAGCGCTATTTCTTGATACGGATCAAGATGCACTATCTTTGTTTTAATACATGAAGACTTTTTCATCTCTTCTTCAAGCTTCATATTAAATTCTACTTCTGGAACTTTTTGTTTTTGCAATTCGTCAGATATTCTTTTTTTTTCTGAATTATATAATTTATCATCGACTTCAAATAAAGTTAAATAACCCTTATTGTCATAATCAGATGTAAGACTAATACAATCCAAATTCATCATTTCAATAAGAGCCTCATAAATAATTGACTTATATTGAGTAGGGGAAACCAATTTAAGTTTGTCAATAGCATTAGGATACTTGCTTACGTAATCTGCACTATATTCCTTATCTATCAAGCCTCTATGCTTGTTTCCCTTATTATCTACCCAATCTTCCATCAAATAGTCTGCGATATTTACACCTCCACCACCAGAACCCGCATCTATTAAAATTGCTTCTATATTTTCATAATCAGGAGCATTACCATTATAATCCAATATAAGTTCTTTTAAATATTTGATCTGATCTGGTGTTTGCATTGGGCTTTTACGTTTTTTACCGACATCAAGTAAATTAACGCAGTTTACGATACGACCTTTATAATCACCATGCTCGTCAATATAAACTTCCATTACAAGAATAACACTATTATCCCTTGAACGAGCTGGGTCGTATGCAAATACAAATTTCTTTTTATCTGTGTCATTAAACAACAATGGCACACGTGTTTCACTATTACGTGCAATTGTGCCACGCTTAATGATTGCGTTCAATCCAGCATCTGTCGTAAACTCACAATAATACTCACGACGTGCCTTTTCTGGATTTGTAGCCATTTCTGTCTCAACAGTACTTTTCATCAATAGCGGGGCAATAACCTTTCCATGCATAGTTGGTCTAAAAGCTACCTCGCAATCTATATGTGCGACAAAATAATCCTGATCGCCAATCAATTGTCTCTTTGAAAATTCCCTATATAAACGATAAAACTCTGTATCCGTACTAGATGCAGAGCTGATATAAAACTTTTGGTTAGGTATATTTGTTGGAAATGTACGAAGTCTAATTGGGTCGATAAGATTGCCGTCTCTGTCCTTACCAGTTTTAAAGCTTTTATTTACGATGGCAAATGCACCGTAAACCTTCATCATTTCAGCAGATAGGAAGCCAGACTCGTCAAATATTACGGTGCCCCTCATTTAATATGTTATCATTTTGGCTTTTTATCCAAAACTTCTTACAATTATCATTTTTGTAAGTACGGCATAACTTTTCACCTACGACTTTACGTTTAGGTGGCGCTGACTCGTGGAGATATTATATTCTGCATAATACAGGTTCAATCTCTATGCTCTGCGTGTGACTATGCTTTTAAACACAGCCTTCCACTCGGATTGGCATTCCAGCGTTCCCGATTTCTTCAGCACTTTAACTTTATCCGTATATTTCTATACGGCGAGGCCATCTTGGGTACACTTATAATATTCTTTGACTTTTAAATATTTTTTATATTTTCTATCTAAATAAACATTGCAATCTTCATAAATCCAATTTAAAAAATTAATTTTGTCTTGTAAACGGCATATATCTATTTTATACATAATTGTATTAAAACTATTAGTATAACTACCTTCATTTATATTAAAATTATTTAATCTTAATATATTTAAAACATCATCGCTTAATGTTTTTGATGCAGTTGTAAAATTGATATGAAAACTTCGATTTGTAAAACATAGACACCCATCTCCATCAAAATATCCACGAATATAATGTCTAATCAAATCTTCTCTTATTGCTGGTATATGGAAATCATATGACTTATTATTTGTAAACCCCAAATTATATAATGTTTCATACATAGTAGTGGAAAAAATCCTGATAATGCACATATGATTTTTTTTATTTGGATTTTTTGTGGAAATAGAACATGTTCTCCATCTATCTGTAATTTGGTAATTGCCACCAATTGATTTATTAAACTTTTTTAAATGCCCAATATCTCCATATTGTAGTTCAATTCCAGTAACTCCAGCATTTGTTTTTTTGCTTTTATTAATCCAGCCATCAGCAGTCAAAAACCCAAGCCAATAAGCTTTTTCTTCCGTGTCGATTTCATCAAAATAATGATAATCACACGTATAAGGATATTTTTTAAGGCCAAGCCTTGCTGCTTTTAATTCAATTGCACTCATAGTCCTATTTAATATTTTAGAAATATCAGAAGTTTTCATTTCCATATAATTTTCTTTGACAAAATTAATCTCATCATCGCTCCATGGAGTATTCTTAAATAAATTTAAATCAAAACATTTTGCCCTAAGCGCACCCTCTGTTCTGTTCATTATTTTACTTAAATCACAAAACATTATTGATTCAAAATTATCTTTTAAAAATTGAATTTCTTCATTTGTCCAATTTCTATTCCTAACCAAATTAAGTTTATCTCTCATTGTATTAATAGCGTCAACACTATGGGCAATATGATAAGATATTTCTGCAGATGTCATATTAATATAATTAGATTTTAAAAAACTTATTTCTTCTTCTGTCCATTCATTATGAATTTGCTTTTTTAATCCTAATTTTCTAACTGCATTACATACGCTATTAAAGTTTTTATTAATTCCTTGAGATATCTCTTTAATAGTTTTATTATTATAATTATTTTTGATATAATTAAGTTCTTCATTTGTATAATTTTTAATTGTAATCATTATTCGTTCTCCTTTAAAAAATAATTGAATAATAAAAAAAATAAGCAAATCGCTTATAGTTTTAAACCTCTTTTGGCATCAATATTTGAGTTCAATGTCTGAGTCATTGAACCATTATACAAAGAATATGTAAATCCATTACTAGAATGACTAAAACCATCACCAGCGGCATTTTTAACTTCAACTTCGTGCTTAAAAATATATCCAGTCGAACCAACCATTTCATCAATATTGTCATTTGCCAGACGTTCGAGCGTTGTAAATGTTTGTTCAGCCTGTCCGCCTGATCCTGACGCTATATAACTCCAAAAGTTATTGAATAACATACCTTTAGACATAAGAATTAAATCAATTACCGTAGATTTTCCTAATCCACGAGTTGCCACAACAAGAACATTTGGACAATTCCAAGACCTTTGAACTATCCATGCTTGTGCATCAATTAATTCTATACCGAAAAAATCACTTATAAATCTAACTGGATTACATTGATAGTATTTCTGCAATTCTGCAATCTTTATAAGCGCTTCTATTTTACGAGTTGACATTGCGTATATGCCTGGTTTAACATAAACAGTATTCCCACCATTTATCAAATCAGACAAATACTCGTCATTCATCTCCTCGACTATCTTGATTTTCATCTGACTGTTCATCGTCTTGCACCTCCTCATCAGTTTCAATATCACTGAATGCGGAGAATAAATCATTCAAATCAGTGAGATCATCTGGCGGCAATAAATCATTCTCAGACAAAACATCTTTTAAATCAAGATTTTCTCTAAGCAAAATTCTGACTATCTCTTTATAACTATCTCTTTCGTTAGTAAGTTCAGTTACAAGCTTTCTTTGCTCCGCTACAATATCAGAATACTCGGATTCATCTAATGCCAACTGCTTCAATATGGAAGCATTGCTTAAATCCATAACTTGGCGCATACCTTTGCATGTAGCAATATCAAAGCCATTGACCTCCCCTTCTCGAAGATTCAGCTCTTTTATCTTCTTAATCTTACCAGTCCAAGTATTTTCTCCTTTGGAAGCATTTTTATTATGTTTTAAACTCAAACAGCTTTGTTCGGCCAATTGAGAAATTGTAGAACTAACTTTTTGCTTTGAATCAAGATATGCTTTTATTTCTCCTGATTTATTAGAAACATTTGGAGATGCCATGGCTTTTGCAATCATATCATCTAACTTTGCCTGTTGTGAAAACCCACGAACAATAGTAATGGCAGAAGATGTTCTCATCATGTCATCATTATCTCCGCCAAGATCCAAATATCCAATTAATTGAGAATAGAGGAGTGGCTTGTCTTCTTCTTGCTCTTTTTCAAATGGATCGTATCCAAGTAATCTAATTACATCAGCACGGTTCTTTTCGTATTCTTCATTTATTTCTTGACTTTTCGCTATTTCTTCAGCGGGAGCAGTACCAACTTCCTGTTGGGCTTGCTTTAATGCAGTTTCTTTATAACTAGTAAATAAATCTCCATCTCTCCAACGAAGCGTTTTATACTGTGGCAATCCAATGTTTTTTATATAAGATGCCCATATATTTGTACGCTTTTTAGGATTGTTATCATTAATATATTCAAAGTAACTAGAATCCCAGAGCTTATCAAAATATGGCTTATCTAAACGTTCAAGCGCCTCTTGAACTGATGCTTTTGTACAATCTCCAAATTCACCAGTTCTTCCGTCCCAATTTCTTGCTATCTTTTCTGCGCAATCCTTGCACATAGTTGTTTTGCCGGTCATAACTAGTGGGTCAGAAGACATATAAAATTCAGAAGCTTTTTTCTCTTTATTACAATATGGACAAAGATACTTAGGCTCCATTTCTTTCTTTGTAGTTTTCCTACCTGGACTTTTTGCAGCCATAACCACTCTTCCTCCCTTCTTTTAGAATTTTATAAAATGTGATTACTTCTCCTCGGTATTATACTTTGCCTTTAGCTCTTCGTTTAGCTCGGCAAAAGCCTTTTCAAACGCCTCATCACGCTCAAATACAACTATCGTCTTATCATGATTATCTCTATCGGGCTTTACATCAATCACCTTTGCGCCCTTCTTTAGTAGGGATCTAGCTACTCCCATGTTAAAAATTAGCTTTGCTTTCTTCTCTTCCATTGTTTTAATTCTCCTTAATTTTGTATTGTTTATAGTTTAATGTTATATGTACACTGCCTTCCGTCTTCTGGTGTAAAAATTACCAAAGTCTGACCCGGAGCAGAATACAATCTTTTATTATTTGAATATTCATCTGCGCCACACAAAGAACGAACTAAAATAGATTCAATTCCAAGTTGCTCAAATTCTTCAATATGATGCTTATCCGCAAGAAATGCGTAGTCAATAGTTTTCCCATAAAGCTTTGAAAAAATAGTATTCGCAACAATACCAAAATTCTTAACTTTATCAAGGTCTCCATGACATCCAACAACATTATACCCACATACATTAAATGCAATAAATTCATAATAATCACTATCAATTATATTAACACGGTTATTATTCTGCAATCTTTGTCTTATCCACCACGGAATAATGCGCTCCATGTTATCTGAATGAATACTATCGTCTTTATTTTGAATTGTTCTTGCATGATTTCCATATGTTGAATATACGTAAATATGATTCACTTTTGATGACAACTCATTGATAAATTCAGCTAATATTTCAGAAACATGTATAAGCTGTTCGCATGTATTTTCTTCAGACATAACTCTACAACTAGAATGAATGGCTCCGTGAATTTCATCTCCAAGTAGCATAATGTGTAGTTTTTCAACACAATGATGCTTTAAATATAAAGATGTTTTTTCGTATAACTTCTGGACTCTCTGCTTGCATATATCTGTATTATATTTATTCCAGATGTTATCTGAAACCTCCCCGTAATGCCAATCAGCCAAAACTAAAATAGCTTCTTTCCCAGATTCAACCACTGGAATATCTGAAAAATTATTTAGCCCACGGATCGGAAGAGCCTTGGCAATATTAATCAATTCTTCCGTTAAATGATCGGAACGTGCATCCATAGTAAGGATTTTATTATATTCACGTCTTTGGTCTTGAAATTGCTTTTTAGCCTTAAAAAGTTCTTCCTTCTCTTCACGGACTTTCTTTAGATACTCATCATCTGCAAAAAATGTGCTCTCATTAGCTTCCATCATTTTATTAAATGATTGAAATTCTTTGCGATATTTACTCTCTCCATAACTATATCCTAAAGAATCATTTAAAATATTCGCAATATCTTGCCAAGTCCAGTTGTTTTGCTCCTTCATTGAGCATATACGCAGTATATATTGCTGTTCATTTTCTTCGCTTAATTTTTTATACCCCATATTTTGTACCTCACTCGTTAATTTTTTGCCTAAATGTATATGTAAACTTTGCGAATGGTATTACCTTCTCAGGAGTTGTTATCTTATCTTGGTTTCTAGGATCTCTTACTTCACGCTCTGGGAATCTACGAGCACCTATTGTAAGGCCTTTTGCTAATTGTATTTCTGAATTTTCATCAAATGTTGCCTCACCCATATTTTCAACAATTATATCTTCTAGGGCATCAACGACTGCCTCCATTGAATACTTATAAAAATCACATCTCTTAGCTAATTCATTGGCAATATCCTTCTTTTTAAGTACTCTCTTCATTGTCCTACAACTCCTTACTCTTCAGAACCATAATCTTCATCATAAGTTAGAGTAAACTTCACAGTCTTATCTGCAAAATCAGCAGCTAACTCTGGTAAAGAAAACATCTCTCCTGTATCAGTATTTTCAATTCCGATATATTCTCCATCAATATGAAGAATACCCTTTGCATTTATTGTGTACTTCTTAGTAATACTACTTGCCATAATTTGTTCCTCCTATTATTCTTGTTTTGTATTTATTCTTCTAATTCATCTGCAAAGCGCCAGATATATCCATATGCTGTCTTTCTTTCACCACGACATACTTGTGCAATATGAGTATATTCACGATTAATTGCTTTGCCAGCTTCTGTTTCACTATCATACATTGCGATAGTTTCTAATGTGTTTTTATCAATTTGTACAACTTTTTTCTTACCCGCACCAGGCCATGTACCGTGTTCTTCAATATATTTCTTTCTTGCTTCACTATATTTTTTCCTAACTTCCTCACTTCTATTTTTTGCTATTTCGCTCAATTTTTTCTTCTGTTCTTCGCTCATTGGTCTACTTTGACCAAGATTGGATTTTCTCATTTTTTCAATGCTTTCTTCGCTAAATTTTAAACCACCAGTTCCTGATCCGCCTTTAGCAATATTATAAAATTGTTCATCGTCAACAGCATTATAATATCCAATAAAAACTTCCTCCATATAATTTAACTCATCTGCACTTTTGCACTCATACAAAATAGTGCGCTCAAAATTTTCTTCACCATATTTTTGTATCGCTTTTTTTAGCAATACTCCAGAACCAAGATACCATGAATCATCAATATCTGTAATATCCATAGTTCTTTTGTGCTGACCTATATATAACTTACCATTGATTTTATTTCTAGTCATGTAAATAAATCCATATTGAGGCTCTTTGTATTCGTTTAACATTAAATCTGCAAATGCACTTATTTTACCTCTATGATTAGTATGGAGGCTAAATCTTTGTGCAATTTCAAAATGTTCTTTCGTCATATAATCTATACACGCAGAAAATCCAGACTTTGTTTTATCATACATATCGCATTGGATCATATTTCCAATAATAACTACAGAACTATTATCATTAATACGGCTAATAACTTTAGTTAGTGTTTGCAAATCTGCATTTTCGGCCTCATCAATAATCACAAATGCATTATTAATATTAATTCCTCTCATATATGTAGATACTGCACACTCAATATAGGCCGTTCCATTTTCTAATGCAACCGCAGATGTGTTACAAACATGATCTGGTAACTCTCCAATAGTAATTAAGGAATCATATAATGGTTGGAAGTATGGTTCAGATTTGGTCAATAAATCACCAGGCAGAAATCCTTGAGTCTTCTCATATATCCCAGGAAATGTTATATAAACTATTTTATCATATATCCCATACTTAACCATCAACACTCCTAGAGCGGTAGAAATAAGAGTTTTTCCAGATCCAGCAATTGAATCAACGAGAAATACTTTTTTATCTCTCTTCCAAACGGCATCTATAAGCTCTTTCTGTTCCTTATCTGGGACAATTCCAAAGAATGGATGATCGTCAAGAGTCATGGGTATATCTTTAGAATATTCATTTGTAACAGCTCTCTTTTTTGCTACCATATAGATCCTCCTAGTTACATAATCTCTTCAAAGTCAGATATAATACTATCAATAACATTATTCTTTAAACACTCATTCTCATCCATATATAGGTCTGAAGAAGCCTTTCTCTTATAGACCTTCTGATCAATACTTGTGTGAGAAAATAAAAACTCGTCAACTTTCTTATCTAGCGCATCAAAATACTTCTTCATAGATTCAACAACGCTTTGCTCTCCACCATAATAACAAGAACCACGATGGAACATTGCACTTGTACCAGGAAGAGCAAAACGCTTATGGCCAGCGGTTAATAGGATTGCAGCGGCACTATAAGCACCACAGTAGTTGATTGTATAAACTGGTGTCTTGCTAATTTCAATTGCCTTAATTGTAGTGTATAACGCCTGTACATCACCGCCAGGGGAATCAATAAATACCTTGATTGGCATTCTTTCTTCAACTGGCTTGTCTTTATCCTCTTTATTACAATGCATAATCATCTTCACTAAGTCGAGTAGGGAAGAATCAATTTCACCATCTACCCAATAGATTCTTTGCTCTTCGTCTCTATAATAATCACGAAGCACTGGGTCTGGGAGTTGTAGATTTGCTGCATTGTTAGGAATTACAACGGCTAGATTTTCCATATTTTTGTACCTCCATTTGTTTGTATTCTGTTTATATTTTTATGTCTTATATGACCATATAGTTCTATCTCGACATAAAAAAATGAAAACCCAGCAAACCATTGGTATTACTGGGCTTTCGGCATTAATTTTGTATTGTTAATTTTGAGGTTAGGTGGTCAATTTGTTTCTACGTTTATGGTTATATTTCTTATATTTCAATAAATCAGCATTGTTTTGGCACTCTTTACATCTACATGTTTTTGAGTCAAATTCACTTACTTCAACCTCACTACCACAATCTATACACCAAATATAATTATTGTCTTGAGTAGACTGTTCACAATATTGGCAAAGATCTTTTTTATTTCTGCTATTCATAAGTCTACCACATCTCCGGCAACGTTTAAAACCACTTCCATTTTTCCATTTCAGATATACATAGGCCAGTTCTTGACAATCAACCTCATTTAAAACAAGTTCTATTTCTCCACCTTCTTCTATAAAATTTACTCGCAAACATTTTGTATCGTTCTTTTTAGGGCAACTAATAAGCCCCTTAATAAGAATATCATGTAAAATATATTCTCGTTCATCTGCTGGTACAGAAATTCTCGCGGACTTACACAAATCTGTGATTGTATACTTAACCAATCCGTCTGTAAATTTAAAGACTTCAAATTGTTGCTTTGCCATACAAAGTAAGACAAATAATAGTTTTTCTTCTCTTATATTGTTTAATGATTTTATTATTTCAAGCTCATTTTTAGTAATAGAAATATTATCTATTTTATATAAAGGCAGTTTTTTAGAACCTTTTATAGCTTTAGATATAACATTTGAATAACTAGATTCATCAAAATTATTTTGATGTTTATTCATCCATCGAACGGTAGAAGAGTAGTTTTCGCCCTCATCCTTGTTTAATATTTGGGTGTTATATCTTGTAATATACCCGATCTTTTTAATAGCAGACTTAATATCTTTATTTTTCCCTAAAAGCAGGTTTTTGGCATACAATTCCTCATTCAGAATCATCATTATCATCACCATCCATTCTTTTTGTAAATAACGAAAATGTATTTCCACAAAATTTTATATCTCCATTTTCATCTTTAATTGGGAATTGTATTTTTCCACCACTATTTTTTAAAACATTTTTAAAAATTTCATCCCCACACATATCCCATGCAAATGATTTATTTTTATTTGATATATAACAAATATCTATTACAATGTTAGTCAAAATTTTAGCATTTGAGCATATAGAATAACAAGCATCCGTAAATCTTTCTTTTAATTGAAATACACCAATCTCAGCATCTTCGTTATGTGTCTCATTCTTTGTTCTTGCTTTAGAAATTAATAACAAGTCCTTCCCATATTCATCGTAAAGTTCCTTAATAGCATCGAACTCTTCTTGTGAATACTTGGCGTCACTTTTCAAAATAGATCTATCAAATTCAATATCTGGTAAAACATTAGTAGTCTTAAATTCGTCCTCAATCTTCCAACAAATTCTATTCATCGTGCCAGGTGCTCTGCTTATTGGCATATACTTCTCATAATTATATATAAAAGCTTCTTCCTCTTCGGTTCTACTATCAGAAGCATATAAATCATCTAAGGTTTTTCCAAATCTTATCTTGCAATTTGACTTTACTGATTTCATATACTTGTCTAATTCAGATTTTAGCTGAGAATATCTATATATAAAAAACCACGGCTTAATTTCTGCAGCTATATTGTAATCAACCTCCTTTTTTCTCAAAGTATCTTCGTCATCCCCATCTTTTGGTCTAGAGAATCTTGACTGAAGCCATTCTTTTGGTATAGGCTGTGCCACAACACCCTTAATACGGTCAATTGCGTTTTGCTGATAATTCATCATTGTACGGATACGATATTGTAACCTGTTGTATTCTTTGCTATCTTTATCAAATTTTTCCCTCAAGGATATCATGTTTGTGCCTCTATTGGTAACACTTCCAATTGAATCTCCAAATCCATTTATGTCCGACTCAATAAAATCTTCATCTGTAGGAACCTTTTTTGGCATTTTACTCTGAATACACATCAGTGTATCTTTATATTCAAAAGCGTTTAATAAGACATCATTATTCGTTGAAAATACTGTATCTGAATCATACTTTTATACCCTGGCTTTCACCATATTTTAAAGGGAATAGACTATCTCTTCTTCTGAAAATTCAGAAGCTTGGCACTTCCCATGGCGGACTTTCACTGCCACAGTACGAGCAATAGCTCTAGTCGTTACACGTTCCTATTTCTAGGCTTCGCACGGTATTAGCATATCCATAAACATTAACCAACAAATTCAACACAAAATCTATTTTTATACTTTTTGTTGCTTTTCGCACAAACAGAAAGTCTATTCATAACAGAATCTACTTTTTTAGCATCTGTGAAACCATTTATTATTAAATAACTAGCAGCGGCTCTTATATATCCAAATTCCAGTTCGTTATTTTCAATAATATCAAAAATTTTAACTCTTTTTGCTCGTCCGTTTTTAGAACCAGGACGACTTTGATTCTCTTTTGATAATTCTGGATTATTTTTATATTTTTCCTTCAGTGTATGGTTTCCGTAATTTGGATTTTTATCACCAGTTAAATCAGAAGTGCTGATATGATTTCCACTATCAATAGAATACTGAATATTATACACGTGTGTACACCATTCTAAATTATCAACACAATTATTTGTTCTATTATTATCTTTATGATTTACCTCTGGAAGATTATCTGGATTAGGAATAAATGCTTCTGCAATCATTCGATGTACTCTATATTGTCCTCGATGACCAGTCTTGCCAACCGTAATTTGCATATACCCATCTGAGTTCTTGCGCTGAGATATCTCTTTATGATATTTTGCTCTTCCAATATTATTTGTGCTATATACTTTTCCATCAGAAGAAACAATATAATCGACTTCTCTAATTGTAATAATTTTTTCTTCTATCATTTATAAACCTCCTTTCATAATTAATTTTGTATTGTTAAATTTGTATTTTTTATAGACTTAGCTTTCACCGTTAGCGGCATATGCCACACCCTGTATTTACAGGTTCACCAAGTTTTCACTTATACTTCACAATATAAGGGGACCATTTTATTAATCCGCTCCGTTCAGACGCATTGCTGTAGTATCCCAACTATTAATAAGACAACATGTTTTAATATATCCATACCATTTTTTCATCTCATCCGATGCAACAACTTTTAATTTTTGAACATTTTCATGAGATGTCATTGGTGCTCTGAATAAAACAACTTCATCTACATTTTTATCTGTCCAGTATTTATGATAACACTCTCCAGCTTTCATAAGTCCTGTAATTTCCACACCAAAAATATGCTGCAAAAGAGAATATGGGTCATTTCCTAGTATTGCATAGTCACCGGCTACATCTAAAACACCAATCTTTGCAGAATTTATACGTTTTTGTATCATTCTACTGACTTTTGAACGTATATATGGGTCTTTTACAAGTTCTGGATTCGCCATAATTGACTTACACATTGGGTCTATACTTAGAACATTTTTTTCGTCCAAACCAGTGCCACACATGTATAAAATAAGCTTTTTCCAATCTAAACCAAGACATTCTTTGATTTTTGCAACAGTAGGTGACACCAAATCATTAATTTGCTCGTCTGTGAATGTAAAATCTTGTAAATATTGATAGTTTGTAGTATGAACATTACGCAATTCTCTTGGAGAACTCTTTGCAATGCAGAAATCATAGTCGTTCTTCATGCAATTTTGGTAATAATCTTCAAATCCATCATAAGAATCCCACAATTTAAGCATAGACGTTGTTAAAATCACATCTGCGTCCCTTATATCTCTCTTATCTCCCCATGCATCCGTGATAATATAAGTATGAGCGACTTCCTCTGCAAACTGTACAAATGGTACTGTAAATACCATTCCTTTAACAAAAGCGCATCTTGTATTGTAGCCAGACAATGGTTCTTCGCCCTCATTTAAAGATTTCGCCCAAATACTACTCATTTCTGGCGAAATAAATCCCATTCCGTCCGAAACATCTGCTTCAATCTCAACATCTTGTGGTTCGGATACTGTTGGCCATATGGGATTCTCATCATTGCCCGAATTTTCTACAATTCTAACTCTATCTGTAAACTTCACTTCTGCGTCGCTTACAACAATTATCCTTGGCCATGGTACGCTTATACTAGCAGAACACTGCAGTGCAAAATATGCAGACAGTTTTGCAGGTATAAATTTATAACCAAGCTCAATTCCATTATGAGTTTTAACAGCTTCGCCATCTTTTGGCCCCTGATAACGACCATTATTGATTCTACGCATAATCTCATCATGTTTATCTTCGTTAATAAACATAATTGTGCTCTTTTTAATAGACCCAGCAGTACCAAGAAGGTGTACATATGTTACTGTTTCTTGCTTATGTCCATAGTCAATGGTGATACTAAACTTATTTTTACATACATATCTATAATCATTTGGAGAGTCCATAATAAGCATCAAATAATCTTGCTGGAACTGTTTTTCATACAATTCATTGTATAAATCATTGATTTTTTGCTTATTTTCATAAGAATTCTCCATTTTTTTAATGTTTTTTATATCTTTTTTGATTTCTGTTGCTCTAAGATCATCATTTTCTCTCTTTTGTAGCTTTGTAAGCCACCTAAGAACTTGTGAAGACCCCAAACTTACAACCATTTGTGGTTGCTTTCTAATTTCACTTAACTTAAAATCTAAGTGCCAATTATGTTTTGATAAATAACCACTATGTATTTTTAATACATAAATTTGATTCTTTTGCTGTTTTGCCAATAGTCATCACTCCAATCATATTGGAACTTAGTCCTCTATATCTTTCAATTCAAAACATCTGTCACAATAAACCTCATGACTTGGAATAATTTCAACAAACTCTCCATCTATCCATTTTTCACATCCAACACACTTACGAGCCTCTGTATAAACTCCTCCACAAGACGGACATCCGTTCCATTCTTCATAAGGAGGGGATTCAAGTCCGTGAGTTTCTACATATTTGCGAGGACTTTCAAATATACATCCACAATCCAAACAAATATACACGATATCATCCTCCAATCAGTTTAAATCCATCATCCAAACATCATCATAAATATTTCCGACTACTTCCATATTCTCTTTTAACGAAAGAAGATAAAAAATATTTTTATCAATTTCTTTCGCACAAAATAATGGAGCTTCAAAAACTACAATAAATAACCTATTTCCGTCTCGAATAATGTCTCCTTCGTACACTTTTATTCCATTTTTATCATAACAACCAGTCCATTGTCCTACGGTTGACGAAATAACATCATAAATAGCATGTCTATTACGATAAATGCTATAAAACACACCATCAAACACTAATGATCCATATATCCACTTCCCGTCTTTAGTTTTTGCCCTATATTCTCTAAAATCACCCAAAATTAATACCCCCAATCGTTATTTTCGCTCAACTTTCTGCGCAAGTACTCGTTTTCAGTGGCAAGATCATCAAATTTACCTACGGTCAGCATTGAGCAAAGCATAAAACCAAGAACCGTGCCTCCGATAAAAGTCAAAATTAAAGCCATAATTTTTCATCCTCCAATTCTTTTTAGCCAAGCTGGTATTCTATATAATCACATTTGTTGCACTTGTACTCATACCTAGGAGGGTTACTGCAAAACACAATATTTTCATGTTTACACATCCCACCACCACACTTTGGGCAAATATACTTTGGTTCAGACCATTCTCTCTGATAAATACATGTAGCACCAATAGCCTTACGGTATTCATCGGCAGTTGGCAAATCATTACTTAGTCCAGTTATGAATACATCACCAGTGTTTGTACTGTTACTATTCACAGTAATTGTTTTACAATCGGTAGTGGTGGTTGTGTAAGTTGTATTAGTTATATGATCTGTTGTTTCACGAAGTGGCTGTACAATTGGAATTGTCCCATTAATCATGAAATCATTATTTGGGCAATCCTCACAAGGATTAATAATGCATCCATATGGTCCATTATGCGGACAATTTTCACATAAATTATTCATACATTTCACCACCTAGCTCTTCAATTTTCTTCAATAAGGCGTCATTTGTTTGCAACACACTCTCTAAAGCACTCTTATAAGCATCTCTTTGATGAATAATTCTTTCAATTTCGTTCTTGATTGTTCTTGTAAAGATTTCTTCGGTAGTATTTCCAGTCGCCCTTGCTGCGGAAATACGAGTATCTATCAAATTTAATACCTGTTCCATATCAATCACCTACTACGATGAAGCTATTCATAAAAAATACAATTCTCATACCTTTTCTCCTTATAAGTTATTTATCTAAAAGAATCGTCCAAATTTAAACGAAAATTTTACCTATGAAATTACACTCGGCAATCTCTATCTTAAAAAATAGAGTGATTTTTATACATTATTTATGTATGTTTTAAACTACGTCCCTTTGCCAACCTTTCTGCGGCCGCCAAACGCTGTTCTTTAGTCATTTCACGTTTCGCTTTTGGTTTTGGTTCACGGAACCAGCTTACTGGTACATGTACAACAATTGAACTTTCATCCTCAGCAACCACCACAACATCATTAGGGTGCTCACTCTGTAGCTTCTTGATATGCCTAATGGTTGCAAAATCATCACTATACCATGTTAAATATTTTTGTCCCTTTATAAATTCTACAGAAACTTCTGCCATAAAGCGCCTCCATTAATTTTGTATTATTATCTAAGTCCATTATACATATCATCAAAAATTCATATAAAACCTCCTTAATCCCAAAAACTATTAAAGTGCTCACAGAAAATCTTAAAAAACTCTTCTTTTGCATTTTCCTTCATAGCCTCATGGTCTTTGAAATTACAAAGTTCATGATAAATAGGATTTCTTTCATCCATAAAATCAAGCAGCTCAATCATGCGATTCAGAATTGAATCCCACTTTGCTTTATTCCATTCGTCACTTTCTTCCATTGAAAAAATTGGAATACCATGACTATCATCTCTGTACCACTCCAGAATTTCCTTCATGATATCAATAAAATATTCATCAAATTCCCAAAGAGCCATAGGAAAATATCCGTGCTTGAGAACAAAAATAATACGTTTAAAAAAAATGGGAATGTCTTTAATGTTTCGCCAGAAATTTTTGCCACGGTACATAAATAATCCACAAGTAAGTTTATTGATTTTCATCACTACACCTCCTACATCTTCTCCTCATATGCCAACACATTCGCCTCGAACGAATACACCATCTTCGCCCCAAATGGTATTATTTCAGTACAAATAGGTACTGCAATCATTACACGATGCAGCGCAAACATCCATAGGACCCTCAAAAGACTTCTTGCATTTCTTTCGCGGTTGCCCGTCTATCCAGATTCTGTAATCTCGTGAGAAACTGTAAAACACGCTTACTGTCATACTTCCACCACAGTGCGGACAATAGTCTGTAATCTCTCTGGCATCCGTCCCTTGACCACTGCGGTATGTCTGCGGTATAAACCCTCCGTTCAGACATTATTAACTATCCTCACAGTAAAATCTGGAAATATTAGCCAAGTTCCACCGTTTCGTGTCCCAAACCGTGGAACAAAGATACCCATCTTCTATGTGTACAGATTTCACGTGATATACCTGGGGATTCGTAAAGGCTCCAAACTGCCTTTTCATATATTCCTCAAATTCGTCCTTAAAGACGATAGTTAATCGCATCACTCCACCTCCTGGCTCCAGAACTTACGTCGACAATCATTACAAGTGTTATGTTTAAAGTCAAAATGGCAAACAAAATTAGTGTCAAAAACTTTAGGACAAGCGCTAAACACGTTGTCACTACAAATTTCTGCATTCGGCCATTGCTCTAAGATCAAATCTTGCCGTGTCTTTCTATGATTCTCTTGGGACCACTTTTCGACAACCTTAACAATACGTTCTATATCCTCTTGAGGTTGATCCAAAGACATACAATCAAAATTTTGAGCAGGACAGTCATCAGAACAATATCCTTTTTCTGCATCATAGTAGGACTTACACATCCTCTTGAGTTCTCTCACAAATCCCAAAGCGTCCATATTAATCCACCTCCTGCATCCAGTATTCTTTTCGACACTGAGGACAGTCTGTTGTATTGCAATTTCCATGAGTATAATTTTGAACCATTTGACATGGTTTAATATTAATTATTCCATAATTAAAAGTTACTTCAGGATACTGTTGAATAAATACGGACTGACGTGTTTTACGAGGATGCTCGGAAGACCATTTCTCAACAATAGAAACAACTTTCTCTGCATCAATTTTATCAATCATAATACAAGCGGTATCTCTTTCTCCATAATTGTCAGCAGGACAACCTTTACAACGTTTAGGCGCATATGTTGCACACATACGATTTCTTTCATGAATAAATTCTATAGCATCCATTATTTAACACGCTCCTTTACAGTATAAATCTTACCTTCAACTTTAATGATTTCATATTTGTTTTGAAACTCATTCATACTAACTGAATCATCTACAGTTACTTGATAGAGAGTTTCATATTTCGTTTCTGGGGCAAGACGACCGCAAGTAATAGCTAATCCTACACAGATAATAAGAAGAGCAGATTCAATCCAAGAGTCTTTAAATCCCTGTTTAAGCAATGTAATAAATAAAACAATTGAAGCCGCAATAAACCCCATGCATAAAAACATCGATACCACGATGTTGCTCATATTAATTAAATATTCATAACTATTAAGAATTGTTACTCCATTCATCAGTACAAATCCTCCGAATACAATTCATTTTCACTATGGTTCTTAGCATTACATGTTTTGTCGTCATACTAAGGTTTCTAAGTTCTCTTATAATCTTCATTTATGTAATGTCAATTTTTTGTTGTTTATCAAAAAGATTAGCGTAATTACTAACTCTGCTGTTCCATGCTTCTATTGCATTTTCGACGGTAACACAAGCTCTACTCGTAGCCCCACAAAGTTGGCATTGAATGTAGACATAGTGGGTGTTGTATGGAAAACGCATAGAGGCAAATAGCTTCTTTCTTTTAATATATCTTTTTTCTGCATCTCCGCCGCAGAATGGGCATTGCTTTAATTCGTTCATGTTTTAACTCCTTTAATTTTGTATTGTTTACTTGAAATATTTTTCCCAAGTAGAAGTAGGGCAGTCTATATAGTTTAGATCAATATCATCATCCCATTCAACTTGTGGGCCAATTTGTTCATCTGCAAAGTGGCAGATGCAATTTACAGCAACGCTATCTAAGGCATCTTGCTTGATTAGGGTTTTAATTTCGCTCAGAGATAAATTATCCTCTAGGTCACAGACATACAATGTCATTTTATAAAGTTGTGCCATGTTTATACCTCCATTAATTTCGTATTGTAATTGTAACATAAATTGGTAAATTTGTCAAGAGGGAATCATCAGTTTGCATCTTTAAATCTCCATATTGCCGCAGTACCATTCTCCTCAAGACATTTTAGCATTTTAGCTCTTTCTTTATCACCATAAGAAGTCTGCCAATATCTTTGCAACTTAAGAAGGTGCAGTAGTTGTTTGCCTGATAGTAGGTATAGATGATTTTGAACAATGTCTTGCTCTTTATTTCTGTCAGGATGTGCAGATCCACCAAATAGACATTGGCAGAAATTGAGTTCGTATCCACAGATTGGGCATAATGTAGTATTCATTTTTGTTCCTCCAATAGTTCTAGATTATCATAAATGTTACCAATAACATTTATTTCTTTAAAATCACCCCAAAGATCTTGCATCATAAGACAAAAATCTGAGTATGTAAATTTAGGATACTTGCCGTTCCAGTAATCATATCCATTGAATTCAATACCATCTAGTGGAATGGCGTCCATCATATTCATCTCTTTGCTCCACCAGATTAAATCTCTATGTGAATTTGAGCCATCAAATTCTATAATGTCACCTTCAAAAATCTTTTTGCCATTACTATCTTTGAAGCCCGTGCTTTGGCTAATAGTACTAGGGATAACTTCTTCATCTTCTGACAATAGGCAGTAGTAGTCTAACTCATCATAACTATGACATTTAACCATTTCAATGCGGCCTGTTTTGGCACAGTTAATTTCAATTGGTACTGGTACGCCATATACCCATTTATTGTTATGTAGGCTTTTGCCACGAAACAAAATTTCACGCATTATAATTCCTCCTCTGGTTCTTCATAAAATTCGTAACCGTCGCCGCAGTCTATAAGATATCCTTTTTCTATGAGTTCAGCCATTGCTCTATGGTATGAAGATTTAGATAAATTAGTAATACTCATTGCATGGTTACGACGAAGTTTAAGAGTAAAACCGTCCTGATTCTGCATAAAGTACATATATAAACAGTAGGCTGATTTTGTCAAAGTTTCAAGTGCCCATCGGTTGGCGGCAATATTCACAATGCAATAGGGATTGTTTTGGTCGGACTCTGTTTTGTTGACTGTTATTTCCATTTGGCACCTCCTATAATTTTGTATTGTGATGATACCACAAAATCTTTTGTTTGTCAAGAGGAAAAGTCCCAAAATTATGACACTTTTCAAAATAGTCCCATGAGCGGGACTTTTTAATGAAAATAGTCCCAAAATTAGTACACTTTTTAAAGAGTCCCAAAAATGGGACTGTACGTGCAAAAAAGTCCCAAAATTGGGACACAAAAAGTCCCAAAATTAGTACACTTAACAATATATATATTAACAATATAATATTTAACATTATAATTTAAAAAATAAATTTAAAATGAAAATTGGACAGGTGGGTGTATATTTATATTATATATATTTTATATTATATATTATATTATATATATTTATTATT
>ENA-ORMS01000029-ORMS01000029.1-human-gut-metagenome-genome-assembly--contig:-NODE-29-length-155197-cov-14.539751_pt1 | contig 155197 bp, 111 predicted proteins | sample MGYA00242104_ERZ508997 | MGnify/ENA primary metagenome ERZ508997 (study PRJEB26280, sample SAMEA2338704) | human gut metagenome | biome: human gut; feature: human-associated habitat; material...
CAGCCTATAAAAGCACCACAAAATCTGCTGCTCTATGGTAAGTTAAACTCCGGTTACTCAATATATTCATAGTATGCTGGCAGATATTTATCCACAATATCAAACGGAGCCGGCCCAATGGACAGTACCGCCTGATGGAAGGATTTATCATTGTAATCCTTGATATTTTTCAGGGAAGTCTCCTTCTTCAATTCCTCGAACTTCAAAAATCCAATGTAATATTTTAAATAATGCGTTGGTTCTTCCACGATCAGCTCAAAAATACTTTCAATCGCATCATCATTTGTGATTCCGTAATTATTCCAGAACTTTTTCGTGTCCTCCAAAGTCCAGCCTTCATAGTGGATACCGATATCGGTGGAAGCATAGAGGCTTAAGGTGGCGTCCTGGTTCAGTTCCAGGATTGTGGCAACATCGTCATCCAGACCTGCGTAATGATAAGACTGGAATTCCACATAAGTCGCCCAGCCCTCGACAAAACCGGAATAATTTAAAATCGAGCGCACCGGCTCAATCCCGGATTCATAAGTCATGACCGTCTGGTAAAGATGCCCCGGAAATCCCTCGTGTGCAAGCGTTGTAAAATAGGAAATATTTGTAGTGTCCGTTGTTTCATTAATATAAATAGAGTTATGCGAATAATCGTCAATCGGTGCAATCACATAAAATGCCGGGGCAAGATAATCTGCCACGCAGTCGTCGATGTAATTGACGGTATAACTTGTTTCCGGCGGAGCAGGGAAATCATCCAGCATAACTTCTTTTAAATGGTTTAATGTGGTTGCAGAGTCCGTCGGTGTCAGCGTCGCTTCGGAGGCAAGCTCCCAAAGCTCCGGGTTCTCAGTAGTAAGGTCGGAGGATTCCTGCAATACTTTTACCCGTTCATTGGAAATCATATTTTCCAGGGTTTTGACACTCTCGGAAGCACCGGTGTTGTAGGCGAGGAGATATTCATAATACTGTTTTCCTTCCGGGAAATAGCAAAGTCCGTTTTCATTGGTTCCGGAACCTAAAAGGTCTGTCAGCGCAGCAGCGAGATTTTCGTAGGCTGGAAAAATATGTTCGCGGAGCATTTTTTCGTTTTGCAGCCTGTAATGGTCTTTTACAGACTGGGTCAGACCGGTGAGCTTATCAATCCTTGTGTTAAACGTTTCGATCAGGTAGTGATTGTCGGAATCCGCAATAAAAGCGTTACACTGATCGATAATGTTCTGGCAGGCAAAATCGGACATAAAAAGTCCCGCATCTGCTTTCTCTTTTTCAAAAGAAATGATCTGGTCAAAATATTCATCTGTTAAAGCGAGGAGTTTCAAGTAATCTTCCACATCTTTTTTGCTGTTGAAGGAGTATTCTTCGTACAGGATTGGAAGCTGCGCCTGAACACCGGTCGATGGGCGAAGCAGTTCATCATACAAATACATGTCAGCCATATCCAGCTGCAGTTTAAAATAGTTTTCCAATATATCATAAGTGAGCTGCTGGTTTAAGGTAAGTTCCGTGTAGGAAAAAGAGCTTAAACCCGACAGGTAATTTTCCAGTCTTGCGTTACTGTCTGACATGGCGTCATTCGAGAGGTCGCCTAAAGTGACAGGGTAATCTGTGATACCATATTTTTCGGGATCAGAGATGGTAAAATGCAGATTGATCGTATTTTCCGTCACTTCCGTCTCAAAAATATCGTTTATGAACTGATCAAAGGCTTCAACGGTCTGGGGATTTTCTTCGGATATTTCCTGGCTGTATTCAATTGATTCAAAGTGCGCACAACCGGCAAAGAGTGAAACGGCGAGCACCACACACACGGCGGACGATGCGACTTTTTTCTTTGTAAAAATTTTAGAATATCTGTTTTGGTTCAACCTTGCATTACCTCACTTCATATGCTAGAATAAAAGCCTAATTCTATTATATCTAATTAACACATCATATGTAAAGGATTCTCTGAATATGTAGAGAGAGGATGTTCCCAATTAGAAAACAAAAATATAATAAAAAACGATTTCCCATTGGTATTATTTTGATCATTTTTCTTCTAAACCTGTATTTTGGCGAAAAAATGAATATTTATGCCGCTTCAATACCATTTGAAGAGGAAGGAATTGCATTTGATTCCGAAGGAAATCTGTGGATGGTCACACACGATAAAGCGGCAGTGACCGGAATCCGTTACACGACACTCGGCTGGACGATCAAGAGATATAACAGTCCGATCGCCGGAAACCAAAGCGTCCGGGTGAAATTAGAGACCTATTGCCCGGATAAAGTCGATCCAAATAACCCGGAGTATTTATATGGATATTTTGTGATCCATAAAGAACGGATTTTCCAGAGCATCAACAGCGCGTATCCCGAATGGGCACAGGAATTGTATACGAATGGCGGCACGGTTTATCTGGACGGTATTATGACGGTCACACAAAATGGAGTAAAGCAGGGTTCCATGAGCGAAGGAGGTGCATTGTCCGGCGAGGTGTACACAACATATAGCGGAATTGCAGGAGCAAGAAACTGGAGGGATAAAGAGGGATTGAAAAGCCATTTTGACAAAAGTGTTTATTTCCCGGCGAATCCGGGGATGATCGAAGCACCTGTGGAGGGCGATGAAAACATGGAGGTTGTCACAGTGACTTCCGGGATCAATGCGGATAATCTATCTTCCGTCAACCGCCTGTGGATTTCATCGGATGAGTTTAATGTGAGCCGTGCCATTCCGTCATCGGAGTGCGTGTCTATCGGTGGAAGCCTGCAAAAATATTATTATCAGGCAACTTATGAGCACCATTATGGAACGAAGGAAGTTCCGGTCACAGCAAATGTGACTTACACACTGACCTGGAATGATGGAAGACCGCATCGGGAACAGGTGACGGTAACAAAAAGCGCGGAAGTCCCAAGAGAGTATTCCTACTGGAAAATCCGCATGATCAATTTGTGCTATCTGAAAAATGCAGAGGTGCGGAATGGAGCATTGCCGGATGGAAACGTGCGGCTGGAGAATTTGTACTACCCAAATGTCACAGTGCAGAAGAATACAGATTCCATGACACTCCCGGAGGCAACTGTTGCAGTGGATGGTGGTGTGATCGCTGGTGGAACGACCAAACCTGCAATTCCGGATGGTAATATTTTGCCGCTTGTAGATAATGAAATTGGTAAAATTATAGTAAAAAACGACGTATTTTCCATAGATGGAGAAATATGGATGAACGGAGCTGCCTGTGAAGAGAAAACACCGGAGCCGGTCACATTATCCGGTGAGCGAAAGCAGTCAGTGCAGAAAAATGACATTCAGATTCCCGGTGCAACGGCGAATCAGATATACGAATCCGTTGGTACAGCAGAATATGCATCTTATTTTTCAGGTGGAATTGTAAATAATGCGATGGTACCTGACATCAATCCGGTCGCAGTCCATACTCCGGTGGTCTGTGTGGGAATGTCGACAGATGACATCGGGTTCAATCAGCAGATCATTCCGACCAAATATAAAAGTCTGATCTTAGGGCGCACATTTACCGTGTCTGTTGGAACAGCCGGAACGCATCTCGATGAAAAGGGCTATGGAACCAGAGAGTATCGAAAATATGTGAAGGCAAGACAGGTGAAATTTCCGTTTCCGGTCGTTTCGGATGGCAGGCAGATTGCAGCAGACAGCTGGATCACCCTTCAGTCGGAGACCGCTAAATTTCTGCTTCCTGTGTCAGTGCCAGAGGGAGACTATGATATTCTTTGCCGCTCAATAGCAATTAATGCGGAAAATAATGTGGCAGAACAGAAATATGCAAACACAGATAAAAACAACTACATAGCAACCGGAAGCGTCAGAGTGACAGTGATCGGACGGCTGTATGATTTTTGTGTGACAAACGTGATTGATTATCCAAGATGGGAGCGCGTGTTCTGGAAAGAAGGAAAGACGGAGCGGACAGATACGGTTTATTTCAGCGGAACGAATGATCTGAACGGGATCAGACAGAGGGAGCCAGACAGCCTGTATCTGGTGCCGCTTATCAGGGGAAGTCATCCCTATGACAGCAGCATTCATGCACCGGGGTTAGGATACCGCATGGAATTTTCCATTAAAACGATTGGGAGTATGTGGCATGCAGAGGATTCTGTTGAACTTGTTCCAACCTATTACTATATGGAGCAGGATGGCAGAAGTCCGCAGCAGGTAAAACTATATCAAAAAGAGGATTTACAGGAGTTTTATTTTCCAGTGAGCCTGACAGCAAAAGACAGAACACTCACGGCAGAAGGAATGCAGACGTGGCGTGGAAGTTATCAGGTTCCGGCAGATGTTTACATCGTCAATGCCGGGGTGGATCTTGCTGATTATGTTGCACAAAAGAAAGGCAGGATCAAACAAAAAGATCCCGTATTTCTGCGGGATGGATATCTGATTGTCTATTTTTCCATTCAGACGGTCAAAGAAGGAAATCCACATCTTGACTATGAAAACAGACAAAATGTCAACAATGGATACTGTGATATGTGGAAAACAGAAGGATACCAGACAGTGCGTGTGGATTCTGAAGGACACGTCTTTTCATTTCAGGAGGGCATGGTGTTTGTGTTTGACCAGAAGAAAAATATGCACACGGATTACACGAGTGTCGGCACACATTAAAGATATTTTTTCAGTGTCCCTGTCATAGGATTGTTATAAACAATAAGCAGGAAGTTGTGCATATATGAATTATTTATGGGCATTTATGATTTTATCCGGAGTCATATTTTCTGCGTTCCATGGGACGATTCCGGCGGTTACCGGGGCTGTGCTTGATTCTGCAAAAGAGGCAGTGACACTCTGCATCACGATGACCGGAGTGATGTCCTTCTGGATGGGACTGATGCGGATCGCAGAGAGAGGAGGAGTGATCGCCGGATTATCAAGAAAGTTAAAACCTGTTTTAAGATTTCTTTTTCCGCAGATTCCACCGGAGCACGTTGTAAATGAGCAGATCGCAGCCAATATGATCGCAAATATTTTTGGACTTGGTTGGGCAGCCACTCCGGCCGGGCTGAAGGCGATGGAGAGTCTTGAAGCGTTAGAGGAGAGCAGACGAAAGGAGATGGGGACGGAGAACGGTGCAGCAAAAAGAAAAAAAGGGCACCAGACAAAACCAGCCCCGGTGCCCCGCGGTACTGCCAACGCAGAGATGTGTACGTTTCTGATCATGAATATCTCATCCCTGCAGTTGATCCCGGTCAATATTATTGCCTTCAGAAGCCAGTATGGGAGCGTGAACCCGGCGGAAATCATAGGACCTGCAATACTGGCGACTGTTATTAGTACCATTACGGCTGTAATTTTCTGTAAATTTGCACAAAAACTTACAAACTAATTGAAAAAAGCGTACTACTTGGAGTATAATGAAATTAGTACATAAACGAGGTGTCACATATGAAAAATGCCATTTTAATTGTAGACGACAGCAGACTGAACCGGGAAACACTGGCTGACATTTTAAAAGATAAATATAACATTATCGAGGCAGAGGATGGCAGGAGCGGTCTGGAGGTTTTGGAGAAAAGAAAAGATGATATCGTTCTGGTGATTCTGGATATTGTTATGCCGGGTATGGATGGCTTTGCGTTTATGGAAGAAGCCAGAACGAGGGAATCCATCCGCAATATACCAATTGTCGTAGCAACGACAGAGAATGATTATCAAACGGAAAAAAGATGTCTCGAACTGGGCGTGTGGGATTTTATTCCAAAAGTTTTCCAGCCGGAGATCATCCGTTTCCGTGTGCTGAACACGATCAAACGGAGTATGGCACATTCGCTGGAACATGATGGTCTGACTGGATTGTATACGATACAGAAGTTCAGTCAATGTGTAAAAAGAAATCTGGAAAATAATCAGGATACAAAGTTTACATTTATACGTCTTGATATTGAACGTTTCAAAATGATCAACAATTTTTACGGAGTAGAAGCAGGAGACCGCCTTCTGGTCTATATTTCCGGTCTGATCGAAACATATTGGCAGGACGTGGAAAACTGCGTATTCGGAAGGATTGACGGGGATGTTTTTGGCATCTGTTTTCCAAAAGACGAGAAAAAACTCAATGGATTTATTCTATATATAAAACAGGAACTGAAAAAGTATAAGGCGGCTTACTATCTGGAAACAGCAATGGGAATCTATGACATTCTGGATAACAATCTTGATGTCCGGAACATTATTGCCCGTGCAACGCTCGCGGCAAAGCAGTGCAAAGGCCAGTACATGATCCATGAAGCGCGGTACACAGAAGAACTGCGTGCAAAGATCATCAGGGAACAGAATATTATCAATGAGATGGAGCATGCCCTTGAAACCGGGGAATTTGTCGTTTATTTTCAGCCAAAATATGAACTGGATCACTGCAGGCCATCGGGAGCGGAGGCGCTGGTGCGCTGGAAGAAGGCGGATGGTACGATCGTTTCACCGGGGGACTTTATTCCTGTATTTGAAAGTAACGGATTTATTATCCGGCTTGATTACTATGTATGGGATCAGGTGTGCCGGTTTATTAAGAATAATCTGGCTCACAGAGGGGATTCTGAAGTGATTTCCGTGAATGTTTCCAGGGTGAATCTGTATAATCCGAATTTTTTGGAGTCACTAGTCAATCTGGTGGAAAAATACAAAATCCCGCCAAAATACCTGAATCTGGAGCTGACAGAGAGCGCTTTCTCGGATGACGCCCGTATGATACAGAATGCAGTAGATTATCTGCACAAAGCAGGATTTACGATATTAATGGACGATTTTGGAAGCGGATATTCTTCCCTGAACGTTCTCAAAGATATTGATATTGATGTTTTAAAGATTGACATGCGTTTCCTGTCCAAGGGATCATCAGAGGAACGGGGCGAGAAGATCCTTGAGGCTGTGATCAAAATGGCAAAATCGCTGGACATGCTTGTTATTGCTGAGGGTGTCGAGGAAGAAAAACAGGTGAAAATGTTGAAACGTCTCGGTTGTGATTACATTCAGGGATACTATTTTGCAAAGCCGATGCCGAAAAAAGACTATGTGAAGCTTCTGCAGAAGAACAGGTAGAAAAAAGTTAAAAAATAAAGAATGTGCGTTCCTGCATATTCTTTATTTTTTTGCATAGAATTTAGAGAGAAGAGAGCTGATATAGGAATAGGATATGAAACTGCTCCTTTTTTTATCGGAAATAACCATTCCACTTCTGATTTTTTGTATTGTCGGATATGGACTTTTAAACAGACAGCCGGTGTATGAGGAATTTGTGGAAGGGGCAAAGGATGGCTTCTGGACGGTGATCAAAATCATGCCGACACTGATTGGACTGATGGTGGCAGTTGGCGTACTGCGCGCATCGGGTTTGTTAGATTGCATTGCCCAGGTTTTGGGAAGGATGACAGCAAAAGTTGGGTTTCCGGCAGAACTTTTTCCGATTACCATTGTAAAAATGTTTTCCTCCTCGGCAGCGACCGGGCTGTTGCTCGACATTTACAAAGAGTATGGCGCAGATTCCACGCTTGGGAAAATGGCATCCATCATGATGAGCAGTACGGAAACTATTTTTTATACAATGTCGGTTTATTTCATGTCGGTAAAAGTAAAGAAAACCCGTTATACGCTTGCGGGTGCATTGCTGGCAACAGTGGCAGGTACGATCGCAAGTGTGGTGATCGTTTCCTGTATGTAACAATGTCTGTAGAACTTAAGAAAGCCGCTTGTGCTGGAAATGTCAGCGGCAAATTTGACAATTATGCGGAATGAGACTATAATTCATTTGTACATGGAACGGAAATATACCGTTCATTCAGAAAAATATCGCGGGATGGAGCAGTCTGGAAGCTCGTCGGGCTCATAACCCGAAGGTCATAGGTTCAAATCCTGTCCCCGCTACTTTTATGTAAGCCCAGATAGCTCAGTTGGTAGAGCAGAGGACTGAAAATCCTCGTGTCGCTGGTTCGATTCCAGCTTTGGGCACTGTTAATTACTCAACTCTTAATTGGAGTTGAGTTTTTTTTTACATAATTTGTACTCATATTATATATGATAATCGTGAGTCAGGATAGGAGAGGAATGTAGTCATGGTTTTTAATGTTGGACAGGTTATAAAGATGAAGAAGGCACATCCTTGTGGGACAAACTCTTGGGAGATACTTCGAGTAGGAATGGATTTCAGATTGAGATGCACAGGCTGCGATCACCAGGTTATGGTTCCACGTAAACTTGTTGAGAAGAATTTCAAAGGATTTATATAGAAACAAGGGATTTATATAGAAATGATTAGCAGTAAATAAAAAAGAAGCAGAGTCTATTGGGTAATAATGGTGATCCTGCTTCTTTTTATATATAAGGTTTTTTGTGAGCTTTTATTGGGTATATCTCCATAATAGCTATACTCTCCTTTGGGAGGAGCACAGCCGCGGGGAGCGACTGTGCCAATTAAGGGATTGGGGGGTGTAGTCATACATGACTACAAAAGGGAGTAAATAACAAAAAAATGTGATTGTCAAAATTCAAAATAAACATTAGCTTTTTTCACATATTATAATCTGTGTGCTTTTGCTTTCTGTTTACATCTTGATAATATGATAATTTCAGATTTATTTCAAGAGCTTTAGATGCTTTCAAGCCATATTGCCATATATGTTAGCGATTATGACTGTTTTTGACTGAAAAACGCCTTCAGAAACACTAAATAAGGATAACCAGAAGTTTGGAATGAATATATAATCACTTGCGAGCATAATAATTCAATAAAGTCGTCATAAAAAAGAAAGTTGCGCACAATGGTGTTGCGCAGAGGATGCGATGTCAGTAACGTGAAAAATGCAATATGTAATAAAGGATCAACTGCGTGGAATTAAAAGAGTGCAATAATAAAAAAGAAGGATCAACACTTTGGAGATGTTGATCCTTCTTTTATATATAAGGTTTTTGTGAGCGTGTGTTAACGAAACTATACTCTCCTTTGGGAGGAGCACAGCCGCGGGGGAGCGACTGTGCCAATTAAGGGATTGGGGGTGTAGTCATACAATGACTACAAAAAAAGGGAGTAAAAACAAAAAATTGTAATTGTCAAATTAAAAGTTTATCAATGCAATGCAAGAATTAAGCATGTGACCTTTCTTGATTGCAAATTGATAATATGACAAAAACTGTATTATTGCAATATCATTTGACGTTTTTCAGTCATAAAACCATATAAGTTGTTGATTTTGACTGTTTTCTTGATTGAAAATGATTGATATCAATTTAGTTTGATTAAAAATGTTATTTGTACTATCCAAAAGATATAAAACTGTGATATAACTTTAATTATATGCTTGCTAGTACATTATCTCACGATGTACTGTTATAAGTAGTTGCACATGATTGTGTACGTAAAAAAAAGATCAGGGAGGATCACAAATGAAGAGCAGTAAGAAAAATCTCATTGCTATTTGCGTGATAATATTTATTATCGCAGGACTGGGAATTGCATCAATATATGTTGATAAGATTCCATCACCATCAGAGCATGCTACATTTTGGGCACTTGTACCGTCTGTTGTAGCTATATCACTAGCTCTTATAACGAAAGAGGTATATAGTTCTCTTTTTGTAGGAATAGTGATTGGAAGTGTGTTTGCTTCTAACTTTAGTTTCACGGGAACTATAACTAATGTGCTGCAGGAAGGCCTCATCGCACAGCTGTCGGATTCATCTAATGTAGGCATACTTATATTCCTTGTTATATTGGGAGCTATAGTTGCACTTATGAACAAGGCAGGAGGTTCTAAAGCGTTTGGCGAGTGGGCGGCAACACATATTAAGACAAGACAGGGCGCACAGCTTTGTACAGTGCTTTTAGGAGTGCTTATATTTATCGATGATTATTTTAATTGTCTTACAGTTGGCAGTGTTATGAAGCCGGTTACAGATAAGCACAGGGTATCAAGAGCTAAATTTGCATATATTATAGATGCCACAGCAGCACCTATATGTATCATTGCTCCTATATCTTCGTGGGCGGCAGCTGTCAGTGGATTTGTAAAGGGCGAGGATGGATTTGGCCTTTTTATCAAGGCTATACCGTATAACTATTATTCATTTCTTACTCTTGTAATGATGGTAACTATGATAATCCTTAAGGTTGAGTTTGGACCGATGGAAAAGCATGAGCTGAATGCGCTCAAGGGAGATCTTATCTCGGCAGGAGATGGTAAGAAAACTGTAACGGCAGAGGAGACAGATGTTGTGAATGCTAATGGTAAGGTCGTCGATCTTATCATACCGATCATCTGCCTTGTAATAAGCTGTGTAATCGGAATGATCTACACGGGTGGATTCTTTAGTGGAACAGGATTTGTTGAGGCGTTTTCAAACAGTGATGCTTCAGTTGGACTTGCAATAGGAAGTTTGTTTGGACTCATCATAACTATACTGTTATATGTATTAAGAGGTGTGCTTAGCTTCAATAAATGCATGGAGGCTATACCTGAAGGATTTAAAGCTATGGTACCAGCCATACTAATTCTTTCGTTTGCATGGACTCTTAAGGGTACAACAGATATGATGGGGGCAAAAGACTTTGTCCAGAATGCTTTGTCATTGTCATCTGGTTCGCCAGACGGAAGCGGTGTTGCACTGCTTTGTTTCCTGCCGGCAATAATATTTATAGTTGGGTGCTTTATGGCATTTGCAACAGGTACGTCATGGGGAACCTTTGGTATACTCATTCCTATAGTGTGTGCGGTGTTCGAGGGAACAGATTACAATATGATGATTATATCGATTTCTGCATGTATGGCAGGTGCTGTGTGTGGAGACCATTGCTCACCGATATCGGATACGACGATCATGGCTTCTGCGGGGGCGCAATGCAATCATGTAGATCATGTAGCTACACAGCTCCCTTATGCGATCGTTGCAGCGGTTATGTCATTTGTGGCATATGCCATAGTTGGTCCGATGACATATTATCTGCATGTTAAATGGTTTGTTATGCTCCCTATATTCATCGCACTTATGATTGCTCTTGTGTTTGGGATCAAGGTCATCAAACGCAAGAACTCCCAGAGTTATGCGAATGCAAACACAAGTGTTGCAGATAGTGAGTAGGATTTGCGTAGGTTGGACATTCAAATAAACATCTTAAACAAATTATAAAAAGGTATTGACTTATTATAGTTGATAAGCTATAGTGTGAGAGTAGAGTTTTCATTTATTTGAATCCTCTCTCCCCTCATTATGGTGGTCAGGTATCCCCTGGCCACTTTTTATGTTTAAAGGTAAATTTTTGGCATGTGAGTAGTCAATAAGGCATAATTAAATAAATGTTCATATTTGTTCACTTGAGATAAATAACATTTAGGTATATTCTGAGGTGGAAACAGTAGATGACAAAAAATAGGGTTGCATAAAAACATTAAGAAAAGAGGATGGATATGCAGGATAACAAAGATATAACGAATGAAGAGATAAGTAGAGCGGCTTCTATAATAGGGAAAATGCTCGAATATTATAATGGAAAGGTTGTGGGACAGCCATATTTGGGGTATTCACTTCTGGTTGCCATGATGACTAATGGACATGTTTTGCTTGAATCGGTGCCGGGACTTGCGAAGACAACTGCCGCCAGAGTTATGACGGAGGCTGTGAATGGTACTTTTTCAAGAATACAGTGTACGCCTGATCTCATACCGAGCGATATAATAGGAACTCAGATATATAACATGTCTAATAATACATTTGAGGATAAGATAGGACCGGTATACTCAAATTTTGTGCTCCTGGATGAAATCAACAGATCAAGTGCAAAGACACAGAGTGCCATGTTGGAGGCTATGCAGGAGAGAGAGATAAGTATAGGCGGCAAGATATATAAACTTCCGGAGGTATTTGTGGTTATAGCTACCCAAAACCCGATAGAATCAGAGGGAACATATGTGCTGTCAGAGGCACAGCTTGACAGATTCCTTTTAAAAGAGACCATCACTTATCCCAGGGCGAATGATGAGATAGAGATTCTCAACAGGGTTGAATCAGATGTATTTTCAGATAATACCCCAGTGGCTGGAATAGAGGACGTTATATTTCTTCAGGAATTGTGCAAGCGAGTGTATATGGATCCATCCATCAAGAAATATATAGTAGATATAGTACAGGCATCAAGAAATACGGACAAATTCATGAGACCTGAGATGGCTCAGTATGTGGCGATGGGTGCTAGTACAAGAGCTGCTATAGCGTTCATGGAAGTTGCAAAGGCTGTGGCACTCATTAATGGCAGGCGGTATTGCGTTCCAGATGATGTAAAAACTCTTAGATATTCTGTGCTCAGGCATAGAATTATGCTTACATTTGCTGCTATAGCAGATGAGGTTAATATTGAATCAATAATTGATGCTATTATAGGTGCGGTCAAGACCCCATAGAGTGTTGACAAGGCGCTATACATTGTGACGGAGAATGCTGTGATATGAAGATGACATATATACCAAAAATACAGGGTAATATGAAAGGTTATAAAACAATATACACGACCAGGGCAACGTCAAGAATAATAGACGGTTCATACAATTCCATATATAAGGGAAGAAGTATGAATTTTGATGAGCTTCGGGAGTATGTTGTTGGTGACGATATAAAGGATGTTGACTGGAAGGCTTCGTCAAGAAGCCAAAAGATTCTGGTCAGACAATATATTGCAGAGAAAAAGCACAACTTGATGCTCGTAATGGATGCTGGTAGGAAGATGCTGGCAAATGCCAATGAGACTCAGGAGAAGCGCGAGATCGCATTGATAGCTGCGGGAACTTTGGCGTATATGGTTGGCAGTAACGGAGATTTTGTAAGTTGTACATACGCTGCAAAGGATGGCGTAAAGCATTTCCCTTTTAAGACAGGTCTTATGAATGTGGAGAACATACTTGCTGCCTATAATAGTGATGTAAATATTGATTGCAGATCAGGAATATCTCAATCGTTGGAGTTCGTAATCAGAAACTTCAGACGCAGGATGATTATGCTTATTGTAACAGATGCAGAGGGAATCATGGAAATAGATGAGGGTCTTATCAGACAGCTTAAGGTCATTCATGACATTCTCCTTGTCAAGGTCTCAGATGCGGATGCGATGGGAAGACGTGTTTTTGATATGGAAAATGACATGTATATTCCGGATTTTTTCGGCAAAGATAAAAAGCTTGCCAGGATAGAAGGACAGAGACGTATGCAGCTTGAAATGCAGTGCAGTGATAAGTTAAAAAAACTTGGAGTATCATGTGTCTGCGTCTCAGAACTTGAGAATATAGAAGAGAGAATAGTTGATCTTCTAGGCAGACATAAAAATGAAAGTTCATTGAGATAGAAAGTGTAGGAGGATGTGCAATGGAAAGTTCAGTAGAGCTTCAGTCACCATTTTCATATGCGGTATGGCCTTTGGTATTGGCGGGATGTATCGCTGCCGCAGCGTTGTTGTTCTTTCTTATACTGAAATTTATGAAAATTTACAGGACCAAAAGAAATAATCCGAAAATAGTTGTAAAACCAGCTTTGGACATAAACGTTGTCAAGAATAAATATCTGAGTGAGCTTGCCGGAATTGACAGGGATTTCAGTATGGGGAAGGAAGATATAAGAGGTGCCTATCAGAGGATGAGTCAGTGTATAAGACAGTTTGTGCATGCAGTTACAGGGATAAAGGTTCAAAATTATACCCTTCAGGATATAAGGAGACTTAATATGCCGATGCTGTACGCACTTGTGGCTGAGTATTATGCGCCGGAATTTGCAAGAAAATCCGAGGGTGATGTGAGAAATTCACTTGATAAGACAAGGAGTTTGATAGAGAGATGGCGATAAAATATCATTGGGTCATATATGTAGGAGCAGTCCTTGTGTCAGTTATGATGATATTTGTATGTGTAAAGAGCAGGCGCAGGGATGTCTATGCCGGTGGCAAACGGGTTGCGGGTGTCTTATATTCAGAGGATGAAAAATACTATAAGAAGAAATTATACTTATATAGATATGGTATTATAGTAACACTTGTTCTGAGTGCAATGACTGTGGGTATGGCGTTTCTTTTAATGGCCAGACCATATACAAATGAGCGCGTACAAGATGATAAGTATTGCAGAGATATAATACTGTGCATAGATATTTCAACATCTGTTGACTATCTGAATGAGAATCTTTTGGAAAAACTCAAGAACACTGTGGATGAATTGCAGGGAGAAAGATTTGGAATAGTTCTTTTTAATACAAGTCCTGTTTTGCTGACTCCACTTACTGACGATTACGAGTACGTGAAGGATCAACTTGATCTTATAGCAAAGTGCCTTGACAGCAGGAACTCCCTGGATCTTGGCAGGGCATTTTCTACGTCGGGCGACTGGCTCTATTATGATGCATACATAACATCAGGCACACTTGTCGGAAATGAGGAAAGAGGAAGTTCGCTGATAGGAGATGGCCTGGCGGCTGCGGCCGGTGATTTCTCTGACAGAGAAAGTGACAGCAAGAGAACAAAAGTGGTGATTTTTTCAACTGATAATGATATACAGGGAACGCCGATAGCGACGCTGGATGAGGCTGCGGATATATGCAAAGACAACAATGTGACCGTATTTGGTGTTGGAACAAAGGAGATGACTGATGAGAACCGTGAAGCTATGAAAACTGCGGTGGAGAAAACAGGAGGTCAGTTTTATCTCGAAGAGGAGTCCGGATCATTTTCGGATATTGTTTCTTCTATAGAGAATATGAGTAAGAGCCTTGTGAAGGTGAAGACTATGGATGTGGAAACTCCTGAACTTGAGTTCCCATTTGTGATGATGCTGATAACTTTTATGCTTATGCTGGGAATATGCAGATGGCTGAGATTATAGATATGAAATGAGAGTAACAGAGATGAGAATAGATCCTATAATTCCAATTTGGCTGATGGCAATAGTGTGCGCTGCAATGCTTCTTCTTAGGCGAAATAGCTGGAAGGCATATGTCCGTCAGATAGTTGCCATTATATTGATATTTTGTGTGAATCTGAGAATTATGATTCCAAGTGACAATGTAACTGCAACTACTCAGGAACTTGATACATATGTGCTTTTTGTTGTGGATGACACATTGAGTATGCTTGCAAGGGATTACGATGGCGACACAGAGCGACTTACGGCGGTAAAGAATGATTGTGGAAAAATAATAGACAAAATGGATGGTGCTAAGTTTGCAGTTATTTCTTTTAATAATAATGCTAATCTCGTCGCACCGTATACTGACAATTCAGATTATGCAAAAAGTGTGATAGAAAGTCTCTATCCTCTTGAATCACTGTATGCCAAAGGCAGTTCTATGAACATTTGCAAGGATGTGATGACAGATACTTTGAAGCGGGCACATGAAAAAGGTGACGGGAATGTAATCGTGTTTTTTATAAGCGACGGAGAGATTACGAGTTCAGACAGCAGACTGGAGTCATTTGACGAAGCGTCGAAGTATGCAGACGGCGGTGCTGTTTTGGGATATGGAACTGAAAAGGGCGGCAGGATGTATGTGAAGTCGTATTACAGTGATCAGGAAGAGGTTATTCAGGATACATCGTCTTATCCATATAAGGATGCTGTTTCAAGAATTGATGAGAAGAATCTGAAACAGATAGCAGGAGATATCGGCGTGAAATACATCAATATGAATGATGGACAGAGCCAACTTGAAGATGTTGTAAATGGTGCGGTGAAAAATTCTGGCGGAGATTCTGCAAGCAGACAGGTCAGTGGATATGTGGATATATATTATATATTTGTGGCAGCATTTGCGGGACTCATGATATATGAATTCTGGAGTGTGAGAAAAAAGAATGTTAAGATATCGGAACAGTAAATCAGGTGAGAAAATGAAGATAGCGAAAAGAATAGTGGCTATCATTGGAATAGTCAGTGTTCTTGCATTTGCGGCGTTGCTTGTCAATTATATATGCGGTGAGCGTATGATAGACAGATACAACAAAAGAATATTTGAAAGCAGTACAGTTAATGCGTACCTGGGCTTTACACAGCCTTACATATATCACTACAACAAAGGTGATATATATTATAGTCAGGGTGATTATAAAGGGGCAGAGAATGAGTTTAAAAATGCGCTGAAGTGGAAAATTGGTGTGCCACAAGATTGTGAGATGAGGATAAACTATGCTCTGTCTATAGTAAAACAGATAGATCCGCAGACTGTGACAAAAGATAACCTGGATGAGACTATAGACCGTCTTGAGGAGGCGAAGGCAGCTCTTTTAAAAAATGGCTGTGCGCATGATGAAGATGAGAATGGACACAACAGCGATGCACAGACTTTAAAGAATGAGATAGACATGTTTGAGGAACAGCTGAGGCAGCAGGTGGCGCAGCCTGATGATCAGGATAAAAAGGATGACAATAAGGACAAAGACAGCAAAAAGGACAGTGATGAGAAGGAAGAGGACACGACAGATACTGATAAAAATGGTCAGATAAAGAAGCAGCTCCAGGATATTCAGAACGAGGGCCTTGAACAGAGAAATCAGGATATGGATTCATATGAAGCTTATAAAGATGGATATTCGTTCTATGACGGACAGACCTGGTAGGCAATATGAGAGCTCCAATGAGATGTTATTTTACGATATAGGTCACATTAATAGAAATTAAATATAAATATAAAACTTGCGAATTGACAGACTGCGGGGTATAATACTGCTAGTTATGGTCATTTGTGGCAGGATATCCAATATAAGGAGAAAATGAACGAATAATGATTAATGAAGAGAAGGTCATATTGATGACCAAAATAGCCATGTACAAAGAGTCTCTGGGCCGGGAGGATCTGGAGAAGGGCAAATATTTCCAGAGCGATTATGTAAAGCTCAACTGTCTTAAGACTATAGTTTCTTCCACGGTGTTGTTTATTGTGGTTGCAGTTGCGTACATATATTATAATCTTGCGTCGATAATTGAGAAACTTACGGAGCTTGATTATTTTAAGCTTGCAGGCATGGTCGTAGGCGGGTATGCTGTGGTGTGTATCGGCTTTACACTGTTTGCGTGGGTGCTCTACACATATCGTTATATGAAGGCTAAGCCAAAACTCATCAAGTACAACCAGAATCTGAAAAAGTTGATAGAGTTTTATGAGAGAGAAGACAGGGCTAAGGCTACTGTAAGGAAGAGGAGGGCTAAGTAAACATGGCAACACTTCTGGGATTTCGTGACGGAATAAAGAATTTTTGCAGTAAATATGATAAGTTTGTATCCCCGCTGTGCAAGTTCATTCTTGCACTCGTGATGTTTGGTTCCATAGAGCATCTGACAGGATATAATTCAACTATAAGCAGTATGGTGATTGTACTGGCTGCAGCATTTGTGTGTGCATTTCTTTCGGCATCGCTGACACTTGCTATTGGCGGCGTGTATGCATGTGCACAGATTGCAAGTGCAAACTTGGAGTTGGGGATCACATTTGTTATCATATTCATTATAATGTACTGTGTTTATATAAGATTTTTCCCTAAGGCATCATGGCTGATAATGTTTATGCCATTTTTCTACATTATCAATTTCCCATATATAGTTCCACTCCTTGCTGGAATGATTGCGGGAGCTGCAGGAATGATACCGGCTGCATTTGGTTGTGTATTCTATTATTTTATGAAGTATACCGTAGATTATGTGGCGCTTAGTAAGACAACTGCATCAGAGGATATGATAGAGGGGTATAAGTATATATTCCAGCATCTTGTACAGGATAAGACACTGCTTCTCACAATTATAGTATTTGCTGTTGTGATAGTGCTTACCTATATCATATATAGAATGTCATTTTCATATTCGTGGTATGTTGCGATCATAACAGGCGGGGTGGTTGAGATTGTACTTTTCCTGGTGGGAACAATGTCGATGGAAGTTGAGATATCATTGGCAGGAGCATTGATCGGCAGCGTGCTTGCAATACTGGTAGCGATAGTTGTTCAGTTTTTCAAGACTGTTGTGGATTATTCAAGTGTTGAGAATACTCAGTTTGAAGATGACGAATATTATTATTATGTGAAGGCTGTTCCTAAGGTTATGAGCAATGTGGCGAAGCAGGCACCGGCGAAAAAAGATTCGGTATCATCTGCTAAAACATATCAGTCAAGAACAGCATCCGATAGAGTAAATGGCAACAGAGCAAACAATATAAGAAAAAGTGATTCCTTTACCGGATCAACGAGATAGATACATTGAAACGAGAGTATATGTGACCTGACAAAGATGTCAGGTCATATTACTTTGTAGATTAATATTGACACTAAACAGACAGAGAGGAGGATTATATGGATAAGATCGCAACATTTATATCTACATATTTTGATTGGTTTTATATAACTATGCCAAGTACAGTGGATATGATTGAGATACTCATTCTGTCATTTTTCATATATAAGATAATGCTGTGGTTCAAAACCAGCAGAGCGTGGACGCTGCTGAAAGGAATTGTTCTTATAGTGCTGTTTACAGCAATAGCCGCGGTGTTTCAGTTCAACACGATTTTATATCTCTTGAAGAATGCATTCAGTGTGGGAATTATAGCTGTGGTAATCCTGTTCCAGCCGGAGTTCAGAAGAGGACTTGAGCAGCTTGGAAGAAAGAAAATTATTAATTATATAATACGTGACAATGAAGATGATGGCGTATTGTCAGAGAAGACTATATATGAGCTGGTGAAGACGGTTCAGGTTTTGTCTGCAAACAGAACGGGAGCGTTGATAGTTATAGAGAATGAAGTTGCTCTTGGCGAGTATATTGATACTGGTATTCCGATAGATGCTGTCGTGACAAACCAGCTTCTGCTGAACATATTTGAGCATAATACTCCACTTCATGACGGAGCTGTGATAATACGTAAGAACAGGGTCGTGTCAGCTACGTGCTACCTGCCGCTTTCAGCAAATGATTCTATAAATAAAGAACTGGGAACAAGGCACAGAGCTGGTATAGGTATAAGTGAGGTTTCAGACAGTATGACACTGATAGTTTCAGAGGAGACCGGATCCATATCGATAGCTCAGGGCGGAGAACTGTTTAGAAATCTGGATACCGAGGGCGTGAGAAGACAGCTTCAGACTCTTTGCAAGGATTATAATGGCAGGAAAGTTCACAGGTCTTCAGGTATCAGACCGGTTAAAAAGAGAAGAAAGAGAGTTGTAATAGAAAATAAAGATAAAGCTTCCAGAAAGGAGGCTGAAGACAATGAGAGATAATACAACTGTTGTTAAGAAGAAAAAAAATAAACTGTTCAGCAATATAGGGCTGAAGCTGCTTGCGGTGCTGCTTGGTTTCATGGTCTGGCTGTTGGTACTTAACATCGATGATTCAGCTGTCACCAAGACAATAAGCAATGTTCCAATCAATCTGGTTAATACGGATGCTATAACAAATAGAAATCAGTTGTTCACCATAACCTCAGGTGATACTGTGGATGTGGTAGTAAAAGGCAGAAAGTCTATTATATCGGATCTCGATGCATCTGACTTCAAGGCAGTTGCTGATATGTCCAAGATATCCATAACTAATGCTGTACCAATTACTGTTGAAGCTGTCAACAATAGTATAGGGAAGAAGGTCAATATAACTGTTGTTGACAATGTCATGTCTGTTGAACTTGAGAACGAAAAGACAGTGTCGATACCGGTGACGGTGGTTACAACAGGAGAGGTTGCAAAGGGGTACACGGTGGGCAACAGTGTAGCGGCGCCAAATCTGATAACTATCAAGGGTGCAGCCAGTGTTGTGTCTAGTATTGACAGAGCTGAGGTGACCGTGAATACCAGTAATGCAAAGGATGACATCACGACTAACTGTACACCTGAGTTTGTGACCGCAGATGGTGAGAAGATATCAGACAAGACTTTATCATATGATGAGATATCAGTCGCCGTAACTGTTCCTGTATATAAGACTAAGAATATACCTGTAAGGATAAGTGTGAAGGGTGAACCTGATGACTCATATGCTGTTGCGTCTATAACTTATGTGCCTGAAACGGTAGATATAGGTGGAGATGCTGCTGTCATAAAGGATATAAACAGTCTGGAGATAAATGATGTGGACATCAGTGGATGTACAAGTGATGTTGAGACAACACTTGATGTATCAAAATATCTTCCGGATGGAGTAGTTGTTACAAGGGACAGCGCATATATCAATGTTAAGGTAGCCATAGAGAAATCTGTGACAAGAAATATTTCTGTGAAAGCCAGCGACGTAACGATAATGAATAAACAGTCTGGATATGATTATGAGATCATTACTGGAAGTGAGAGCGCTATTACGGTGAGTGGAATATCAAGTGAGGTTTCTAAGATCACAGCAAAAAATCTTGGCTTAATTGTAGATGCATCTAAGCTTTCAGAAGGTGAGAACACAGTCACGCTTGAAGTGGATGACGGTGATTACTATTCTGTGAACAGTCAGAGCACGGTTACAGTCAAGGTGACAGCAAAATAGAAGCAGACGTTGAAGCAGGGAGGTGCGTTATTGTGGATGTCAAAAAGATTGATGAACTGAGGAAGATAGTGGATGAATCGGACAATATAGTGTTTTTTGGTGGAGCAGGGGTATCCACAGAGAGTGGCATACCAGACTTTAGGAGTGTGGATGGATTGTACAATCAGACATATAAATATCCACCTGAGACGATAATAAGCCACAGTTTTTATCGCAGCAATCCGGAGGAATTTTACAGATTCTACAAGGATAAAATGATCTTTGCAGATGCAAAGCCGAATAAGGCACATATGAAATTGGCAGAACTTGAACAGCAAGGTAAGCTGAAAGCTGTCATCACGCAGAATATAGATGGCCTTCACCAAATGGCTGGCAGTAAGAATGTCATAGAACTTCATGGTTCTGTTCACAGAAATTACTGTGAAAAATGCCACAAGTTCTATGGCCTGGAGTATATAGTGAAGTCAGAGGGCGTTCCGAGGTGCCAGGAATGCGGAGGTATAGTAAAGCCTGATGTTGTACTCTACGAGGAGGCTCTCGATGATGAGAATATGAGCCGGGCTCTCGATTATATATCACAGGCAGACACATTGATAATTGGAGGTACATCACTTGTCGTGTATCCGGCTGCCGGGCTTATAAGATATTTCAGAGGCAGAAAGCTGGTGGTTATCAATATGTCACCTACACAGAGTGACAGAAATGCCGATCTGCTGATCGCGGACAAGATTGGAGATGTGCTGGGAAGTATATGATGGCAAATAGTTGGTGTTAAATTAGCGAAGGAGATATTTATGTATTTTGAAAAATCAAAGGGATTTCCAAAAGATTTCTTGTGGGGCAGTGCATCAGCAGCCTATCAGGTTGAAGGGGCATGGAATGAGGATGGTAAAGGCCCTTCCAATTGGGATCAGTTTGTAAGAATCCCAGGCAAGACATTCCAGGCAACTACAGGTGATAAGGCAGTTGATCATTATCACAGATATAAAGAAGATATAGCTCTTATGGCAGAGATGGGACTCAAGACGTATAGATTTTCCATATCATGGCCGAGAATAATTCCAGACGGAAATGGTGAAGTGAATGAAAAGGGGCTTCAATTCTATGATGATCTTATAAATGAACTTGTGAAGTACGGTATTGTGCCGATGGTCACAGTATATCATTGGGATATGCCTCAGGCGCTGGAGGAGCAGTACCATGGATGGGAGAGCAGACGTATAGTAGATGATTTTACAAGATATGCAAAGGTTCTGTTTGAGAGATATAGCGACAGGGTGAAATATTGGATCATCATGAATGAGCAGAATGTGTTTACCGGACTTGGATGGAATGCGGGCATGCATCCTCCTGGAAAGGTTGATGACCAGAAGATGTTCTATCAGGTGAATCATCATGCATTCATGGCTCATGCAAAGAGCGTGATCGCACTAAAGAAGATTTGCCCTGAGGCAAAGGTTGGATCATCATTTGCGTATACACCGTCATATGCGTATGACAGGAAGCCTGAGAATGCCATGGCAAAGATGGACTATGATGATCTGAATAATTTCTATTGGATGGATGTGTATGCATATGGAAGGTACCCAAGAGCAGCAGTTGCATATCTGGACAGCAAAAATCTGACGCCTGAGATGGAGCCTGGAGATGAAGATATACTCAGAAAGGCTGCATCGCTTATAGATTTTATGGGTGTGAATTATTATCAGTCGTGCGTAGCTGAATATAATCCGATGGACGGAGTTGGAACGACCCATGAGATGAATACAACAGGTAAGAAGGGTACTGCGAAAGTGCAGGGGGTTCCGGGACTTTACAAGAACCCTGCAAATGAATTTCTGCCAACTACGGATTGGGATTGGACCATCGACCCTATGGGACTTCGTATGTGCTGCAGACAGATCACATCAAGATATGATCTCCCAATTGTGATATCTGAAAATGGACTCGGTGCATTTGACAAGTTTGAGGATGGAGAGATACACGACCCTTACAGGATAGATTATCTGAGACATCACATAGAAGAACTTAAGAAGGCCTGTGATGATGGCTGTCGTGTGCTTGCGTATTGCACATGGTCCTATACAGATCTGCTCAGCTGGCTCAACGGATATCAAAAAAGATATGGTTTCATATATGTTGACAGAGAAGAAGATGAGAACAGTGGAACTCTGAACAGATACAAGAAGGATTCTTTCTACTGGTACAAAAAAGTCATAGAGACGAATGGAGAGGAATTGTAGTATCGACAAACTAGCCAGTTGGCTAGTTTACCTTGCTTAATATATATAGTACAATTGCTTAATATATTGGCAATACATATGATGTGAGCAGAAAATAGCGTGTGCCGATAATAGAGCAATCAGTCTGAAATGACTGTTTTCGGGAAAGGAAAGGGAGAATTATGAAAAAAGTGAGAGTATTGATGAGACTTATCACGGTATGTATCCTTGCCGTGGTGATGTTTTCAGTGAAGGGCACTTGGCTGGTTCGTGCTTCAGAGGGAGATGTGGCAGTTGTTGTTGATGGCGAAGGAACAGAGGTTGGATCATATGCGACACTTCCAGAAGCGTTTGTTGCATGTAGTAATGGGGATACAATACGTATATTGAGTGATATAAATGAGCCGGATCTTGCCATTGGATATAATCAGGGCGAGGATAATAAGCATATCATATTGGATTTAAACGGAAAAAGTGTGACACTTCAGATGTTGGAGGTTGATTATTCTTTATACATAATGAATGGTACTTTAACTGCTTCCATCTCAAATGGAAATATTAATTTTACAAATGCTCTGCTCACGGTGTCAAATGTCAATATATATACGGATATGCTCAGTTGGATGACTGATGACGGAGTGAGTATAAAGAATGGATCAAATATTACACTTAACGGTTCGTCATGTTGGTTTGAAAAGTTATTTATGGACAAAAATTGTGTATTTTCAGTAAAGAATTGGAGCGGCGTTGGCAATTATGAGCACTTTGCAGATGGATTGGACGGTGTAAAGGATTTTCTTCCAGAAGGACTTTCAATAAAGAATACAACTATAATTGATGACGCTACGGGAGCTAAGGCTACGGATTTTGTACTTCGATATCGAAGCCTTTCTGATACATCAGAGATAGCAGTCAGCATAAATCCAAAGTCATATGTGTATGATGGCAAGGAAAAGAGACCGGCTGTGACGGTTTCATATGGTGGCAAGGATCTGACCGAGGGTGTAAGCTATTCCTGTGTATACACTGATAATATAAATGCGGGAACTGCAAAGGTCACGATCTCCGGAATGAATTCGCTGCATGGACAGATAGTGGAGAATTTCACTATAGATAAGGCAAAACAGAAAGCTCCTACAGGACTGGTTCCAATCGCAGAGACGGTGGACGGAAAGAATGATGGTCAGATATCAAATCTGACAAAGGCAATGGAATATAGTAAAGATAAAAAAAATTGGTCTGCATGTGCTGGCTCAGTAATGAAGAATCTTATGGATGGAAGTTACTATGTGAGATACAGTGAGACGAAAAATTACTATGCATCCCCTGCTGCAAAGGTCGTAGTAGGAAAGGGTAAAACACCGGCATCGAATGAGCCGACGACAGGTGATGTTACTACAGAAGCTCCAACAACAGAAAAACCGACGGCAGAAGAGCCTACAACCGGAGCTGTTACAACAGAGGAACCGACAACAGAGGATGTATCAACAGAAAAGCAGACCACAGAGGGGACAACAGATGCGACATCGACGGAGCAGACAACTACTGAGGGAACAAAGGCCACAACAGCTACTCCGAACACAGGAGATGACAGCAGTGTGGCATGGTTTATAATGCTCATGACAGTCTGCCTTCTCGGAGCTGCAGGTGTGGTGGTTTACAAGAAAGAGAGATAAAAAAATAATCATGAAATAAGTCTGTGAAGCCCTGCGACATGGGCTTCACAAATTTTTTAACAAAATGTTAGCACTCGGTATTGACGAGTGCTAACAGGCGTGATATATTATCATCAGACAAGGGAAGTGATATAAATATCAGTTCCCTTGAATACTATAAATGATTAGTTGGGAATAAGGAGGTAAACAGCTATGGAGATGGATAAATACACACGTAAATCGTTGGAAGTTGTAGAAAAGGCCAAAGAAAAAGCTCTGGAGTACGACAATCAGGAACTTACGCAGATGCACCTTTTGGCTGGCTTGCTTGAGATAGATGACAGTTTGATAGCCAAGATATTTGAGAAGATGGGCGTGAATGTTACTGGTGCTGTGAATGCGGTAGAGGATAAGCTTGCAAGATTGCCGAAGGTCAGCGGTGGCAATATGTATGCCGGAAATAACTTTTCAAAGGCTCTCATCCAGGCAGAGAAGGAAGCAAAGCAGATGGGCGATACATATGTGTCTGTTGAGCATTTGTTCCTCGGTATGGTGGATAAGGCTGATTCGGATGTCAAGGAGCTTCTCAAAGGCTGGGGAGTAAGTAGGAATGCATTTCTCAAGGAACTTGCAGAGATCAGAGGCAACCACAAGGTGGACAGTGATGATCCGGAGAGCTCATATGAGGCGATGGAGAAGTTTGGATATGATCTGGTAGAGAGGGCAAGACAGCAGAAGCTTGACCCGGTAATCGGACGTGATGCCGAGATACGAAATGTAATCAGGATCCTGTCAAGGAAGACAAAGAACAATCCGGTGCTCATCGGTGAGCCTGGTGTAGGTAAGACTGCGGTTGTAGAGGGACTTGCACAGAGGATACTCAGAGGTGATGTGCCAGAGGGACTTAAGAACAAGAAGATATTTGCACTTGATATGGGAGCTCTTGTAGCTGGTGCAAAGTACAGAGGTGAATTTGAAGAGAGACTTAAGAATGTCCTTGATGAGGTGAAGAAGTCTGAGGGTGAAGTGATCATGTTCATCGATGAGCTTCACACTATCGTTGGAGCAGGCAAGACTGACGGTGCAATGGATGCGGGCAACATGCTTAAGCCTATGCTCGCCAGAGGTGAGCTGCATTGTATTGGTGCCACAACACTGAATGAGTACAGACAGTATATAGAGAAAGATGCGGCTCTTGAGAGACGTTTCCAGCCGGTTATGGTGGATGAACCAACCGTTGAGGATACCATATCTATCCTTCGAGGAATCAAGGAGAGATACGAAGTGTTCCATGGAGTTAAGATATCAGATGGTGCCCTTGTAAGCGCAGCGGTTCTTTCAAACAGATATATAACAGACAGATTCCTGCCAGATAAGGCCATAGATCTTGTTGATGAGGCGTGTGCCATGATCAAGACAGAGCTTGATTCAATGCCTGTTGAAGTGGATGAGATCACACGTAAGATAATGCAGCTGGAGATTGAGGAGACAGCCCTTAAGAAGGAGGAGGATAATCTGTCAAAGCAGAGACTGGCAGACCTTCAGGCTGAACTGGCAGAACTCAAGGATCAGGCAAATTCCCTGAAAGCAAAGTGGGAGAACGAAAAGGCTGCAGTTGAGAAGATAAGGATCCTCAAGGAAGAGATGGAGCAGGTCAAGGCTGATATTCAGGCTGCACAGAGAAATTATGATCTGAACAAGGCAGCAGAGCTTCAGTATGGTAAGCTTCCGGCAATCCAGAAAGAGCTTGCAGAGGCTGAGTCCACAGCTTCAGATAAGGAGAGGGAGCTTGTTCATGAGGTAGTTTCAGAAGATGAGATATCGAAGATCGTATCCAAGTGGACAGGAATTCCTGTTGCAAAGCTTACTGAGAGCGAGAAGAGCAAGACCCTCAATCTTGCCAGCGAACTCAAGAAGAGAGTTGTAGGTCAGGATGAAGCCGTTGACTACGTCAGCGATGCGATCATCAGATCAAAGGCGGGAATAAAGGATCCTAGCAAACCGATAGGTTCATTTATCTTCCTTGGACCAACCGGTGTTGGTAAGACAGAGCTTGCAAAAAGTCTTGCAGCGGCATTGTTTGACAATGAGCAGAACATGGTCCGTATTGATATGAGTGAATACATGGAAAAGCACAGTGTGTCAAGACTTATAGGAGCGCCTCCGGGATATGTAGGTTATGATGAAGGCGGTCAGCTGACAGAGGCTGTTCGTAGAAAGCCGTATTCGGTTGTCCTCTTTGATGAGATAGAGAAGGCACATCCGGATGTGTTCAATGTGCTCCTCCAGGTACTTGATGATGGACGTATCACGGATTCCCAGGGCAGAACGGTCGACTTTAAGAACACGATCATCATCATGACATCAAATATCGGTGGTGCGGATATAGCAGCTGCTGGCGGAGAGATCACAGATGAACTGAAGAATGATGTAATGGCTCAGCTAAAGAGCAGATTCAGACCTGAGTTTCTGAACCGTATCGATGAGATCATAACATTCAGGGCACTGTCCAAGGACAACATAAGTGGTATTGTTGATCTTCTTATGGCTGATCTCAACAGCAGACTGGCAGACAGAGAGATTGCGATCAAGCTTACGGAAAGCGCAAAGCAGCACATCATTGATCAGGGATATGATCAGGTGTATGGTGCAAGACCGCTCAAGAGATATCTGCAGAAGAATGTGGAGACACTGGTTGCAAAGATGATACTTGCTGGCAGCGTGAGCACACAGTCGGCTATAGTGATAGATTATGACGGCACTGACCTGAGGGCTGAGAATGAAAAATAAAATATTAACAACAGAGAGCATGTGCGCTATTATGAAAAGGAATAATATTACATTTTAGACATTATTTGTAAGAGAATAGTAGTAGTTTATTACCTGGTTTCATTTAATAATATACGTGTTTACTGGATGTAATAATTGACACGGGTCTGAACCGAGTATATGTTATATGGTTTGGATCCGTGTATTTTTCTGCATATTTAATAAGGGATAAATGTGTGGGTTGGTCAGATAAGCTGTAATATGTTATACTTATTGGTGTAGCTACATTCGCAGTGTAATGAGGAGGAAATAGTGAGTACGCAGATTGTTAAAATGAAAATAATGGAACTGGATAATTACTATTTTATCGCGAGGCCATGTGTGGATATAGCAGATCAGAAGGTGCAGGAGCTGGTGGAGAAAGCTGATGAGCATGTTCTGGACTTTGTTGGTATAGTATATGAGAATGTCGGACTGCCGGAGGGAGTGACATACGATAAGGAATTATTTCTTGGGAAGGATCCGGCATATGTTATGCTCGTGAGGAATATAGGCGCTGGATTATATAGAAAGGATTTTATAGAAAAAAATCATCTGGAGATTGGCGGTTCTGATGAGCTGTTTCCGGACATTTATCTGTTGTGGCAGGTGTTCACGAGCGCAGGCAGGGCAATGTGTGTAAGTGCAGCCATATGTGAAAAAGTTTATCGGGATACGGTATGGATAGATGACAGTCAGATGGCATTTACTGTAAACAGAGTATATGACAGGATAAAGGATATGCTCATGACTGACTGGAAATTGTGGCAGAAGTGGAAGGGATATTATTCATCTCAGAGATGGGCATGCTATTATGAATTGCTGCACTGGATGACGGAAGATGTTGGCTGGGAATTTGCAGAGAGAATGGCTGTGGAGTTCCACAGAAGCTATGAAAACGATGAAATAGATGAGAAACTGTTCTCTCTGGAGGAGCGGTCAAACCTTTATATTCTTGCCAAAGATCCGGGATATGTAAAAAGATTTTACCTTGGGAAAGTTATCCTGGATAAGAGAGTATATGACTGTAAGAATAAGGTAAATAATCTTGAAAAGGTTGTAGCTGAAAAAGACAGGATGATGCAGGCACAGAAGGAATCGTATGAACAGAGACTGGCACAGAAACAGGCAGAGCACGAGGAAATGTGCAGCAGACTGGAGCAGCAGAGACTGCTGGAGCTTGAACAGCAGAAACAGCAATATGAATCGTCAGTCACGTTCAAGGCTGGCCGGGTGATAATGTTTATTCCTTTGGGTATCAGAAGGTTAGTGCTCAGGATGATGAAAAAAGAGTAATCAGTAATATGCTATGAAAAATAGCGTGACATATGTGGAGAGAATGTATGGCAGTAGATGTATCTATAGTTGTAACTATATATAATGCGGAAGAATATATTGACAATTGCCTCGATATGCTGACGAAACAGACACTGAAGAATATAGAGATAATATGTGTTGATGACGGGTCTGCGGATGGATCCCTGGGAAGGCTTCAGGACTACAGCAGAAGGGATGAGCGTATAAGAGTGTTCACCGAGGAGAATAAGGGCGCCGGAGCAGCAAGAAACCGTGGACTTACAGAGGCGACTGGCAAGTACATGTTATTCCTGGATTGTGATGATTTCTTTGAACCGGATATGGTGCAGCTGGCATACGAGAAGGCTGAGGAGCAGGGAGCAGAAATCGTTATATACAAATCAGATCAGTACAATATGGACTCCGGCGAATTTATATATGAGAACTGGGCTATGATAGAATGGGCACTTCCGCCATATGAACCGTTCGGTTATAGACAGATATCGACCAACATATTTAAGGCATTTGTCGGATGGGCGTGGGATAAGCTTTATCTAAGAGAGTTTGTAGTTAAGAATGATCTGAAATTTCAGGAACAGCGCACCACCAATGATGCACTCTTTGTGTTCAGCGCTCTGGTGCTTGCAGAGAAAATATCAACGGTTAGAAAGATACTTATCCATAGAAGAGTAGACACTGCGGATTCTCTTTCGAAGACCAGAGAAAAATCCTGGGATAACTTCTATAGGATGCTGCTTGCCCTCAGACAGTTCCTTAAGGACAGAGGAAAGTGGAATGAACTTGAGAAGGATTTTGTCAATTATGCATTACATTTTTCACTCTGGAATTACAATACACTGGCTGAGCCTACAAAAACAAAACTCAGAAATAAATTGGTGTCAGAGTGGTTTGAGGAGTTAGGTATAAGGCAGAGACATAAGGAATATTTCTACAATGAATATGAATATTCACAGTATGAAGCAATGTTAAAGCTGCAGGATACACCGTGAAATAAATAAAGTGGTGCAGTATAATAGCTTAAAAATATGCAAAAAGGCTGTTTGGTGTTGAAAAAGATCAGACATAAAGGATATAATATAAAATATTAAATTATGACGGAGGTAACATAGATGTTCAGTTTCGACGAGATTACAAAGGTGGACCCTGAGATAGCAGCGGCTATGACAGATGAGCTTAACAGACAGAATAACAACCTGGAGCTTATAGCTTCTGAGAATATTGTATCAAAGGCAGTTATGGCAGCCATGGGCAGCCACCTTACAAACAAGTATGCAGAGGGTTATCCTGGAAAGAGATATTACGGCGGATGTCAGTATGTTGATGTGGTAGAGGATCTTGCAAGAGAGAGGGCAAAGGAGTTATTTGGATGTGAATATGTGAATGTACAGCCACACTCAGGTGCACAGGCTAACATGGCAGTGTTCTTCGCCATTCTTAACCCTGGCGATACATTTATGGGTATGAATCTTGATCATGGCGGACATCTCACACATGGTTCACCGGTCAACATGTCTGGAAAATATTTCCACTGTGTTCCTTACGGTGTAAATGATGATGGATTCATAGATTATGATAAGGTGCTTGAGATCGCAAAGGAGTGCAAGCCAAAGCTCATTGTGGCAGGTGCCTCAGCATACGCCAGAGCGATAGATTTCAAGAGATTTAGAGAGATCGCTGATGAGGTTGGAGCATACCTCATGGTGGATATGGCACACATCGCAGGTCTTGTGGCAGCAGGTCTTCACATGAGCCCTATCCCATATGCACACGTAACAACTACTACAACTCACAAGACACTCCGTGGACCACGTGGTGGAATGATCATGTGCAGCAATGAGATCAATGAGAAGTTTAACTTCAACAAGGCAGTATTCCCTGGAATTCAGGGTGGCCCTCTTATGCATGTCATAGCTGGTAAGGCAGTATGTTTCAAGGAGGCACTCACACCTGAGTTTAAGGCATATCAGGAGCAGGTTGTAAAGAATGCAGCAGCCCTTGCTAAGGCACTTATGGCAAGAGGATTTGACATAGTATCAGGTGGTACAGACAATCACCTCATGCTCATGGATCTGAAGAGACTTGGACTTACTGGAAAGGAAGTTGAGAAACTTCTTGATGAGGTACATATCACAGCGAATAAGAACACAGTTCCGAATGATCCTAAATCTCCATTTGTCACAAGCGGAATCAGACTTGGTACACCAGCAGTGACAACAAGAGGTGCAGATGAGGCTGATATGGAGGTTATAGCTGAGGCTATCAAGGCAGCAGTGCTTGACCATGACAAGGAGAAGGCCGAGGCACTTGTAAAGAGCATTGTTGAGAAGTATCCTCTGTATGCATAACAACAAATAAGCTGTATATAATATAGCGGAGCAGAAGAGCAGATAGTATATATTAAAGCGGCACGGATATTTCCGTGCCGCTTTTTAGGAGAGGAAAGTAGAAGGTGGATCAGGGAAAGAAATCTGGAAAAAGGAAAAAGGTAATTGTGTCAGCAGTGGTGTTGGTGATCATTATATTGGTCTCTTTCCCCGGACTGATAATGTGGACGGGAGAACATAAACTTTACAGCTCTGTCGGCGGGCAGACACCTGATCTTACTTCTGCAGGAATGACGGTTGATGATGATGGGGACGTTGTATGTGGGGGAAATCGCTACAGATATGATACTGACAACATCAATATACTTGTGATAGGCGTGGATGCGAGGGGGCGGGATAATACAGTCGGTCAGGGGGATGCACTTATGCTGGTGAGTATAAACAGCAGGGATCACAGCGTGAAATGTATCAGTGTAAACCGTGATTCGATTGCGCCTGTCAAAGTTTTTGGCGTGGCAGGGGATTATATAACAACTCAGAAAGTGCAGGCTGCTCTTGCGTATTCGTATGGCAAGGATGTTATGGACGGGTGCAGACTTACAAAGTTTACAGTGTCAAGGCTTATGATGGATATTCCTATACATGGCTGTGTATCTGTGGATTTTGATGATATAGCAGAACTTAACAGATTGGTCGGCGGTGTAACGTTGACCGCAGTTGAAGATGTGGAGAAAGCAGGCATACACATGGGGGACAGACTGACCTTGACAGATGAGCAGGCAATGTATTATGTCACTGAGAGAAATAGTGGATCTTCGGAGATTGGAACAAACAGCGCCCGTATGAAAAGACAAAAACAGTATGTGCTTTTGTGGTGTCAGGCTCTGCGGCAGAAGCTTGGACATAATATATCTGAACTCTGGTGTGCGTATAAATCTCTCGTTGACGTTGCAACGACAGATCTTACAACTTCGCAGCTGATCTATCTTGCTGTAGAATTTGAAAAGGCAGATATTGAAGATGAGGATATATATGAACTTCCTGGACAATACCGGAGGGAAAATTATTATGATGAATATATTGTGGATAGCGACAAGCTGGCGCAGATGATGTTGGAGATATTTTACGAGAAGGATGACTGACGAGATGGAAGAAGGATCGTTTGAAAGAGAAATAGAGGAAGCTGTTGCCCTGGCAGAGAAAATTCTTGCTGAAAACAACAAGGATGAGAGCGGGCATGCGCCGGAAATTGCATATCGGCCTGAAAAGATGCCGGGGAATTTGCCTGATTCTGATAGCAGTCACAATACAATGGTTTGTGAAAATCTGATGGGATCTCACAGATTGATATGGAGGATTATATTTGCGTGTTCTGCAGTGGTGTGTATTTGCAGCGTGTTTTTAATAGTGAGATATGTGATAGGTCATACCCGGAGCCAGAAGGTAAATCAGAGGCTGCAGTCAATGGTGACGACAAAAGACATCGGTGCGGAGACAGAGGCAAAGACCACAGATAATGAGAATAATTCATATAATTCAAGTTATCCAGATCTTCAGGTGGATTTTGCAGCTTTGAGGTCTGTGAATAAGGATATATGTGCGTGGCTGTATATCCCGGGGACAGATGTGAATTATCCTGTAATGAAAGGCGGGGATAACAGTTATTACCTGACCCATGATGCGGATGGCAATTACAGTCCGGATGGATCGTTATTTGTGGACGTGGCAAACAGCACGAAGTTCACAGATTTTGATACAGTGATATATGGACATAATATGTCAAGCGGAACAATGTTCAAGACGCTCCATAACTATGAGGATGAGTCGTTCTGGGAAGATAATAGAAATATATATGTGTATATTCCCGGTGAAGTCCTAACATATCATGTTTTTGCGGCATACAGGACAAATGACAGGCACATATTCACATACAATGATTTCTCGGACAAAGATGTCAGAAAGAGTTATCTGGATGGCATATTTGACAAAAAATTTGACATGGGTACTGTTAAAAGTGACAATGATGTAGATGTTGATAGTTGCGTATTGACACTTTCAACATGTTGTGGAATGGATGGAAAAAGATGGCTTGTCCAGGCTGTAAAGGTAGCCGAGGACTCTGCAGGCAGATAGCATTGACAGGCAAAAATGTAATATTGCACAATTGACTGGCGGGGGATGGCATGATATTATCTGGATAAAAGGCGGTGTACGGGATGAGACACCGGGGTATACAAGGAGAGTTAGATATATGAGAGCAAAAATGGGGAAATTCAATGTATTGAGATCAAGGGCTGTTATCGCGATCATCGCTATTGCTATGACAGTTATGTATGGGACAACGGCATTTGCGAATGGCAGTCCAGATAATGGATATGAGACTGATTCGTCCAACATACTGGTGTCAGAGGCTGACACGTCTATACCTGATATATATGATCTTATGATGGGGGATGATCCTGCAAAGGTTCTGGATGATTCTGCTCTTGTGGGATATTCCACGCTGGAAGTATTTTCTGTGACAGCTATTGATGATTATGATTTCTCTAATATAGAGACAACGAAGATAAAGGGCGCATCAATTACCACAGATATGGATGTTCAGGTGAGATTTCTTCCTGCTGATGGTGCGTGGGAGAAGATAGAGTTTAGCGTAGAGAATGGCGTGCTGCTTGTAAAATTTCCATCTGAGGGGCAGTTCGCAGTGTTTGTAAAGGATGACATAGACATTGATGATGGAGATACAACTCAGGATGACAGCAATATAGCTGATCCGGGAAAGGCTCCACAGACAGGAGATGCACTTCCTATATATATTGGTATTGGGGTGATTGCACTCGGCGTAATTGCTGTATCATATAAGAAGATCAAAAAGTAATTGTACATAGATATTGAATATGGACAGAATAAAAGGACTTTTGCAGAAAATCTGTAAAAGTCCTTTTATGTTGTACAAAAAAGATAATGTAAAGATGAAATGGCTGGCAACAGGTAAACATATACGTGAATTATTCATAAAACTCATTGAATAACACATTGATTTTTGGTAAAATTTTATATAAATAGGGCTATCAGACATTTTTGTATGATAGGGTATAACCATAAAAAGAAAGGCAGGGAGTAATTTATGAGAAGGATCAGATGTAGACGAATGATTGCGTTTATCATGTCATTTATTATGGCGTTGTCTGTTTTGTTTCAGACTGATATCGCAATAGGCGGATTTGCGGAGGCGATGGCCGCAGAGAGAGAGGGGGTGACAGCAACGCCAACCGATGCTGACGATTCAGCGCAGCTTGCTGATACGCCAGCGATAGATCTGAATGCAGATGGATATTATTGTTATCTGAAGAATCTTCCAAACGGTAAGATATACACAGGTAAGGAGATCAAGATCAACAATAATATCGGCGTAAAAAAGATTGGGGACACAGCTGGAACAACGGCTTTGTCATCATCGTATTATACGATAACATATGAGAATAATATCAATGCGGGAACTGCAACAGCGATAGTTACTGGTAATCCTGAGATGAATTGTACTGGTACACTTAGCTGCACATTTCAGATAAGAAAAAAGACAATAACAAACAAGGCCTGGTTCTATCTTGACGGAACTGCATCGACAGACAGATACAGTGTAAATTCTGCAAAATATTACACTTATCAGGCTGGAGGTGTATATCCAAAGATATATGTCCGTTCATCGGCAACTGGCCCATTCCTTACTGAGGGAAAAGATTATACACTTTATTATGTCAATGTTGATGAGGCATCAGAGGTTATAAATGAACACATGGGCAATGGCCCGACGGTGACAGTATATCCTGTGAAAAATGGAAATTATGCAATAGGCGGAGACGATGAATATTTTGATATCTTTTATGGAATCAAACCGGCAAAGCTTGCTGATCAGATTGTTAATCTTGAGGGTGAGAGTTTTGTATATACAGGGAATCCGATAACCCCGAAGGTTGAGATCATAGATCCTACAAACAACGAAACCCTGATGGACTATGCAGATGTAGGTGAGGATGATTACGAATATAAAGTTACATATTCAAACAATACTGAACCTGGAACTGCGACAGTTACCATAACAGGATCGCCAAATAGGTTCGAGGGCACAATTACAAAAACATTTACCATACTTGAAAAGGGAAGCTCGGTAAAAAGTATTGCAGATGCAGATGCAGATATTGATGGTCAGATTGTATATGACAATACGTATAAGAAACCTGAGCCGGTGGTTACATATAAAGGAACCACACTTGTAAAGGGAAAAGATTACAAGATTTCATACTATACAAACAATAAAAATGCAACTACAGCCAAGAGTAAGGCCAGTGTGACTATATCTGGAATGGGCTCCTATACGGGATCCAAGACGATAAGTTTTGACATTGCACCAAGGTCTGTTGACAATCTTGAACTGACAGCTGCGGACGCTGTATATAATACTGCAAATAATATTGCAATTGCGGTTATCCCTACAGTTACAGTCAAGGATACTGGCCTTGGAACTACACTCTCTCTGGACAGTGAAGATTATAGTCTTGATTTCTCAGAGTACAGGGCTGCGAAAGATTTCAATGTTGGCGAGCACAGCTTTAAACTTAAAGGATTTAACAACTATACCGGAATAAAAACAGGAACATTCAATATAGTTGCCACCAACATATCTTCAGCGGTGATATCAGTTGATCCTGTGGAGTATACAGGAACAGAGGTAAAGCCGGTTCCGTCAAAGGTGACATTTAATAATACTGTGCTTGTGGCGGGAAAAGATTATGAGATCAAAGGATATGAGAATAATGTGGAACTTGGAAAGGCTGCCAGAATCACTATAACAGGTAAGGGCAACTATAATGGATCGGCCACGGGAATGTTCACTATCATGACAAGCAAGACGGGCATGACAGATGTCACTATTCCAGACATAGGAAAGATGACTTATACGGGATCTCAGATCAAGCCGGATGTCACACTTACATATAATGGAACTGAGCTGATAGAGGGAACTGATTACACGGTGTCGTATGGGGCGAACCTTTCTCCAAAGGATACTGGATCTGTCACATTTACCGGAATTGGAGGATATGCAGGAAATGTGACAAAGACCTTTACCATTGCGGCAAAGGATATAAGCGCTAATGACGTAATTCTGACAAGAAACAAAGTAAACTATGAATATACAGGGTCGCCAATAAAGCCTGATATAACTGTTACATATAATGGAATGGTTCTTCAGGATGAGGTTGACTATAAGGTTATGAATCTGTACACAGAGCCGGGTACATATAATATGGTAATAAGCGGTGCTGCTGGTTCTTCACCATATTTCTCCGGTATGAGGATATTCCAGATAGTAATCACCGCCCCAGCGGGCGAGATGTCAAAGCTGAATTATGCAGAGATACCTGATCAGTATTACACGGGATCAGAGATCGAGCCGGCACTCACTATAACAAACGGTGATTATACACTTAAAGAGAACAAGGATTATGTTGTCAAGACGAGAAAAGACAATACAGATGTAGGCGTTTCTTCTATAGAGATAGAGGGAATGGGATCCTACAGCGGAACAAAGACTCTTGAGTTTAATATTATTCCTAAGCCTATAGAAGCCTGTGATATACAGGAGATAGAAGATGCACCATACGAGATGGGATTAGAGATAGAGCCTGCAGTGACTGTGAAGAATGGTTCAAATGAGCTTACACAGGGTGTTGATTACACCATTGAGTTTAAGAATAATATTGATGTCACAGATGAGGCTGAGGCCATCATCACAGCAAAGAGCAGCAATTACACCGGATCTGTGACGAAGCTGTTCAAGATAACACCAGTATCTATAGTAGCTACCGGAAACGGTGTGAGTATAACAAATGCAGATGTTACGCAGGAGTATACAGGATCCGTGATCAAACCTGCAATTGTTATAACCAGGTATTGGAACAATAAGAATTATACCCTGACCAGGGATGTTGATTATACAGTAGAATATGCAAACAACCTTGAGGTTACAGGTTCCGGAGAGAAGGCATCTGTAACGGTTACAGGTATAGGCAACTTCACCGGACAGAAGGTTATGAGATTTGAGATATCAAAGAGAGATATATATTCGTGTACCATAGATCCTGTTCCGGATCAGCAGTGGACTGGTGAAGCCATAACACCTGTTGTAAAGGTTTACAATGGGGATGTCGTGCTTGAAAAAGGTACTGATTACGATGTGGTGTTCAGCAATAACACTGATGTGGGAGAAGCTTCATATATCGTAAGTGGCAAGGGTAGTCATTATACAGGTAAAGTTACCAAGACATTCCAGATAACAAAAGAATTTATCGATATAGAGGATAATGACAAGATATCGATAACAGGGCTTGGAGATCAGACGTATAATTTTGGAATTGATATCTCACCAAAGTTCACGCTCAGCTATGACGGCGTGGATATGGTGGCAAGGGAGGATTACTCCTACAGATTTACGGACAATAAGAACGTGGGAACTGCGACACTTACCGTGACAGGTATGGGCAGATTCAAGGGAACACTCACCTACACATTCAATATACTTCCATATGACATTTCGGATGACACACTTGTCCTTGAAAAAGGCGCATTCGAGTATACAGGAGCTGTGATCAAGCCGGCACCTGCATCAGTGATGTCGGGAGACAAGACGATCATCACGGATTTCTCTGGATTTGATGTTACATATGGAGAAAATACAAACGCAGGAAAAGGTGTTGTTGAGGTCACAGCAAGAGTTGGCGGTTCATTCACAGGAAAACTGAGCCAGACATTTGTAATATATAAGAAGAGTCTTACAGGTGCGGCTGTGACGGTGGAAGATGTCACATATACAGGAAAAGAACAGACACCGAAGGTTATAGTTACCTGCAAGGACGGAACAGTGGTTTCTGAAGATAGTTATGAGGTTTCCTACAAGGATAATATCAACGTAGGTACAGCTACAGTGACTGTAACGGCTGCAAAGGACGGCAACTACGAGGGCACTGCAAGCGGCAGTTTCAAGATAAATGGTCTGGATATCAGCAAGGCTTTGATAGCACCTGTCGAAGATCAGACATACACAGGATCTGAGATCAAACCGGATCTGACTATCACATACGGTGCGACAAAGCTTATAGAGGGTAAGGACTATACCATATCAGGTTATACAGACAATACGAATGTATCGACGGCTGATGTACCGGCAACCATCACAGTAAAAGGTGCGGGAGTATACGATGGCGAGATAAAGGTTGAATTCAATATCGTTCCGGCATCTATAGATGGGGCGGTGGTCGACGGCGTGGAGGAGAGCACTCAGTATACCGGATCAGCAATCACATTCACAGGTATAACAGTGACTGTCGGAGGCAGAAAGCTTACAACCGCTGATTATAGTATTGCATATAAGAATAACACTGATGCATCTACCACAGATAAATCTGCGTCAGTGATCGTAACAGGTAAGGGCAACTACACAGGAACAAAGACAGTGCTGTTTGAGATAACCAGCAAGGATATCAGCGGCTGCACTGCTGGAGCCATAGAGACCCAGACATATACAGGTAAAGAGATCAAGCCTGAAGTGACGGTAAAGGATGGCTCTAGAACTCTTGTAAAGGACAAGGATTACACTGTTTCCTACAGCAGCAATACAAATGTGACTACGGCATCATCAAAGGCTAAGGTGCTCATCACAGGAACCGGCAATTACAAGGGAAGCTTGACACTTACATTTGACATTGTGAAACAGGTAGTAAAACTTGGCGATGAGAATGTGGCTGATATAGAAGACCAGGTTTATCACATGGGCGACAGTATTGAGCCGGAAGTTGTGGTGACAGTTGGCGGCGAAGTGATACCTTCATCAGAGTATACAGTCACATATGTGAGAAATATTAATGTGGGAACTGCTACTGTTACGGTTACAGGACAGAATGAGTATGCGGGAACTGTTGTAAAGAACTTCAATATACTTCCGAGATCCATAGCCTCAGCAACCACATCAAAGAAATATTCCAGTGAATATTCACCTTCTGGAGTGACATTCACTGTGGACGGATTTGAACTGACAGTGGACGGAAAATCATACGAGATCACGGATATGAGTCAGTTCACTGCCACGCAGAAAGACACTGATAAAGCGGGAACAGCGACGATCACTGTCACAGCAAAGGCAGACACGAACTTTACAGGAAGCTTTACGATAAAAGCGACTATCACATCAGCAGGTATTACAGATGATGATGTGACGCTTGAGAACACTCAGTATACCTATACAGGAAGTGAAATCACTCCGGGAGCAGTTGTAAAACATGGAGGGGTAACACTTGTAAATGGTAAGGATTACACGGTTGGTTATGAAGATAACAAGGAGTGTTCAGACCAGGCAAAGGTTATAGTAAAGGGAACAGGCAACTATGCAGGAACTGTATCAAAGAATTTCACGATCGTTCCGGCAGATATAGAAAATGCGGTCGTTACGGCTGCCGAGCGTACATATACAGGTAAGCCACTTACAACCACAGTTACTGTTACACTTGGAGAAAAGATTCTTACAGAGGGTACGGATTATGTGGTCATCTACACAGAAGATTCAGTGACAAATGCTGGAAAGGGCAGGTTCACTGTAAAAGGACAGGGAAGTTACAGCGGAAGTGTAGATGGTTCATTCACCATCAAGTCTAAGAGCATAGCAGCAGAAGGCATCATTGTATCAGGTGTGGTTGACAAGCCATATACAGGATCACCTGCAACACAGGATATAACAGTGAGTGATGGCGATATAAAACTTGTACAGGATGTTGATTACACAGTTTCCTATGAGAATAATACGCAGGCATCGACGTCTGACAAAAAGGCAGCAGTTATCATAAGAGGTAAGGGCAATTATGACAGTGCGACTCAGCAGAGAATTGAATTCAGCATTGATAAGATAAGCCTTGCAGATGCAGTGGTTGATGGCGTTGAAGATAGCTGTGAGTACACAGGATCAGCCATAACATTTGACGGTATCTCAGTGAGCGTATCAGGAAGAACTCTTACAGCGGGTACTGATTATGTGATCAGCTATAAGAACAACAAGAATGTATCAACAGACAGCAAGAAGGCAGAGGTTGTAATATCCGCAGCGGATGGAAGCAACTATACAGGAAGTGTGGGCGTAACATTTACGATCACAGCGAGATCTATAGAGAAGTGTACTGTGTCTGACATAGAAGGCCAGATATACACGGGCAGCCCACTCACTCCAGCTGTTGAGGTTCGTGATGGACAGACAACTCTTGCCGAGGGAACGGATTACGACATAATTTATGATAACAATACGAATGTGACAACTGCTGATTCCATGGCAGAGGCTGTTATAACAGGTAAGGGCAATTACGCAGGAGCAGTCACAAAGAAATTTGCAATATCAAAGAGAGTTATAGACATAAGCAAGGCAGTTATAACCATAACTGATAAGGTTCCGGTTGAATACAATCCTGCCGGTGCTGCAGAGCCTGCAGTCACTGTTTCTCTCGGAGGAGAACTTCTTCCAGAGGATACATACATTGTGTCATATCAGAACAACAAAAATGCCGGAAAGGCAACTATCACAGTTACAGGTACCGGTGAGTACAAGGGTGTGGTTACTACAAACTTTGAGATCACACAGCTCGACATATCAGGTGGAGAGATAACCCTTGAGAACGACAGTTATGGGTATACCGGTGATGAGATAAAGCCAGCGGTTACAGGTATAACTGTGAGAGACATGGATATCATACCTGGAAGTGATTTCGATGTGGCATACAGCAGCAATGTGAAGGCAGGAAAGGCAGATGTAACTGTAACTGCCAGAGCAAACAGCAATTACAAGGGAATTATAAAAGGTCAGTTTACTATAACAGCTTCGGATATATCAGAGGCAAAGGTTCAGGCAGCAGATCAGGAATATACAGGATCAGAGCTTAAACCGGTAGTGACGGTATATGTTGGAGAGCGCAAGCTCGCAGCTGAAACTGACTACACAGTAGAGTATTCAGATAATATAAATGTGGGCAAGGCATCGATACTTGTCACAGGAACAGGCAACTATACAGGAACTGTGAAGGGTTCATTTGCCATCACAGCAAAGTCCATAGGCATGGCAGTTGTCACTGTGGCAGATCAGATATACACAGGTGAAAAGCTTACACCGGAAGTCATTGTCACATTGGACGGAAAGGTGCTTCCGGCTACAGAGTACGATACAGAGTACGCATCAAATGTAAACAAGGGCACTGCATATGTGACTGTCATAGGAAAGCATAACCACAGTGGCCAGGTTAAGAAGGCATTTGAGATAACAGCAATGGATATATCTGTATGTGATGTGGGGATAGCTGAATCTGTAAGTTACACAGGATCAGAGATAAAGCCTGACGTAACTGTAAAACTTGGAGACACTGTCCTTGAGAAGGGCACAGACTTTGAGGTAGAGTACAGCGACAATATAAATGTCACAACACAGGCGAAAAAGGCAAAGGCTGTCATAACAGGTTATGGCAATTTTACGGGCCGTAAGACTGTGACATTTGAGATCACTCCGGCTGACTTCGCAGCAGCAGTGATAAGTGGAATTCCTAAGAGTGTAAGATACACAGGAAAGAATGTGACTTTGTCAGGATATGAAGTGAAGATCGGTGATGTAAAGCTCGCTGAGAATATTGATTATGTTGTCACCTATACAGATAACGTTGAGGTCGGCAAGGCGGCTGTAAAGTTTGCAGGTATAGGAAATTACAGCGGAGATCAGACTGTAGGATTTGAGATCACAAAGGCGGATATAAACGATTGTGATATTGTTTCTATCCCGGGACAGAAGTGGACCGGAAGTGAGATAAAGCCTGATGTGACTGTGAAGAATGGAAGTATCGTTCTTGTATCAGGAAAGGATTATACCGTAACATATGCAAACAACACAGATGTAACGGATAAAGCTGAGGCAGTCATAACAGGAAAGGGCAACTACGAAGGAAGCAAGACAGTACACTTCTCAATTTCGAGAAGCGTGGTGGACATCAGCACGGCTACAGTTTCAGCAGTCAAGGCACAGATTTACAACATGGGCAAAGCCATAACACCATCTGTGGATGTGATATGTTCAGGAATAAGCCTTAAGGAAGGCGTTGATTATACACTGGTTTATGAGGACAATATAAATGTCGGAACAGCCAGGATGATAATCACAGGTATGGGCTATTATTCAGGAACAAAGACAGTATACTTCACGATAAACGCATTTGATGTATCAAAGGGAAGCCTGAGGCTTGACAGCGACAGACTTGTATACACAGGAAAAGCACAGCAGCCACTTATAAGCGGAATAGTCATCTCGGATGATGTGGTGATAACTGATATGGACAGCTTTGATGTGGCATGCACAGACAATGTGAACGTGGGAACGGCAACGGTTGTCGTCACAGCAAAGACTGCAGGAAACTATACTGGCAGTGTAAGCGGTGAATTTGAGATCGTGGCAGATGATCTGTCAGAAGCTGTTGCAACTGCAGAAGATGCCGTATATCAGGGCACTGCTCTGACACCTGCTGTCAAGGTTTCATACAAGGGCAGCGTGCTCACCGAGGGCAAGGATTATAAGGTAAGCTACAGCAACAACGTAAAGGTTGGCAAGGGATCATTCCTTGTAACAGGTATAGGAAACTATTCAGGAAATGTGAGCGGAAGCTTCAATATAACTGAGAGAACCATCACAGATGCAGATGTGTATGTGGATGATCAGGTATATATAGGCAGAGAGATCACACCGGATGTGAAGGTTGTCCTTGGCGGAAAAACCCTCATGTCGGGAACTGATTACACAGTTTCATATGACAAGAATGAGAATGTCGGTACTGCAGTAGTAATAATAGAAGGTACTGGCAATTACAAGGGAAGAATTACAGATACATTTAAGATCACCCAGGCGGACATAGCTGATGCGGTCATATCTGCCATAGAGGATCAGACATACACAGGAAAGCCTGTGACACCTGTAGTATCTGTCAGCACTGCTGATGGAACACAGTTAAATGTGGGAATTGATTACGAGATCACATATTCGGCAAATATGAATGTGACTACGGATGAACAGATGGCATACGCTGTCATCACAGGAAAGGGCAATTATGCCGGAACTGCTAAAGAGAAATTCAGGATACTTCCTAGATCACTTTCAGGTGCAGCGGTAAGCGGCTACAGTGATTCGGTTCCTTATACAGGCTCAGAGGTTACATTTGCTGATATAGTTGTTACATGCGCAGGTGAGGTCCTTACAGCAGACGCTGACTATACCGTGAAGTATGTCGGCAACAGTTCGGTCACAGCAGATGATGATACATACTTTGTTGTGACAGGCTGTGGCAATTACACTGGTGAAAAGACGGTACACTTCACGATCACAAAGAAGAATATCAGCGATTGTGATGCCCAGGAGATAGAGAGCCAGGTATGGACAGGCAAGGAGATAAAGCCTGACGTAACTATTAAGAATGGAACTATACTTCTTGTAAATGGTGTCGATTATGACATCACATACTCAGCAAATGTTGCTGAGACAACAGACACTGCCAAGGCAAAGGCTGTTGTGACAGGTAAGGGCAATTACACTGGAAAGATAATAAAAGAATTTGTCATTGCAAGGAAGCTTATCGATATATCAGGTGCAAGCGTAAAGGCTATACCTGATCAGACATATGCATTTGGCAGAGATATAACACCAGCAGTCACAGTGACTCTGGACGGAAAGAATCTTGTGCTGGGCGAGGATTACAAAGTAGATTATTCAGACAATGTGAATGTGGGAACAGCCATGGTTACGATCACTGGAATCGGTGGTTACAACAAGTCATTACAGGCGAAGTTCAAGATCACACCGGAGGATATGAGCAAGGCAGTTATAACTCTTAAAGGAACTGCATTTGAGTACACGGGAGATGAGGTCACACCTGCTGTTGTAAAACTTGCCATAGTAAATGGAGATAACACAGAGATCCTCACAGATCTTACACTGTTCGATGTGAAGTATAAGGACAATGTGAATGCCGGAACAGCAAAGGTATATGTATCGGCAGGAAAGAATGCAAACTTCACAGGAACAGCAGAGGGAAGCTTCGAGATAACACGCAAGAGCATAGCAGGGGCTGTGGTAAGCACCGGCGATGTGACATACACAGGAAAAGCAGTTGTTCCTGAGGTCAAGGCGGTTATCGGAGACAAAGAACTTGTAAACGGAACAGATTACACAGTAACAGTTTCAGAGAGTGTGGATGCCGGAACGGCAGAGTGCACGATCACAGGTAAGGGCAACTACGAAGGCGTGATAAAGCATACATTTGAGATCAAGGCGAGAAGCATTGCCGATGGAGAATGCAGCATACCATCACAGATATATACAGGATATGCGATCACACCGGACGTTAAACTTGTGGTAGATGGCGTGGCTCTCAAAGAAGGAACTGATTACACCGTAACATACACTGATAACAAAGATGTGACATCAGATGACAAGAAGGCTACAGCAGTCATAAAGGCTATGGGCAATTACACAGGCCGTCTGATCGTAAACTTTGATATCACAGCGAAAAAACTGACAGCGGATGATATCGAAGATATAGCTGCGCAGGAGTACACCGGACATGCAATCGAGCCGGCACTTACTGTAAAGAACGGCGATGTCATTCTGGTGGCTGGCAGAGATTATGAAGTAACATACAGCAACAATATTGACAAGACGGTAGATGCAAGAGCAACTGTAAAGGGCAAGGGCAACTACCAGGGAACTGTTACAAAGGTATTTGAGATCTGCGGCGCAAGCATTGCAGATGCAGTGGTACTTGGAGTTCCAGAAAGCGCAGTTTATACAGGAGACAGCATCACATTTGATGATATCTCAGTAGTGATGAAGGGCGAAACTCTGGTATACGGTTCTGATTATACAATAAGCTACGAGAACAACGTGAATGTAACCACAGCAGACAAGAAAGCATACGTTGTGGTTAAGGGAATCGATAACTATGGTGGGCAGATAAGAACATCATTTGACATCACACCAAAGAATCTTGAGACATGTAAGGTTGATGCCATCGAAGGCCAGATATATACAGGCAGTGAGGTGACACCTGATGTTACAGTAAGAGATGGTTTGAGGATCCTTGAAAAGGATACAGACTATACTGTAGACTATACAGACAATGTAAAGGTTGGCAAGAATGCAAAGGCGATCATCACAGGTAAGGGCAACTATACCGGATCACTCACTGCAGAGTTTACTATAGCAAAAGAGGTGCTTGATATCTCAAATGCGCAGATAAGTGCTATAGCAGATCAGTATTATGATTTTGCTGCAGAGCTCACACCTGATGTGACAGTTAAGCTTGGCAGCAAGACTCTGATAAAGGATGTGGATTACAGTGTAACCTACACAGACAATGTAAATGTGGGAATCGCAACCGCTACAGTTAAGGGTATCAATCAGAATAAGGGAGAGGTAAGCCGTACATTTAAGATCCTCCCTGTAGATGTGACAGGAGCGGATATAACGCTCAGCCAGGATGCGTATGAGTACACAGGAAGCGCAGTCAGGGCACAGATAGTATCAGTTACAGTGACAAGGAATGGAGTAAAGAGAGAGGTAACAGATCTCACGCCATTTGAGATCACATATGCTGACAATACAAATGTAGGAACTGCAACAGTTAAGGCCCAGGCAATCGAGAATCAGGGATTTGTAGGAACTGCACAGAAGAACTTTAAGATAAGTGCGGCACTTATAGATTCTGCAGAGGTGACAGTCGGCAGTGCAGTATACACAGGAAAAGCAATAATTCCTGAGTGCAGTGTTGTAGCAGGTGGAAGGACACTTGCTTCTGGTGTTGATTACACAGTTACTGCTTCAGACAATGTAGATGTTACAGACAGTGCAAAGCTCACCATCAAGGGTATCGGAAACTATGCGGGCAGCGTGACAACTCAGTTTGTCATCAGTCCAAAGAGGATATCTCTTGCGGAGGTAAAAGCAGAGAGTGCGGAGTACACAGGAGCTCCTGTTGAGACAGCCGTGGAGGTTGTGCTTGACGGAATAACTCTTAAGAAGGATGTGGATTACACATTAAGCTACAGCGATAATGTTGATGTGACCACAGGTGCGGCAAAGGCTGTTGTCACTGTGACCGGTATCGGAAACTATACAGGTACAGTGAGCGGTGAGTTTGCGATAACACCTATGGATATATCAAAACTCAGTGTAGACGATATTCCAGCCCAGGTATTTGGCGGCAGCCAGGTATGTCCGGGAGTTGTCATCAGAAATGGAAAGATCACTCTCTCAGAGGGAGTTGATTACACAGTAGAGTATGAGAACAACAGTGCCGTGACAGATGAGGCAAAGGCTGTGATAACTGGTATTGGAAACTATACAGGTACAGTTACCAGAATATTTGAGATCAAGGCATACAGTATCGAGGATGCTGAGGTAAGCGGTATCACAGAGACAGTTGTCTATACAGGACAGAACATTGAGTTCACAGGAATAAAGGTTACTGTGAATGGAAGAGTTCTCGAAAAGGATACAGATTATACTGTAAAATACGAGAACAACCTGAACGTCACAAAGGCAGATGCTCCGGCATATGTGGTGATAACAGGAACAGGAAACTATGGTGGACAGGTGAGAAAGTCATTTGCCATCACAGAGAAGAATATTGCAAGGTGCAGCGTGGATCCGATAGGAGGCCAGATCTACACCGGAACAGAGGTGAAGCCAGAAGTTGTAGTCAGGGATGGCACGAATGTTCTTACAGCCGGAACGGACTATACGGTGGAATACTCAAAAAACATTGATGTGACAGACAGAGCAGAGGTTACTATCACAGGTATCGGAAACTACAAGGGCAGTGTGAGTGTGACATTTACGATTGCCGAGCAGGTTGTAGATATATCGAAGGCTCAGATGAGCGAGGCCGCTGATCAGTATTACAACTTTGGTAATGCTATAAAACCTGAGGTTACACTGACATATGAGGGCAAGAAGCTCACACAGGATAAGGATTATGAACTTGTCTATATCAACAACGTTGATGAGGGAACAGCAACTATACAGGCAAATGGTATCAATAAGAATACGGGTTCTGTAAGCATGACATTTGCCATAAAGCCTATAGACATAACAAAGGCTGTTGCAGTGCTGGAGAATGATTCTTATGAGTACACCGGTTCTGCTGTAAAGCCTGATCTCAGCATGATCACAGTAGACCGACAGGGAAAGTCAGAGACAGTTACATCATTTGATGCATTTGATATCGCATACAGTGATAACGAGAATGTGGGAACAGCAAAGGCGGTCATAACAGCCAGAAAGGGCAGTGGATTTACAGGAAGTGTAAGTGTGACATTTGTCATAACGGGAGTTGATATCTCGGATGCAGTTGTAAGTCCTGAAAATGTTGTATATACAGGAAGTGCAGTAAAGCCTGCATACACAGTAACACTCGGAGGCAAGAAGCTTGTGGCTGGCAGAGATTTCACAGCAGCATATACGGGCAATGTGAACGTTGGAAATGCCGCAATGGTTACTGTAACCGGAACCGGCAACTACAAGGGCAGTGCAGTTGGATACTTTGCGATCACGGCAAAGAGCCTTGCTGATGCAGATATCACGGTGGCTGACGCTGTGTACACAGGAAAGCCGGTGACTCCGGCTGTGACTGTGACAGTGGATGGAGAGATCCTGAATGAGGATATCGATTACACTGTAACTTACAGCAACAACATAGATGCCACAACAGCAAAGGTAAAGGCTTCAGTGACAGTCAAGGGAACAGGCAACTACGAAGGCATGGCAGTTAAGACATTCGATATTATGCCTAAGTCCATTGAAAATGCTGTTATCGGAGCTATTGAGAAACAGAAGTATACAGGAAGTGAGATAAGGCCGGATGTCCGCGTGACACTTGATCAGACAGTGCTTGTCGCGGGAGCAGATTATACAGTTACATATGAGAACAACATTGAGGCAGGAAATGCCGCAGTGGTAACTGTAACAGGTAAGGGCAATTACACAGGAAGCGTACAGGCTGAATTTGTAATTGAAAATGTAACTATAGAGGATGCTGAGATCACAGGAATAGATGAGAGTGTGGTTTATACAGGAAGGGAGATCACATTTGATGATATCCTCGTAACCATCGCTGGAAGAGCACTCTCAGATGATGAGGATTACACTGTAACCTACAGAAACAATATAAATGTGACAGACAAGGCAGAGGTAATAATAACAGGTAAGGGCAATTACAGCGGAGAAATAAGCAAGACATTTGCAATTACCGCAAAGGATATAAGCAAGTGTGATGCAGAGGCAATAAGTGGCCAGATATACACAGGCAAGGAGATCAAACCGGATGTAACGATCAGGGATGGTTCAAATGTGCTTAAGGCAGGAGCTGACTACACTGTAACTTATAGCAATAATACTAAGGTTACAACGGCAGATTCCATGGCTTTGGTAACTGTGAAAGGCTGCGGCAACTATAAAGGAACACTCAGCATAAGATTTGCAATATCAAAGAATGTAACAGACATATCAAAGGCTGTTATCAGTAAGGTGGCAGACCAGCTCTACAATATGGGCCAGCCTCTCACCCCTGATGTGACAGTCACAAATGCAGGAAAGACTCTTGAACGTGGCGTTGATTATGCTATTTCATATGTGGACAACGTAGAAGAGGGAACAGCAACAGTCATTGCAAAGGGTATAAATGCATACACAGGCTCTGTATCTACGACATTCAAGATCGGTCCGGTGGATATAAGCGATGGACAGATAGCAATTGATGCAGCAACTTATATGTACACAGGAACAGCTGTAAAGCCTTCTGTTGTATCATTTACAGTAAAGAGGGCTGGAAGATCTGTTACACTTACAGATTACGATAATCTTGACATCAGTTACTCATCGAATACTGACGTGGGTACAGGAATTATCACGATCACAGCACTTCCGGGTGAAGGATTCACAGGAAGCGTAAGCAAGACATTTAAGATAGTTGGAGCGTCAGTGGAGAATGCGGCAGTGAAGGTGGACAACGGTGTATACACAGGAGAGGCTGTGACACCTGCATTCACTGTAAGTCTGGCTGGAAGAACACTCACAGAGGGTGTTGATTTCAGAGCTGATTTCAGCAACAACATCAATGTGACAGACAGCGCAGTTCTGACTATAACAGGTATTAATAACTACAGCGGAACGAAGACGGCAAGGTTCAGAATAAGTGCAAGGAAGCTCACGGATGCGGATATAAATGCTGCATCAGTGAGATATACAGGTTCACCTCTGACACCTTCAGTGACAGTCATCCTTGGAGGAGTAACCCTTGAGGAGGACAGAGACTTTACAGTTTCATACAGCGACAACGTGAACGTGACAACAGAGACGTCAAAGGCATCAGTTGTGGTTACAGGTATAGGCAACTACACCGGAACTGCGGTTGAGACATTTGATATCACACCAAGAGATATCTCGCTTGCAAAGGCTGCAGATATTGATCGTCAGAATTACACCGGAAGTCCAGTCACACCTGACGTGGTTGTCATGGATGGCGAGAGAACACTGGAAGCTGGAAAGGATTACACAGTAAGCTACAAGAACAACGTTGATGTGACAAATGCAGCAACGGCGGTTATCACAGGTAAGGGCAATTACCAGGGAAGCATCAGCAAACTGTTTGCCATCGGAGGCGCAGATATATCAGATGCTGAGATAACAGGAATCAAAGACAGTGTTACATACACAGGCAGAGAGATCACATTTGCAGGACTTAAGGTCTACTATGATGACGAGGTGCTTGTTGAGGGCAGAGATTACACAGTTACCTACAGTGGCAACAAGAATATCACAGACAGTGCAAAGACTATCATAACCGGTATGGGCAACTATACAGGACGTGTTGAAAAGACATTTGCCATAGTAAGAAGAGATATATCTGACTGTCATGTGAGTGAGATCGAAGGACAGCTTTACACAGGAAAAGCGATTGAGCCGGATGTAAGTGTTACATTTGGAGATATTACCCTTGTGGAGGACGTTGATTACGAGATCACATACAGTAATAATGTGGAGCCGGCAGGTGCGAATGCTCCGGCAAAGGCGGTTATCACTGGTAAGGGAAGCTTCACAGGAACAGTTGAGAGGTTCTTCACTATTACAAAGGATCCTGTAAATATCAGCGGCGCAAAGATCGCTGCCATAGCAGATCAGGTATTTGCAAAGAAGAACATAACACCTGAGATCACTGTTACATATGGTGACAAGGTTCTGGCCGAGGGAAGCGATTACAAAGTTTCATATTCAGGCAACTATAATGTTGGTACAGCTACTGTCCGTGTAACAGGATATGGCGATTATGTAGGTTCAAAGACTGCGACATTTGTTATAACAAAGAGAGATGTATCAGATCTTATGCTTGGACTTGCAAAAGACAGCGCAGTTTACACCGGAAAGGCAATCACACCGGCAGTTAAGTCTGTTGCAGCATCGGATGGATCATATAGTCTGGATGACGATGAGATAGCAGAATTTGTAGTAAGATATACTGACAATGTGAACGCAGGAATTGCAGCGGTTACAGCAACTGCGGGAAGCAATTCAAACTACACAGGAACTTTAAAGAGCACATTCAGGATAATGCCTGCGGACATTGTCGGTGCAAAGGTTACTGCGGAAGATGCAGAGTACACAGGAAGTGCTGTGAAGCCGGCAGTTACAGTTGTAAAGAACGGTGTGGTTCTGAGTGATAATGACTATACAGTTGAATACTCGAACAACATAGCAGTTGGAACAGCGTCACTTAAGATTACAGGAAAAGGTAATTACACAGGAAACATAACAGGATCATTTGAGGTATCTGCGAGAAGCTTAAAGAACTGTACTGTTACATGCAGTGCATCTACAGAGTACACAGGAGGCCAGGTGGTTCCTGTAGTGACTGTAAAGAATGGAGATATCCTGCTTAAGGAGGGTACGGACTACGTTCTCAGTTACGACATGAACACTGACGCCACAGGCAGAGCCAAGGTGGTTGTAACAGGAAAGGGTAATTACAAGGATTCAGTAACAAGATACTTTGCAATAACAAAGAAGAGCATAGCCGGAGCTGAGGTGACAGGAATTGTCAGAAAACAGTTTACAGGACATGCGATAACACAGGATATGGAAGTTGTTCTTGATGGAAAGACACTCAGTCAGGGAACTGATTACACAGTGGAATACACGAACAATATCCATGCGGGAACTGCGACAGTGATCATCACAGGAACAGGCAATTACACTGATTCAGTGAAGAAGAGCTTCGTTATAGGTAGAGTAGATATCAGCAAGACAGCGGTTATAAGCGGCATTGATCCGGAAGTTACATACGAAGGATCAGCAGTTAAGTTTAAGAATGTCAGAATAACATGGGGCAGCCTGGTTCTGAAGGAAGGCAGAGATTACACGATAACATACAAGAACAACAGTGGAATCACGCTGACAAGGACGAGCAAGGCATCATGTACTATCACATTTGCAGGCGATTACAAGGGACGCATTACAAAGCAGTTCAGAATAAAGGCTTTTGATATATCAAAGGCTGTTGTGTCACCTGTAAAGGATGTTCAGTATGATGGCAAGGCAAAGTCGCCAAAGCTTACTGTTAAGATCGGCAGTGTGACCATCGGCTCTGATGAATATTCAGTCAGATATCTGAACAACAAGAACCCTGGAATTGCAACTGCGATCATCACAGGACTTAACAATTTCTATGGAACAAAGGTAGTGACATTCAGAATCCTTCCAAACAAGCCTGCGGGACTTAAGTATGAGAAGTCTACAGTATCTGCAGCAACGGTAAGCTGGAAGGCGGTAACTAAGGCTACAGGATATGTGGTTTACAGATACGACAGCAAGACAAAGAAGTATGTAAAGGTAAAGTCGGTTACAGGAACAAGATACACAGTAGGTGGACTTAAGGCGGGTACATCATACACGATAGCTGTGGCAGCTTACGTAAAGACTACATCTGGTAAGATCGTAGAAGGAAATAAGCAGACAGTTGCAATATCGACATACCCAGGAAAGCCGACTGGCGTGAAGGTAAGTTCAAGAACTGATAAGAAGATAGTTCTGGGATGGAAGGCAGTTACAGGTGCTTCGGGATACAATGTATACAGATACAACAGTGCAGCTAAGAAGTCAGTGTTTGTGAAGAGAGTAACAGGTACATCTGCTGCAATAGCAGGACTTAAGGGAAGTACAAAGTATACATTCATAGTAAAGGCGTACAGAGCATACGCAGGTAAGAGACTTGAGGGCGACGGAACAACTGTAAAGGCGATGACAACTCCGTCGGCGGTGACAGGTCTTAAGGTTATAGCACGAAGCAGCGTATCTATCACACTTAAGTGGAATGCAGTTGCAAACGCAGATGGATACAGAGTGTACAGATATGTAGGCAAAAAGCCGGTGGTTATAAAGACTATTACATCGAACAGGTCTACAACATTTGTAAGTTCAAAACTGTCAGGTGGAACAGAGTACAGGTATAAGGTGACTGCATACAAGAAGAATGGCTCAGCGAAGGTAGAGAATGCCGGAACTCACATCTCTTCAGTAACAGCTCCAGGTATACCGGTTGTTACATCAAAGCCAGGTGCTTCAAAGGTGACACTAGCATGGAGATCTGTTGCTGGAGCTGACGGATACGAGGTATATATGTCCACAGCAAAGAATGGCAGATATTCAAGAGTTGTCACTCTTAAGAAGGCTGCAAAGATACAGTACGTAAAGAGCGGACTTGCAAAAAATAAGAACTATTATTTCAAGGTTAGAGCTTACAAGGTTTACGGCGGGGTAAGGTATTACAGCTCATACTCAACTGTAAAACAGGTTAAGACAAAGTAAGAAAAGTCGATTTCTGATTGACAAAAAAGAAAGGCATCGTGCCTGGCAGATTCCGGATGGGATCCGTCAGTGCACGGTGCCTTTCTTTAACAGTTCAAAGAACCTCCCGGAGGCGTCCTTGATGAATTGACACATGTCTTCGTATGGGAACACGTGTGTATGGGCTGAGTCGTCCGGATACTTTGTATCCACAAAGTGAGCCAGATCTTCGGCAAGCTGGGTTTTCGAGCAGCCGCGGCATTCCTTTATGATAAATTGCGAGGAAGTTACCTGCGGTATGGCAGGATGAAAATCCTGTTTAAACCGGGAGTTTGTGACATTGTAATCCCCGTAAAAATACCGGTCTGAGAAAAAATCACCTATGGGAATTGTAATGTTTGCGCGCTGCATGCTTTTGGCTGTCATTCGTACATGGTCAATGTCATCGGTGACAGTTGTCTCTGCGCCTCTGCTGTCCTCAAAACGAAAGTACTGTGGCCAGAACATCTCGACATACAGTGCATCCATGTAAAGATGTGCCAGAATTCCGAGGTCTGTAACTGTCATCCTGTTTACGGGATACCGCTTCAGAATAAGGTCCATATCCGGATATTTTGTTATGAGGCTGTTTTGATAAGTTGGTCTGAAATGTGTCAGGGATTTGTCCGCCGCATCCGGCAGAACGGAGCCGAGCTGGAAAAGATCTGCTGTGCCGGCATCCGGGTGCTGAAGACTTTGTATGGCTTCGCTGCGTTTTCGCAGATCATATTTGCTTATATTGTCCAATATATACTGTCCCTGACACAGGTGCATGATGTATCCAGGCATAATAAAAATCTCCTTATGAAGTGGAGTGTACTCCCTGATAAAAAAGGATGTCAAGCTCATTTGCAAATATAAGATATAGTTACTTGACTTATGAAAAAAATGGCATTAAAGTTTTAATATTAGAGCTTGCGACAGGAGGTAGACGATGGGAAAAGATGACATGGGGTATATGAGTGAGCTGGAAAAGGAGAATGTGGCAAAACGCAGGAGGATCAAGTTTATTGTGAAGTGGGCCATAGCATTGGTACTTTTCTGGGGATATGTTGGCCTGGCGTTTTATGCGGGTGTAAATAGGATCAGGATAAGTGAAGTGAAGAACATTGTCACATATGCGTTAAATGGTTTCAAATACGTACCTGAGGAGGAGTCACAGGAATGGATAGATACTGTCAAGGGTTATGGCTGGTATCTTGATGAGCCGGATAATTACAGGGATGATGGACACCTTTTTAATTATGGGGATTATGATATATATGATGATGAGGTTACATATGATGACCTGAAAGAGATAATGGAGAAGAAAGAACAATGTACCTTGTATGGACATTACACCAAGATAGATGCCAGAGATTTCATGGATCAGTTCTTTTCGAGATGTAAGGAGAAGGGAATCGATATAATGTATGTACCGAGACATGGAGACATAGATCTGCGGCTTGATGACGTTTTTACAAAGTATGAGGTCAAGGATGTATTTGAGACAAAAGTGAATGATATCAGATCCGTAGAGATCAATTGGGACATAGGAAGCGGGGCTATACATAGTATAAAGATAAATGGTGAGTATGGAGACAATGCTTTCTTTGAGGCTCAGTTAAATGATGACAATTCAGAGTTTCTAACTGAGATACAGATCATTCTGGATCTTCTGGGCGATGCTGATCTCACAGAGGCTGGCACAGATTCTGTGAAGGACATTCTGAATGATTTTATCGAGCAGGGAGAATCTGTCAAATGGGATAACCGGAATCTGTCAATTGCTACAGGGGATATCACGGAGATCGGAAAGTGGGAAGTTACACCGGCTATGAGGACAAGTGGACATATATACCGTGGTGTTGCAAGGATCAGTTTAACTTTTGAATGTACAGATATGAGGTGATGATTATGAGTATGAAGATATGTCCTGTCTGTGACAAGCAGGTGAATTCAATAAATTTCTGTACAACCTGTAAAAGGTTTGTACGTCCTAAAATAGTATATACTAATACTGTGCTTAATGAGTCGAGAACTCAGGATAAAAGTGATGGCGATCTGTATGTGGAGATGATGAAGGATGAAGACAGATCAAAGCGGAAAATAACCGGTACAGCCGTGATCATCATGCTTATAATAATGGCCGTGATCTTGGCCATAGGTGTAATGGCTGTGCTGCCGAGAGCAAAGGAGAAGAACGCCTCAAAAAAAGCTGATGAGATTGTGGAGGGATGGCTTGCGACCGGAGAAGCTCCGAGTTATGGGTATTATAGTACAGAGGAGATTACAGAGGCACCGTATTACAGTCTGGATGGTTATATGTATGACTACGGTAATTACGAGAACAGTGAGAAGGAAAAGTATAAATCTACCATAGCGTATGTTTATCCATTGACGGACGAAGAGGTGCGAAATGCAAAAGAAGAATGTAACATGTGCGATCACTATTATGGTGTGCTTGCCGGAGATTATATGGACAGTTTGTGCAGACAGTGCCAGGAAAAGGGGCTTGATCTCGAGCTTGCAACTGAATATGGAAGCAAGACGAATCTCATAGATGTAAATGAAAGACGAACTTTCACCAAGTTTTCGGTCATAGATTATCTTGTTGTAAAAGCAGATGAGCGCATGTATTTCGCGACCAACTGGGATTATAGGACCGGAGGCATACACAGTACTGAGCTCAATATTCCGTGCGATGATATAGAGCAGTTCAAAAAGGACAGGGATGATCCTGACTCGGCGTACTCTATATTACTTAACGCCATGCTTTCTCAGATGGGAAAGAACGAAGATATGGACAGGCTTACGAAAGCGATCAACTATAATATAGATAATTGTCTGTCAAAGGTTACAGATGGCGGTGAGGAGTATGCATACTGCAACGACAGGCGTGGAAGGGCATGGTTTATAACAGCCACATATTATAAAGATGGTACCTTAAACCTGACATTTACAGCAAATGAAAATTAAACAAATAACATATAAAGACATCACGATAATAGCAGAATAAAGGAGAAGAGGCTTGGATAATAATTATCAGGAAGACAAAGACAACAAGAAAAACAGCGATGGCGGCGGCAAGAACGGTAAGAACCGGAATGTGATAGTTCTGCTTGTGATATCAGTTGTTCTGACACTGCTCTGCTGGCGTGCTTACGATAAGATATCAAATGGCACAAAGAAGGAGATCCCTTACAGCGGCTTTATAGAGATGCTTCAGAACGGAGAAGTTGACAACGCAGAGATATATTCAAAGAAGATACGTTTCACCTCGAAGGATGAAGATGGGAATATAGACAAGAATACCTATGTTGCTGTCAGGATAAGTGACGACAGGCTTGCAGACAGGCTGAAGAATGCCCATGAAAAGTTTGCCACGACATATGAGGGTAAGGATGAGAGCGGGTCAGCCATGATCGGTACGATACTTTCATATGTGGTGATGATAGCTGCGTTCTATCTGTTCCTGTCGCTCATCACGAAGCGCGGCGGAATGATGGGATTTGGCAAATCAAATGCCAAGGTTTATATGGAGAAAAAAACAGGTGTGACGTTTGCAGATGTGGCAGGAGAGGATGAGGCAAAGGAATCCCTCACAGAGATGGTGGATTTCCTGCACAATCCTAAGAGATATCTTGATATAGGAGCGAAGCTTCCAAAAGGAGCACTTCTTGTCGGCCCTCCGGGAACCGGAAAGACGCTTCTGGCTAAAGCTGTGGCAGGAGAGGCAAATGTACCATTTTTCTCCATGTCAGGATCAAGTTTTGTGGAGATGTACGTGGGCGTTGGAGCGTCCAGAGTGAGGGATCTGTTCAAGCAGGCGGCAGATATGGCTCCGTGCATCATATTTATCGATGAGATAGATGCCATAGGACAGAGCCGAGACAGCGTGAGGGGTGGAGACTCAGAGAGAGAGCAGACCCTCAATCAGCTTCTTGCCGAGATGGATGGATTCGATACGTCAAAGGGAATTGTCATACTTGCGGCGACAAACAGACCTGAGACTCTTGACAAGGCACTCTTAAGACCGGGAAGATTCGACCGCAGGGTCATAGTTGAAAAACCTGATCTTCAGGGACGAATAGATACACTCAAAGTCCACTCGAAAAATGTCAAGATGGATGAGAGTGTTGATCTCAAAGAACTCGCCCTGGCAACTGCCGGTGCTGTAGGAGCGGATCTTGCGAATATAATAAATGAGGCTGCGCTTGCCGCAGTGCGTTCAGGAAGGAACACTGTGTCACAGGCGGATCTCATAGGTGCCGTTGAACTTGTTTTTGCCGGAAAAGAGAAAAAGGGAAAACTTCTTGGCGAACAGGAGAAGAAGGTTGTGGCATATCATGAGGTTGGACATGCACTTCTTGTGGCACTTCAGAAACACACTGAACCGGTACAGAGGATAACCATAGTTCCAAGAACCATGGGATCGCTCGGCTATGTGTGGCAGGTGCCGGAAGAGGAGAAGTACATGGAGACAAAGGATGAACTTATGGCGAATGTTGTGACGACACTTGGAGGAAGAGCTGCTGAGGAGCTTGTGTTCGATTCTGTGACGACAGGAGCTGCCAACGATATAGAGCAGGCGACCAAGACGGTGAGAGCCATGATAACCATGTACGGTATGTCAGACAAATTTGGTTTGATGCAGCTTGAATCTGTTCAGGGAAAATACCTTGACAGGAACGCAGTGCTGCAGTGTTCTGATAAGACTGCAGCAAAGGTTGACGACGAGATAAAGAATGTTCTGAAAGAGTCGTATGACAAGGCAAAATCGATGCTGGCAGAGCACATGACAGCACTTGACGAGATTGCAAAATATCTCATAGAAAAAGAATCAATAACAGGAAAAGAGTTCATGGATATATTCAACAGAGTTGAAAATCCGGAAAATCAGTCCTGAAGTTCATCCAGGGTCTTTCCGTAGGCCGGGATGAACTGACATACAAAATCATTTACCTCCGGGTAATCTTCAGACAGTCTGGACACTGAGGACATGATGGTGCTCATGGCACTTGAAAACTCAGTGTTTCCGGAAGCTGTCTCTTCCATGCATTTGATGAGTGCGGACAGCTTGTCTGCAGCTTTCACAAGTTTCCATACATAGACATCATTCTCATCATTTTCATCTTTGAAGAATATAGGCATATATGAGGCCTTCAGGTCTTCTGGCAGCTTGTCTAAAAGTGTGTGACAGGCGATATCCTCCACATCCTTGAAGGCGTTTTTGATTTCATTGTTGTAGTATTTGACAGGGGTTGGCATATCTCCTGTGATTATCTCTGAGGCATCGTGGTAGAGTCCTATAAGAGCCGCTCTATCAGCGTTCAGATGCCTGCCGTAACGTGTATTGCCGATGGTTGCCAGGGCGTGTGCTATCATGCTGACTTCAAGGCAGTGTTCGCACAGATTCTCCTCCCTGCTGTTTCGCATAAGAGCCCACCTGTTGATATACTTCATTCGTGAGATCATTGCAAAAAAGTTGGATTCTGACATTGTACCTGTATAGTTTATATTATCTGTATTGTTTACATTGTCTGTGTTGGTGACTGTGCTATTTCCACCGGGTTTGTTTTCGTTCATATCTATATCATCCTTATCTCTATCATCTTTATTCTTAAATCTTACCGGAACTAATATTATTTACTGCTTTCTGGATCATTTTTGTTGCCAGAATCGTTTCCATTTGTGTCTTCATTTTTGTGGAAAAATTCATACACTGCTTTTGCAGATGCCTTTGTCATTCCGCTTGGTATCTCTAGGTCTGCAAGACTTGCGGTCCTGATTCCATCAATGTCCTTGAAGTATGCCAGAAGAGTCTTTCTTCTCGCCGGTCCGATACCCTCTATGTCATCAAGGACTGAGTGTATCTGCGATTTGCTTCGTAGACTTCTGTGGTACTCTATGGCAAAGCGGTGCGCCTCGTCCTGAAGCCTCGTTATCATATTGAAAGCCTGGGTTCCAGCAGGGAATTCGATCTCTTTATTGTTGTAGTAAAGGCCTCTGGTTCTGTGGTGGTCATCCTTTACCATTCCACATACCGGGATCGACAGGCCGAGATTATCCAGAACCTCAAGTGCGATATTCACCTGACCGCGTCCACCATCCATCATGAGTATGTCAGGAAATACATTGAATTTTTCGTCGGTGAAACGGCGGGTGAGGACCTCCTTCATACTTGCGTAATCATCAGGACCGTCGATGGTTCTGAGTTTGAATTTGCGGTAGTCATTTTTCTTGGCACGTCCGTTTTCAAATACAACCATGGATGCAACCGAGTGATAACCGCTTATGTGCGATATATCAAATGCTTCCAGCCGCCTTGCAGAAGGCACACCTATCAGATCTGCAAGCTCCCTTGCTGCTCCCTCGGTGCGTTCCTTTTCACGCTTTAATTTGTCTGCATCCTGGTTCATAACCAAAAATGCGTTGTCACGGGCGAGCTTCAGAAGTTTCTGCTTATCGCCCTTCTGCGGGATCACGATATGAACCTGGCTGCCTCTTCTTGCGCTGAGATATTCCTCGATGACTTCGGAATCCTCGATTGGCTGTTCTATGATGATCTCCTTTGGCAGATAAGGGGTGGAGGCGTAGTATTGCTTGAGAAATGATTCCATGATGGTGCTGTATTTCTCGGCATTTACTCCGCTCATGTGGTAGTGTTCCCTTCCTATCATCTTGCCCGTTCTGACAAAGAAGATGGATATAACGCATTCATTTGCATGGTCGGTAGCCATGGCTATGACATCTCGGTCGTCTGCCCTGGTGTCTCCAACCCTCTGGGTGGTCTCTATGTGCTGGATGCTTTTTATGAGATCCCGTATCTGGGCTGCTTCCTCAAATTCCATTTCTTCGGCGAGCTCCTTCATCTGCCTTTCAAGATCGCGGATTATATGTCCGTGGTTGCCATTTAAAAAGCTGATGGCATCTTGTATGTGGTTGTTATAGTCCTCCTTTGATATATATCCCTGGCATGGGGCATCACACTGCTTGATCTGGTGGTAAAGGCATGGTCTTTCCAGACCGATATCCTTTGGAAGATTGCGGTTGCAGCTCCTTATGTGATACAGTTTTTTTAAAAGCTCGATTATATCTTTCACAGCCCTGGAGTTGGTGTATGGCCCAAAGTATTTGGAGTGGTCACGCCTCATCTGGTGGCTATACAGAATGCGTGGGTAATCCTCCTCGACCGTGATCCTGATGTAGGGATAGCCCTTGTCGTCGGTGAGCATAGTGTTGTAGTGCGGGCGGTGTTCCTTTATGAGATTGCACTCAAGTACAAGTGCTTCAATCTCGGAGCCGCAGACGATATATTCAAACCATGCAATATGCGTCACCATCTTCTGTATCTTGGGAGATTTCTTGTACCCTGTCTGGAAATACTGATGGACCCTGTTGTAGAGGTCGATCGCTTTGCCGACATATATAATGTGATCCCCGGAATCGTGCATCAGATACACTCCTGGCACGTGGGGAAGCTTCTTAAGTTCTTCTTCAAAATCAAACATATCTGTCACCTCAAAATATAGTCTAGTATAGCACCTGCAAATGGTGCATGTCATCTGGAAAATGCATTAAAAATGGGTCGCTGTCCTTGACAACACTATTTGCACATAAGTATAATTAATACCGATTATGACATAAAACAATAGGAAAGGAAGCTGATACTGATACTTCAGTAATCACAAGGGATTTTTATGGTTTATAGTGTTACAGTTACGCAGCTCATCGAGAAGATGAGCCTGAAAAATCATACGCCTGAGATAGATACGGACAAGATCCTTATCCAGGATCCGGGTATGAATAGACCTGCGGTGCAGTTTGGTGGATTCTTCGAGCATTTTGATGCCGGAAGGATACAGATATGTGGTAACGTTGAGCATGCCTATGTGGCTGCCATGCATACTGAGGAGGAGAACAAAAGGATTATGGACGAGTTCTTCTCGTATAAGCCGCCATGCCTTATATTCTGCCGTGGCCTGGAGCCATATCCGTTCATCATAGAGATGGCGAAGAAGCACGGGGTGCCGGTACTCACATCTGATGCCGTGACATCAGCATTTGTGCATGAGGTTGACAGATGGCTTCACGTGGAGCTTGCTCCAAGAATATCTGTCCATGCAGTTCTGGTCGATGTATACGGCGAGGGAGTTCTCATCATGGGTGAGAGCGGAATCGGTAAATCAGAGGCAGCTCTTGAACTTTTGAAGAGAGGCCACAGACTGGTTGCGGATGATGTTGTTGAGATCAAGAAGGTCAGTGATGCAACGCTCGTTGGACGTGCCCCTGATATAACCAGACATTTCATAGAACTCCGTGGTATAGGTATCATAGATGTCAAGTCTCTGTTCGGTGTTGAGTGTGTTAAGATAGATCAGAATATCGATCTTGTCATCAATCTTGAGGAGTGGAGCAAGGATACGGAATATGACAGACTTGGCCTGGAGGACAACTATATGGAATTCCTTGGCAATAAGGTGGTATCACACAACATACCTATCAGACCGGGAAGAAATATAGCGATAATCGTAGAGTCTGCCGCAGTAAACCACAGACAGAAGAAGATGGGCTACAATGCAGCGCAGGAACTTTACAACAGAGTTACACAGAATATCATGAAGGGCAACGGAGGCAATTCAGACAAGTGATGATATATGCCGCAGATGGTTTATATATATAGGGAGCAGAATGGAAGGAGAAAGAATCATGTCAAAGTATGTATTTGGAGTAGATGTCGGAGGAACAACAGTTAAGATGGGTCTTTTCACAGCGGAGGGGGAACTTCTGGACAAGTGGGAGATAAAGACACGTACCGAGGATGGTGGCAAGTATGTGCTGCCTGATATTGCTGATTCAATAAAGAGCAAGATGGCTGAGAAGAATATTGCAGCAGATGCTACGGAAGGTGTTGGAATTGGAGTTCCGGGACCGGTCAAGGAAGATGGAACAGTTTTAAAGTGTGTAAATCTTGGCTGGGGAATAATAAATGTTGAGGAAGAACTTGGCAAGCTTATTGATATGCCGGTAAAGGCAGGAAACGATGCAAATGTTGCAGCTCTCGGAGAGATGTGGCAGGGCGGCGGAAAAGGCCACAGCAATGTTGTCATGGTAACTCTTGGAACAGGTGTTGGCGGAGGAATCATTCTGAACGGAAAGATGCTCTTTGGTGTGAACGGAGCAGGCGGAGAGATCGGTCATATATGTGTGGATGAGGATGAGAGCGAGATCTGCGGATGTGGCAACAGGGGATGTCTTGAGCAGTATACATCTGCTACAGGTGTCGTAAGGCTTGCTACGAGAGCTATGGCTGCTTCTGATAAGAAGTCAGCACTCAGAGATCTTGAGACTGTTACTGCAAAGGATGTGTTTGACCTTGCAAAGGCAGGCGATGAACTTGCTGGAGAGGTTGTGGACAAGCAGGCTCATATACTTGGAAGAACCCTTGCACAGATTGCATGTGTAGTGGATCCTGAGATATTTGTAATTGGCGGAGGAGTGTCAAGGGCCGGAGCGATACTCACAGATGTTGTAAAAGAGTATTTTGTAAAGTATGCATTCCATGCTTGCCGCGGAACAGAGTTTGCACTTGCAGAGCTTGGAAATGATGCAGGTATATATGGCGCAGCACGCAGTATACTTGGCAGATAGGAATGAGAATTTATATGTTTGGTAATTATTAACAGTGGTTTTTGTTAATTTATCCAATATGATTTGAAAAGACGTCGAATTTCTATTGATTTTTGATATTGAATTATAAAAGTCTTTAATGTATGATGAGTTTACTAGCTAGCGTTAGCTTGGCTTTAAGTACATTAAAGACTTTTATTTTGTGTCATCACAGGGTGTGTGTGGAAAAAAGCAGTTTCATGTTATGGGGGTGCTTTTAATTTTGCATTTGCATCATGGAATGATAGCAGGAATAATATTATAAGTGATTAGATATATGAGGTATATATGTCAGATACAGATATATTAGGAAAACTTCAGGATATAGTGGGAAGCGATAATATAGTTTCCGATGAACCTATGAGGAAACACACCACATTCAGGATAGGCGGCAATGCCGATACATTTGTCAGACCGGAATCTAAGGAACAGATAGCTGAGATACTCAGACTGTGCAGGAAACAGGATGTGCCATATTTCATACTTGGCAATGGAAGCAATCTTCTCGTCGGCGACAGAGGATTCCGAGGCGTCGTCATAAACATTATGGACAATATGAATGATATCAAAGTTGACGGCGGTATCATAAAGGCTCAGGCGGGAGCGATGCTCATAAAGGTGAGCAGAGCGGCCAGGGACAATTCACTGACAGGGCTGGAGTTTGCGTCCGGCATACCCGGAACCATCGGTGGCGCTATATATATGAATGCCGGAGCTTACGGCGGTGAGATGAAGGATGTCGTGACCCAGGTGACAGCTATGGATGCTGAAGGTGAGATATACACATTTGGCACTGATGAGCTGGAGTTTTCATATAGACACAGTGTGATCCAGCAGAGAGATCTCATAGTGCTTGATGTAACTATGAAACTTGCAGCGGGTGATCAGAAGATTATAGATGACAGGATGAGCGAGCTTGCAGTGGCAAGAAGGACAAAACAGCCTCTTGAGTATCCTTCTGCAGGGTCTACATTCAAGAGACCTGAGGGATATTTTGCAGGAAAGCTTATCATGGATGCAGGACTTCGCGGCTACAGGGTAGGAGATGCCCAGGTGTCAGAGAAACATTGCGGTTTTGTTGTAAACAGAGGCAATGCGACAGCAGATGATGTGATAAAACTCATAGATGATGTCAAAGCTAAGGTTTCTGAGGAATATGACGTAGTCCTCGAGCCTGAGGTGAGGATGATCGGAGAGTTTTGAGACAGTATATTGACAGCATGAAGAGGGGGCCGGATATATGAGATTTATAATTGTGACAGGTATGAGTGGTGCAGGAAAAGCTACAGCGCTTAAGACATTGGAGGATCGAGGATTCTTCTGCGTAGACAATCTGCCTATCCAGCTCATAAAGAGATTTGCAGAGATAGCGTATGACTCGGAGATTCAGGTGGATGATGTGGCTATCAGTGTGGATATCAGAAGCGGAAGAGCTCTGTCTCAGCTCAATTCATGCCTTGCAGAGATAAAGAGAGAGGGCATGCAGTACGAGATTCTTTTTGTAGAGTGCTCAGATGCAACCCTTGTGAAAAGATATAAAGAGACAAGAAGAAATCATCCGCTCTCAGTTAAGGGGAGCCGTATTATAGATGGCATAAAGAAAGAAAGAGAGCTGATAGGCTTCCTTAAGGAAGAGGCAGATTATATTATAGATACAACCAATCTCCTTGTAAGGGAATTTAAGGCAGAGCTGGATAAGATATTTGTCCAGAACGAGGATTATGCGAACTTTATAGTTACAGTCATGTCGTTTGGTTTCAAATATGGCATCCCAAGGGATTCGGATATTGTTCAGGATGTAAGATTTCTGCCAAATCCATATTATGACCTTGCGTTGCGTGATAAAACAGGTAATGACAAGGAGATACAGGATTTTGTACTTAATTGCAGTGAAGGACCGGAGTTCCTGGATAAGTTCACGGATCTGATCACATTTCTTATCCCTAATTATATAAAAGAAGGGAAAAATCAGCTTGTGATATCGATAGGATGCACAGGAGGCAAGCACAGGTCGGTGACGATTGCGAATGCTGTTTACAGCAGACTTCAAAAGTCAAAATACACAGTGAGAATCCTGCATAGAGATATAGCAAAGGATTCTATTGTAAAGAAAGTATAGTATATAACAGATAATAATAACAGGTGATAAAGTGTCGTTTTCTTCAGATGTAAAAGCCGAACTTTCGGGAAGCGTTTCCGGTGCGAGACACTGTCAGATAGCAGAACTTGCAGCCATGATATCCATGGTAGCTTATGTCCGTTATTGGGGGCAGAAGCCGGTTGCTTTGGTCATTGTTACAGAGCGGAGTGTTATAGCACATGAGATTGCTGCTCTCATAAAACGCTTGTTTAGATATATACCGGACTCAAGTGTGAGAAGAACCGGTGCGAACAGCAGAATATATAAGATGGAGATAAATGATCCGGCTATGGTTGACAATATATTGCTCACTCTCAAGATTGAAAATGACCGGATAATGACAGGAAAGATTCTTTGTCAGAACATGAAGGTCAGCCGGCTTGATCTGAGGCAGGATTGTTGCCGGAGGGCTTATGTGAAGGGGGTTTTCATGACCTCAGGATCAATTAGTGATCCGAATAAAGGATACCATCTTGAAATTGTATGTGAGAATAAAGGCCGGGCTGAGTTTATACAGGAAATTATAAATGACTTTGGCGTTGTCTCCAGGATAATACAGCGTAAAAAATATAGCGTAGTGTATTTGAAAGACGGCGAAATGATAGTTGAGATGCTTGGAATTATGGGCGCACATATATCTCTTATGGATATGGAAAATATCCGTATAAAGAAGGATATACGAAATAAAATAAACAGACGTGTGAACTGTGAGGCCGCAAATCTGAATAAGACGGTAAGCGCTGCTGTGAAGCAGATGAATGATATCAATTACATAATAGAGACAAAGGGCATAGATTTTCTCCCTGAGGGACTTCAGGAATTGGCTGTCGCAAGATTGGAGAATGAGGATGCCACTTTGAAGGAATTAGGCGAGATGATGAATCCTCCGCTTGGCAAATCGGGGGTTAATCATAGATTAAGAAAAATAAGTGAAATCGCAGAAGAAATGCGGGGCTATTGATAAGCCCGAGGAGGATGTAATGATCGAAAAGACAGTTGTAGTATCAATGATGGGAGAAGCAGAGGAAAGGCCTGTAGCTGTACTTGTGCAGGTGGCAAGTCAGTATGACAGCAAGATATATCTTGTGACAGGTGACAAAAAGATCAATGCAAAGAGTATTATGGGAATGATGAGTATGAATTTTGCAAATGGCAGCGAGATAACCATAGCAGCTGATGGCCAGGACGAGGAAACCGCAGTGAATGCGCTTGCAGATTATCTCACAAAAAACAAATAAAATATGATGTGAACAGATATGTTGCCTGTATTGTAGAGTGTAGCTGAATACAGGAAAATGGCATATGATAAATTGGTAAATTTATTGCAGGAGTTGTATGTATGTGGTAGAATACATTTATCAATGGACATTTGTCGGAGGAACAGGATATGGGATTTTTTGACGGATTATTAAAGAAGATACCATTCGTATCCAGATTTTCCAAGAGAAAAGAACCTGTTAACAATGTGGAGCTTCAGTACAACAAGGCCATGAATCTCATGGATAATGGTGATGCTGAGGAGTCTGTGACCATATTGGAGCAGGTGGCGGATATTGGAATCATGGATGCGCAATATAAGTCATATGGGGATGACGCTCTTCTTGCACTTGCAGAGTTCTATGAAAAAGGTAAATATCGCAATGCTGTTGTGGATGTTGATCTTAACAGAGCGACAAAGTATTACGAGAAGTACGTAAATCAGAACCATGACGGGGATGTTATATTCAAGCTCGCCAAGATGCTTCTTGAAGTTCAGAATTTTTCTAAAGCTATCAAGTATTATGAATTGGCTGCTACAGAGTATGGAATAAAGGCTGCATATATGAACCTCGGCTCAATATATGAGAGTGGACTTAACCGTGTGGATGAGTATGGCAATAAGAGTGACTATGTGGTGCCTGTAGACCTTGAGAAGGCTATGATGTGGTATAAGAAACTTGCTGATACCGGAGATGCTAAGGCAAAGGCGTCATATGAGCGTGTTGAGTATATGAGTACTCATGGCGATAGCCTGGAGTTTGAGGAGAAGGACAAGCTTTATACGGATATAGCGGAGGCCAGAAAGGCGAAGGGCAAGGAGCCGCGCTACAAGGTTATTGAGGCGTCCAGACTTCAGTATCAGTATACATATGTCCATGATCAGGTTGAGGGATTTATTCACAAACTGCCTAAGGGCTGGGTGAAGACTATCAACGAGTCAACAGGTGAGGAGTATTATGCTCCGAGTCTGACATATAAGGATTTTGCTATGTATGTATATTACGATAGCGTTCCAAAGGATTCAAAGATGACTCTGGAGAACTATCTAAGATATTGTAATGATGCTTTTGATGAAGATATTCAGCTTAAGGCATATGTTACAGAATATGCAGATGGTATATGCACAACATATTACCATAAGGATATGGAGAAGGGTATTGTGTCATTTGCATTCTATCATGGCAGAAGACTTGCGTGTATGAGGTTTGTATGTGCTACGATGGAGATCATAGAGCAGTACGAGGAGATTATTTTTGAAACTGCTAACTCATTTGCCTTTGTAGATCCTACGCTTGCCAGTGAACACAGTGCAAACCGTAAGGATATGCAGTACTACAACGAGGCTATATACTGTTATTATCTCGAGGATTACGAGGGGGCAATGAGAGCTGCAAAGCAGGCTCTTAAGCTCGGAAGCATAAAGGCAAGTTACCTGCTTATAGAACTCTACTATGATGAGGACAGTCCGTATCGCGATGTGGAGAAGACTATAAGTTATGCGAAACAGTTATTTGAGGCAACGAAGGATCCTGAATTGGCATTTCTTCTCGGTATAGTATACGATCAACAGCTTAAGGACTATGTCAAGGCTGTAAATTGGTATGAGAACGCAGAAAGACTTGGACACAAGAGGGTTGCATTCTACCTTGGAAGAATATACTATTATGGTCTGCTTAGAACCAAGAGAGATGGAGTGAAAGCTCTGTCATATTTTAAGAAGGCAAGAGAGAATGGTATACAGGAGGCTGAGGGATATATTAAGGATCTTGAGGATCTCAAGGGAGAGGATCTTCAGACTGCTATTGATAAATGGGAACGAGCAGTGGAGGCTGGAAGCGAGTCAGCAGCGATAAAGATTGCTATGATGAAGCAGAGACAGATTTTCTATATTGCAACACCTTATGAGATTGAGAAAGCTTATTTGGAGGCTCTTGGGCTTGGAAGTGCTCAGGCTGGATATGAGCTTGGTAGAATTTATCAGCTACAGGAGAAACAGGATAACTATAAGGGTGAGATCAAGAGTATCAAGTATTTTGAGAAGGCATTCAATGCCAACTTTGATGACTGGGATAAGGAAAATCTGTTTAAGGTTATCAATTATAAGGTTGAGAAGGGACTTCCACAAGATGAGGCTATCAAGCTCTATATAGAGAATGCCAGCATGGGTTATGTTCCTGCAATAGAAAAGCTTATATCGCTTGTGCCAACCACAACACAGCAGATATGGAGTTTGTATGATGCGCTGATAGATCTTGCTGAGACAGGTGATGAGTCCGCAATAGTAGCAATGAACAAGCTAGAGATGAATTATGTTGATCTCATTCTTAGAGAACCTGCAAAGGGACAGAAAGTTGTGGAGAATAAGTTCTTCAGACTCTGTGTTCCGAAGGAGTGCAATGCAGTTATCAACGATGAGGGCGGTACGATAAAGATGGCAGATTCTGTCGTTGAATTTGCTGTGGCAGAGATGCCGGTTAACGCTACTGCGGAACAGGATTATCTGAAGATATACAAACTTATTGTGTCTGAATACCTTCCTGATGAGAATGCAGAGGTAATTATTGCAAACTCCAGAATGATAGGTTCAGCGATAAGGGCATCTAAGGATAATGTACATACATTCAGCATCTTGTTGATCAGCTCAAAAAATCAGTATATATTCAAGTTGAGTTCGAAGGATAGAAGACAGATGATGCAGTTCAAGGATGTGCTTATTGCTATAGCTAAGTCCTTGGTTGAGACTGGAGAGATATACAAAGCAACAGGTGATGATAAGAGGAACATTGGACTCGCATTCCTGTTGAAGACGAATGAGAGCGGCTTCCTTTCAATTGGAAAGGGAGAGTAAGTATAGGTCATTATGATCAATCACAACCCGGAGGAAAAACTCCTCCGGGTTTTTTATCCTGGAATAAGTGAAAAGGAGTAGAGTAGGTTATGCCTGGGTTGAATAAGAGAGAGATGACAAGCAAACCGCTAAGGATGGATTCGAGAATGGCTCGTGATGTGGAGCGATTATCTACATATACCGGGTATTCACAGAATGAGATAATTCTTATGGCAATAAAGAGGTATCTCTTCGAGAATCGTGAGTATTTTCTGAGAGATATGATTGAAGAAAAATGCATAAGAAGAATAGAGAGAGAAGTTTTAATTATGCGTGGCGAATGCAATTTGAATTTTGGAGATATGACAGTGGATTTCATGAAAGCAGAAAACACTGTCGACAGACAAGGATTATATGACGTCTGCATAAAACTAAAAAATAAACTGGGTGAAATATTCTATAACGATAATCAGCAGATAGATGTTGATGGGAAAGATTGGGAATACTATAAGGAATTTCTGTATGAGGTTGTCATGAAGTATATGGATATAGATGAACCCGCACTTAAAACGTATTTCAGAGAAAAGTTCCTGTATGAATAGAGGTGAGACACTTGTTTAGAAATATTATGAATGATCTGGCTGCCTGGTATGAGACTGGTGCGGACAAGGTTGCTGTTGTGCGAGGAGGCAAATCTGTCGGAAAGACGTGGGCTGTCGCAGATTTTGCGATGGGTTTTTTCAAGGATCATATAATTATAGACATGTGCAAATATCCAGATTTTGCTGCATATGCAGCAAAAGAGAGAAGACCTGAGAAGATTCATGCCAAGCTTACAACATCCCTTGATAAGTATGATTTTAAGGACAAGCTTCTTATATTTGATAATGCGCAGGGGTGTGAGGGATTGCTTCAGAATCTTGTTGGTTATAGCAGTTATAACAGAGAGTGCCGTATATGTATCATTGCGACTTCAGGAGGTCCTGTTCCAGGAGAAGAAGAGTGCAGGGATAACATAAGTGTATATGAAATGATGCCTATGACATTTGTAGAATTTTTGAAGGCTGGAAAGGGAAGAAAACTTTGTTCGTTTATAGAGAATAATAAGCTTTCACCTATGCCGGATGAGGTCAGGGATAGTGTTCAGTCTATGCTTGAGGTTTTCTTTGTAACTGGAGGTATGCCAGAGGCTGTTGAAGAGTATTATAAGACGGGTGATTTGAAAAGAGTTGATGTTGTATTGAAGTCTATACTTGACAGAATGGTAGGATATCTGATAAACTCCACTCCGAAGAGGTATCTCGCTAAAGTACTTGCAATATGGAATAGCATACCGGCACAGCTTACAAAAGAAAACAAGAAATTCATGTATGGCTATGTTGATCCCAAAGCCAGGGCAAGAGAGTATGAGGCTTCGGTTGACCAGATAGTGCGTATGGGTGTTGTCAGACAGGTATACAGAGTTAGAAACGGAGTTCTCCCACTTGTGAAGCAGAAGGATGACAAGTCGTTTGAACTTTATCATCTTGATCACGGATTGCTCAGAGTTATGGCAGGGCTATTGGTTCAGGATATAGATAGAGAGAATGTTCTTGATATGATGGATGGCGTGATAGCTGAGCAGTATGCACTTTCTGAATTGTATATGAACAAAAGTGTTGGTGATCTGTATTTCTGGATATCATCTGCCACTGCAAAGGTTGATTTTGTGTATGAGGGTGATGGTGAAGTAATTCCTGTAGATGTACAGACAAGTCCGCATACCAAAGCACAGAGTTCGAGAGTGTTCAAGCAGAGATACGACAATCAGACATCTGTAAGGATATCTACAGATGATATGTTTGTGGATAAAGGATTGGTAAATATACCGCTATATGGAATCTGGTGTTTTTAAATCCAGACATAGGCAGTGTTTTTATAGATGCCGAAATAGCTCAGTTGGTAGAGCAACGCATTCGTAATGCGTGGGTCGAGGGTTCGAGTCCCTTTTTCGGCTTATGGCTGACACCCCGAAACCTAAGAGAAATCAAGGGTTCCGGGGTGTTTTTTCATAAGGAGGGATGATGGATGGAAGCGCCCGGATGGTATAAACATCTGAAAACGATAAACAGACATAAAAAAATGGTTATGAAGAATTGTTTCAAATGTGGCATGTACAAGCAGGGGCTGCTTCATGATCTGTCGAAATATTCCTGGACGGAGTTCTCTGTCGGAGCAAAGTATTATCAGGGGAACAGGAGCCCGAATGATGCAGAGAGAGAAGATAAGGGGTATTCAAGCGCATGGCTTCACCACAAGGGAAGAAATAAGCATCACCTTGAGTATTGGATAGATTACAGTCTGGATAAGAGCAACAGACAGCTTGTTGGAATGAGGATGCCTGAGAGATATGTAGTGGAGATGTTCTGCGACAGGATTGCAGCAAGCAAGAACTACAATGGAGATAAGTATAGTGATTCATTTCCTCTGGAGTATTATATGAAGGGAAGATCTAGAGATATGCTGCATCCTGAGTCAGCAGTACTTCTGGAACAGCTGCTTCATATGCTGGCTGAAAAGGGAGAGGATTACACATTTGATTATATAAGGCGGGAAATACTGCACAATAAATAACGAAGGATACACAGTTTGACAGACAGGTGCTTTGCATCTGCTATATGCACAATGGAGGGTTGTAATGGAGTTTACACATTTGCATGTCCATACCGGATACAGTCTGCTGGATGGTGCGGCTAAGATAAAAGAACTGGTTCACAGAGCAAAAGAACTGGGGTATGATTCCCTGGCTATAACAGACCATGGAGTCATGTATGGTGTCATAGAATTTTATGAGGCGTGCCACGCTGAGGGAATAAAGCCGATACTTGGGTGTGAGGTATATGTGAGCCCAGGATCAAGGTTCGACAGGGAGACTGGGAAAGGTGATGACAGGTATTATCATCTGGTCTTACTTGCTGAAAACGACAAAGGATATCATAATCTCTCTAAGATAGTCACACGGGGATTCACCGAGGGATTTTATTATAAACCAAGAGTGGATATGGAAGTGCTTGAGAAATACCATGAAGGCATAATTGCACTTTCAGCCTGCCTGGCGGGGGAAGTGGCAGTGAACCTCAGGAAGGGAAATTACGATGAGGCACGTGAGACTGCTATCAGATACAGGAATGTATTTGGAGCGGACAACTATTTCCTTGAGATGCAGGATCATGGTATACCGGAACAGTCCACAGTCAACGCAGGAGTCATGAGGCTTTCAAAGGAACTCGGTATACCGATGGTTGTCACGAACGATTCACATTATATATATGCGGAGGACTGGGAGGCTCATGACGTTCTTCTCTGTATACAGACAAACCGTAAAGTTCAGGATGAGAACAGAATGCGGTATACAGGCGGACAGTATTATCTGAAATCCAAAGAGGAGATGGCAGAGCTTTTCCCTTATGCGCTTGAGGCATTGGAAAATACGCACAAGATAGCGGAGAGATGCAACGTAAATATAGTATTTGGAGAACAGAAGGTGCCGAGATTCGACGTGCCTGAGGGATATACAGCAGAGGAATATCTTGAGAAGCTGGTGTATGAGGGTATGGAGAAAAAGTATGGGATTTCATTTGCAGACAGTGGGAAGTTCCATGAGGGCGATAAAGGATATGATGTGCGATCCAGAATAGACTACGAGCTGTCTGTCATAAAGAGCATGGGATTTGTGGATTATTTTCTCATAGTGTGGGATTTTATCCATTTTGCAAAGACGCATGGGATTGCGGTTGGTCCGGGACGAGGCTCAGCGGTTGGAAGTGTGGTGGCATACTGCCTGGATATCACAGCGATAGAACCGATGAAGTACAATCTGCTGTTTGAACGATTCCTTAATCCTGAGCGAGTGTCCATGCCGGATATTGATATAGATTTCTGCTATATAAGGAGGCAGGAGGTTATAGATTATTGTGTGAAGAAATATGGTGAGGAGTGTGTTACACAGATCATAGCCTACCAGACAATGGGTGCTAGAAACGTTATCAGGGATGTGGGACGCGCCATGGATCTCCCGTATTCTCTATGTGATGCCCTTGCAAAAGCAATCCCTGCAGAAAAGGACATGACCATCGATATAGCGCTTAAGACTAGCAAGGATTTTCAGGATATGTATAACAGCTCTGACGATATCAAGAAGCTGGTTGATATAGCAAAGAAGCTAGAGGGACTTCCTAGAAATGCAGGAATGCATGCGGCGGGCGTCGTTATAGGCAGAGAGGCAATAGAGGAGTATGCACCGCTTTCGGTTGGTGCCGAGGGTGCGGTGGTCACTCAGTTTGAGAAGAATACAGTCGAGCATCTTGGGATGCTCAAGATGGATTTTCTGGGACTTAGAACAGCGACTGTGATACAGGATACAGAGAAGCTTATAAAAGAAACCACAGGAAAAGATCTGGATATTGACAACATAGATTATGATGATCCGAACATACTTGGACTTATGAGCCAGGGAAAAACTGAGGGCATGTTCCAGCTTGAAAGTCAGGGTATGAAGAATTTCATGATGAAACTGAAACCACAGAGTCTGGATGATGTCATAGCCGGTGTGGCGCTTTTCAGACCCGGTCCGATGCAGTTCATAGATGACTACATACGTGGAAAAGAGAACCGCAGTCTGGTCACATATGACACACCGGAACTTGAGGAGATACTTGAGCCAACATATGGTTGTATCATTTACCAGGAGCAGGTCATGCAGATCGTAATGAAGCTCGCAGGTTACACGCTTGGACGAAGTGATCTTGTTAGACGTGCAATGGCTAAGAAGAAACCAGAAGAGATGGAGAAGGAGCGTAAGAACTTTGTATATGGAAACAAGGAATTGAACGTTCCCGGATGTGTGGCAAATGGAATATCTGAAGATGTGGCAAATAAGATTTTTGACGAGATGACAAAATTTGCTGAGTACGCATTCAACAAGTCTCATTCAGTGGCGTATGCGGTTCTGGCAGCGCAGACGGCATATCTCAAATATTACTATCCAGTTGAGTTCATGGCGGCTCTCATGTCGTCGGTTCTGGACAACAATGGCAAGGTTGCAAAATATATAAGCGTCTGCAGACAGATGGGAGTTCAGATTCTGCCACCAGATATAAATGAAGGCGTTGCAAAGTTCTCCATAAGTGACGGCAAGATAAGATATGGACTCTCTGGCATAAAGAGTGTCGGCGCAGCTGTCATAGACCGTGTGGTGCAGGAGAGGGAAAAGAATGGCGCATTTAAAGACCTGCGTGATTTCCTAACAAGAATGCCGGCTAAGGATACAAATAAGAAGACAGTCGAGGCTCTTATAGAGAGCGGCGCATTTGACGGTATGGGAGCGAACAGGCGTCAGATGCTTATGGCTCTTCCTGCTATATCAGATGCTGCAGCTAGAGAGCGCAAGAACAGAGAATCTGGGCAGATGTCTCTGTTTGATTTCATGGGTGACGAGTTTGCGGAGAGTGTACAGGTACCATACCCGGATGTGGAGGAGTATCCGGATACAGAGAAGTTGTCGCTTGAAAAAGCTGTGGTCGGTGTATATATATCGGGGCATCCGCTGGAGAAATTCACAGATCTTATGCGAAGAATGTGTACTGCGCAGTCCACTGAATTTGTTGTGGAGGAAGAGGATGGCAGTGATGAAGCCCAGGAGCAGCTTGAGAGCGAAGTACAGCGTCTTCGGGACAATGAAGTGTATGTTGTGGGCGGTATAATAACTGATGTTGCAGTGAAGCTTACCAAGAAGAATCAGAATATGGCCTATGTGACGATAGAGGATCTATACGGCCAGATAGAAATTACTGTGTTTCCAAGGGATTTTGAGAGATGCAGAGACAAACTGCTGGTTGACAACAGAGTGTTTATCAAGGGCCGTGCAAGTATTGGAGAGAAGGAAAATAAGCTGCTTTTATCAGAACTCATGACATTTGAGGATGCGGCAAATGGAATGGAATTTGCCGGTAGGAATACATGGACTCCGAAGAACAAACCAGAGGTAAAACAGAGCACAAAGCAGCTATGGGTTCTCTTCGAAGATGTTATGGAGTACACAAAAAATGAGTCTGGATTTATATCCATACTAGAGGAGTACAAAGGCAGTTGTCCGGTGTATGTACAGCTTAAGAAAACGCATCAGGCCAAGAATATGGGAAGGGGGTTCTGTGTGAATGAAAATTCTGGAGTCGTGGCAGCTCTTCAGATGGAATATGGAAAGGACAGGGTTCTTATAAGAGATGTGGGGCCTGAAAGGAGATAATTGTGGATATAATTACGGCGAACAGCAATCCAAAGGTAAAAGAACTGAATAAGCTGGGCAAAGATGCGAAGCTTCGCAGACAGCGGGACGTATTTCTTGTCGAGGGAATACGAATGTTCCGGGAGATGCCTGTTGATAAGATCCAGGAGATATATCTGTCGGAGTCTGCGTATGCGGAGTACGGTGACGAACTTGGACGAAAAGGGTTCTTTGATGCGGCAGATCCTGTGATACTAAGCGACAGTGTGTTTGCCAGCGTGTCGCAGACGAAAACCCCGCAGGGGTGCCTTGCTGTGGTTGGTTGTTTTCATTGTGGCGTGGATGATGTGTGTGGAAAGATGAACAGAGAGACATACCTTGTACTTGACACGCTTCAGGATCCGGGGAACATGGGAACTATATTCAGGAGTGCTGAGGCTGCTGGGATAACAGCGGTTATAATTGGTCCGGGATCGTGTGACCCATATAATCCAAAGGTAGTCAGGTCAACTATGGGGGCGATATTCAGGGTCCCTTTTATACAAAGTGAAGACCTGGTCTCCACGATAGAATGGCTCAAGAAAGAGGGCGTTGTTGTATATGGTGCTCATCTGAATGGGGACGACCTTTACGACATACATTTTCCGGAAAAAACAGCGTTTCTCATAGGTAATGAGGGAAATGGCCTGTCAGACGAAATTGCTGCCACATCTGACAGATTACTGCGGATTCCGATGGAGGGAAAAGTCGAATCCCTGAACGCTGCCATATCAGCGACTCTTTTGTCGTATGAAGCCATGAGACAGCGAAAATGCGGCCGACAAAACTAGATTAAACAAGACGTCATATTTTCCGGAATAGGGGCATAGCTTTTAAAGTATGCAAAAGTTTGTTGTAACGGAGGGAGAAAATATGACTGAAAAAACATTGAACAACAATCAGGTAGTAGTAGCAGGAGAGATAACATCGGAATTCACATTTAGCCACGAAATATTTGGCGAGGGATTCTATATGGTAGATCTGATGGTCAGCAGATTGAGCGACGCTTATGATGTTATCCCGCTTATGGTGTCGGACAGATTGTTTGACGTGAATGAGTCCCATATTGGAGAAAAGATATTGGCTAAGGGGCAGTTCAGGTCATACAATAAGCATGAGGAGACGAAGAATCGTCTCATACTATCTGTGTTTGTCAGAGAGATTGAGCAGATTGATGATGACGAGTCAGAGGAGGAAAATAAGCCGAATCAGATATATCTGGACGGTTACATATGCAAAGCACCTGTGTACAGGATGACGCCGCTTGGCAGAGAGATAGCTGACGTGCTGCTGGCAGTGAACAGAGCTTATGGCAAGAGCGATTACATACCATGTATATGCTGGGGCAGAAATGCCCGGTTTGCCGGAAAGCTGCAGGTTGGAGAACATGTTGCGGTATGGGGTAGAATACAGAGCCGCGAATATCAGAAACGTGTGGATGGCGACCAGGTTGTGAGCAAAGTTGCATATGAAGTATCAGTGAGCAAAATGGAATGCCTTGAGTAATATTTCATAAGGAGGGACCCGCGTAAGCGGGAGGAATCCTTGTGAAGCACGCAGGCGCCACGCGAAGCGTCTATAAATGCGCCTGCTCCTTAGGAGGGACCCGCGTAAGCGGGAGGAATCCTTGTGAAGCACGCAGGCGCTACGCGAAGCGTCTAAAAATGCGCCTGCTCCTTAGGAGGGGCCCGCGTAAGCGGGAGGAAAAGAAAATATCCTGTTGACATATGTAACGTGCGATGATATAGTAGCACTATCTAAGGTTAACTGAATACAATATAGTAGAGGCGCGGGATTTATCAGTATGCAGGCTGATACATGTGGTTGTATATGATGTCTGTTGAAAGGGGAAACCGCCGAAGTTGTGAATTGTCCACACGATTCGCTGCTGGTTGTGCAGCTAAGAACTGCATGACTGTCATCTGAGGATGGAGAGCTACTTATAAGAATTAAGATTTTTATGGGCTGGCTTTTTGTCAGCCCGTTTTTTATGACTTTATATTCTGAAACAAATGCTATATTGTATCAACTATTTTTATAAGGAGGATGACAATATGTCAATTTTTACTGGATCAGCAGTTGCACTTGTAACACCTTTTTTGGAGAATGGAGATGTGGATTATGATAAGCTCAAGGCACTCGTAGAGTTCCACATTGCGCATAAAACAGATGCCATAGTTATCTGCGGAACAACAGGAGAGGCTTCAACACTTTCACATGAGGAACACCTTGAGACTGTAAAGAAGTGTGTTGAATTCGCAGATCACAGAATCAAAGTTATCGCAGGAACAGGTTCAAACTGTACAGCCACAGCAATATACCTCTCAACAGAGGCTGAGAGCTATGGTGTTGATGGACTTCTTGTAGTTACACCATACTACAACAAGGCAACCCAGAATGGACTTATCGCACATTTCACAGCAGTTGCAAACTCTGTAAATGTCCCAATTATCCTGTATAATGTACCATCACGTACAGGCTGCAATATACAGCCGGAGACAGCTGTATACCTTGCACAGAACGTCCCTAACATTGTTGGAATCAAAGAAGCTTCCGGCAATATCAGCCAGGTTGTAAAGCTCGCAAGTCTTGCAAAGGGATGTATAGATATTTACTCAGGCAATGATGACCAGGTTGTTCCACTTCTCTCTCTTGGCGGAAAGGGAGTTATCTCGGTTACAGCAAATATTATTCCTGAGGATGTCCACGATATGGTACAGAAGTACCTTGATGGGGATGTTCAGGGAAGTCTTGATCTCCAGTTGAAGGCTGTCAATCTGTGTGATGCATTGTTCTGTGAGGTTAATCCTATTCCTGTGAAGAAGGCTGTAGAACTTCTCGGAATGTGTGACGGTACTATGAGAATGCCGCTTACAGAGATGGAGCCACAGAATGTCCAGAAGCTAAAAAAGGCGATGGAAGAGTACGGTGTTCTTTAAAATAAGATATTGTGCAAGAATACCAATGTCTGCAGCTAAGGGCTGCAGACATTTTTTGTATATCACCATTGCACAATGTGGCTTAAATGTGTAAAATGGTGTACATGTCCAGAGTGCAGATGCACATCTGGAATATGTGAATGATTATAACAAATCAGAGTATGGATCTGACAATGATACAAATGAACAGATGGAGGAACAGACATATGGTAAAGATGATAATGCATGGCTGCAACGGCAGAATGGGTCAGGTAATAACAGGTATAGCTGCAAGTGATCCTGATGTAGAGATCGTGGCAGGAATAGACGTGGTTGACAACAGAGACAATGGATATCCTGTATTTACAGACATAGATGCATGTGATGTGGATGCAGATGTCATCATAGATTTTGCGGCAGCAGCAGCGGTTGACAAGCTTCTTGACTACAGTGTCAGAAGACAGATTCCGGTTGTACTTTGTACCACGGGACTCAGTGCTGAACAGCTTGAGAAGGTTAAAAAGAGCAGCGAAAGAGTGGCTGTACTTAAATCAGCAAATATGTCACTGGGAATCAATACGCTTATAAAGCTTCTCAAGGATGCTGCAAAGGTATTTTCTCCAGCGGGATATGATATAGAGATAGTTGAAAAGCATCACAACCAGAAGGTGGATGCTCCATCAGGAACGGCTCTTGCGCTGGCTGATTCAATCAATGAGGCGTGTGGTGAGCAGTATGAGTATGTGTACGACAGAAGTCAGGTTAGGAAGAAGAGAGACAAGAAGGAGCTCGGCATATCTGCTGTCCGTGGAGGAACAATAGTTGGTGAGCATGAGGTCATATTTGCCGGAATAGACGAGGTTATAGAGTTCAAGCATACTGCATATTCAAAGTCAGTATTTGCAAAGGGCGCTGTGGAGGCTGGAAAGTTTCTCAAGGGCAAGCCTGCTGGAATGTACGACATGTCAGATGTGATAGGATAGGAGATCATATGGAAATATCAACCAGAACAGAGGATGGAGAGCTGGTGCTCTGTGCCAGTTCTATATACAACCAGAAATTTTATCTGAATAAAGACTTCAGCAAGCTTCCGGAAGAGATAAAGGATGAGCTTCATGCTATGTGTGGTGCATTTACGCAGGAGGTCGGAGGTATATTTATGCTTGTGTTTGATTCAGATGGCAATCTGAAGATACAGACAAGAGCACTTGAGGACGATCTGCTTTTTGATGACATCGGGTGTGGTCTCAAAGTAAAGAAGCTTCAGAATGACAAGAAGGAGCTTTTTCAGAGTCTTGAACTTTTTTATAAAGTATTTATACAGGGTGTTGATGTGAACAGTCTCATTCAGGACTGATAATCATGAATAAAAAATGATCAGGAAGGGAATTAGATCATGTTATTTGCTATTGATGCGGGAAATACAAATATTACCATCGGATTGTTCGATGGAGCGAAAATTGAGAAAACATTTCGAATGACTACAGGTATATCACGTACATCTGATGAGTATGGAGTATTTCTGTGTGAGCTGCTTAGAATGAGACATCTTTCTACGGATGTTATTGATGAGGTCATCATAGCCTCGGTTGTGCCAAAGATAATGCATTCACTTGTGAATGGTATTAAGAAATATTTTGGGATAACACCGCTTATAGTTGAGCCAGGGGTGAAGACTGGTATAAATATTGCACTGCCAAATCCGAAACAGCTTGGTGCAGACAGAATAGTTGACGCTGTGGCGGCCTATTACATATATGGCGGTCCTGTGCTTACTGTGGATTTTGGAACTGCTACGACATATGATCTCATAAACGGAGAGGGTGCATTTACCGCAGAGGTTACATCCCCTGGAATCCGGCTGATTGCAAATGCGCTCTGGACAGGCACGGCAAAACTGCCTGAGATAGAGATAAAGGTTCCAGATACAATACTCTGCAAGGATACCATATCAAGTATGCAGGCTGGTGTATGTATGGGATATATAGGTCAGACTGAGTATATCGTCAGACGTATGAAGAAGGAGTCAGGCCTTGACAATATAAAGGTGGTTGCGACAGGCGGTCTTGGTAAGATGATATATGAGAACACGGACTGCATAGATGTGTATGATCCTGATCTCACACTTCAGGGGCTGAGACTTATCATGGACAAACACAGACAGCAGTAATGTGTCGGAAAAAGATCTAAGAGATTTGATTATGTAGAAATACCTATAATATTATATATAGAAGCAATGGAGATATTTATGGATTTTAGAGATAAATTGATCCTGGCGCCGATGGCTGGTGTATGTGACCAGCCATTTCGTCTTTTATGCAAAGAGCAGGGGTGTGACATACTCTACAGTGAGATGGTGAGCGCTAAGGCGATATTTTATAAAAATAAAAACACAAAACCTCTTCTGGCAATGGATGAAAGAGAAAAACCATTTGGCCTGCAGCTGTTCGGATCAGATCCCCATATAATGGCTGAGATGGCAAAGATGATTGAGGGCAATGGCTATTCATTTATAGACGTGAATATGGGGTGTCCCGTGCCTAAAGTAGTGAACAATGGGGAGGGATCAGCTCTCATGAAGGACCCGCTTCTCGTTGGACGTATAGTTGAAGCCATGTCAAACGCGATCAGCATCCCCCTCACCGTCAAGATACGAAGCGGTTTTGACAGTGAGCATATAAACGCTCCAGAGATTGCTCATATTGCTCAGGAGAGCGGGGCGGCGGCAGTTGCTGTTCACGGTCGGACCAGGCAGCAATATTACCAGGGGCATGCTGACTGGAGTGTGATAGCCAGGGTTAAAGAGGCGTGCAGTATACCGGTTATAGGTAATGGAGATATATTGACTCCTCAGGATATCATAGATATGAGAAAACAGACTAATTGTGATGGGTTCATGATAGGCCGGGGGGCTAGAGGCAATCCATGGATATTCAAAGAGATGAAGTATTATTATGAGCATGGAGAGCTTCCAGCAAGGCCTGATGTGCATGAGATAAAGTCGACCATACTGAGACATGCACAGCTCATGGTTGAGTATAAGGGGGAGTATACAGGAATCCATGAGATGAGAAAACATGTTGCCTGGTACTCAGTGGGTATGTATGATTCGGCCAGATTGAGGAACACAGTGAATGCTGTAGAGACATATGATGAACTACAAAAGCTGCTTGATGAGTGGGAAGAATGCTATCCGGAATACATGGAAAAATAATAATTTTAAATTGAAAATGTAACAGAATCTGAAGATTTTATTAAAAAACGTAAAGACAAAATATACAATATGCTAATATGTTTCAAAAATGTTACGACGATAAAATGTGCATTATTCACAAAAACACACCATTAAAATATTGCATGTTTCAATTAACGAAATGAAAGATTTTTGAACACTTGTATATAATTTACAAAAATGGCTACTTTGCTTGACCTTTCTTTTGACAGAGATTATAATAACGTCATGAGTTAAATTTTAACGGTTTTGTAACAATTCTGAAACCGTAAAGAAATTAAGGAGAAAAGGTTATGCAAAAGTTTTCAGATTCATCAAAGATGAAATCACAGAAACTAAAGAAGACAACACTGAAAAGCAACGTAAAGAAGATAAGTATTGGAGCAGTGCTCCTGGCAGTTGGTATATCATCATATGCTGTTATTGCATCAGACGACAGCATGGTGACATCAAAGGGCAGGGGAGTATCTGTTGCAGCAGCAGGTAATACACTATATGCAGATAACGCAGCTGATTACGAGGAGGCAACAGCCACAGAGAGGCTTGCAGATGGAACACTTTCAGATGTGAACAAGACTGGTACAGTTGCTCTTTCAAGCAAGAAGTCAACTAAGCAGACTGCATCGATAAGCGGTGGAGTGCAGGAGAGTACAACAGAAGCTGAGGTTGAACCACTTGAGGAGATGGCAGCAGATGTTGCATACACAGACCCAATTGATATTGAGGCAGCAGATACTGATGCTGATAATTCAGCAACTGGACTTCCTGATGAGCAGATAACAGAGGATCCTTCAACTGAGAAATCTACAGAGGGACTTCCAGAAGAGAAGATAATGTACGTTAACGGAGCAACATCAGGTACATATCTCGGAACTTTCTGGGTAACAGCATATTGTCCATGTCCAATTTGTTGTGGAGAGTACAGCAACATGGTTAATCCAACAACAGCATCAGGCGCACCTGCAGTTGAGGGTGTCACATGCGCAGCACCAAGCAATTTTGAATTTGGAACAGAGCTTATAGTCGACGGTCATACATATACCGTTCAGGACAGAGGTGGAGCAATCAACGGTAATCACCTTGATATCTACTTCTCAAATCATCAGGCTGCTCTGAATTTTGCAACAGGATATTACGAAGTATATGCAAAATAAATCCAGATAGATAACAGATTATATAGAAGCCCGCTAATTTACAGTGGGCTTCTTGTTTTTTGTATATCTCTATGTTATAATGCACACGATTAAAATCTGTGGCATGCATAAATACTGCGGACATACAGAGATAGTGAGTTTTTGATTATATTGAACATTTATAACATGAAAACTATATGAGATTTTTAAGGAGATTGGCAAATGGAACTGATTTACAGAAGCACAAGAAATGCAAATGAGACAGCAACAGCATCACAGGCAATACTTAAGGGACTTGCCAACGAGGGAGGCCTTTTTGTGCCAGATTCAATCCCTGCACTGGATGTATCTTTGGAAGACCTTGCGAAGATGAACTATCAGCAGGTTGCATACGAGGTAATGAAGCTGATGTTCACAGACTTCACAGAGGAAGAGCTTAAGCATTGTATCAATTCAGCATACGATTCAAAGTTCGACACTCCTGTTATAGCACCGCTTGTAAAGAAGGCTGGAGCATACTATCTTGAGCTGTTCCATGGTTCAACTATAGCTTTTAAGGATATGGCACTTTCAATCCTCCCATACCTTCTCACAACGTCAGCAAAGAAGAATGGAGTAAAGAACGAGATCGTCATCCTGACAGCTACATCAGGAGATACAGGTAAGGCTGCCCTTGCAGGATTTGCAGATGTTCCAGGAACAAAGATCATAGTGTTCTATCCAAAGCATGGAGTGAGCCCTATACAGGAGAAGCAGATGGTTACACAGAAGGGTGACAATACCTTTGTTGTTGGTATTACAGGCAACTTCGATGATGCCCAGACAGGTGTCAAGAAGATGTTCTCAGATGTAGAGCTTGCAAAGTATATGGATGAGAAGGGATATCAGTTCTCATCAGCAAACTCCATCAACATCGGACGTCTTGTTCCTCAGATGGTATACTATGTATACGCTTACACAAGGCTTGTTGCAGACGGAACCATCAAGGCAGGCGACAAGATCAATGTGGATGTTCCAACAGGTAACTTTGGAAATATACTTGCAGCATACTACGCAAAGGAGATGGGACTTCCAATTGCAAAGTTCATCTGCGCGTCAAATGACAATAAGGTTCTGTTTGATTTCTTCCAGACGGGAACATACGACAGAAACAGAGAGTTCATACTCACAACATCACCATCAATGGATATCCTTATCTCAAGCAACCTTGAGAGACTGATATACAAGATCGCAGGTAATGATGCAGAGAAGAACTCAGAGCTTATGAAGAAGCTCACAACAGATGGTGTATACACTATCACAGATGATATGAAGGCAAAGCTTGCTGAGTTCTACGGCGGATATGCAACAGAGGCAGAGACAGCAGCTACCATCAAGAAGGTATATGAGTCAGATGATTATATCATAGATACACATACAGCAGTTGCAGCTACAGTATATGGCAAGTATGTGGCAGAGACAGGCGATAAGACACCTACAGTTATAGCTTCAACAGCAAGCCCATATAAGTTCACAAGAAGCGTTATGAATGCTATAGATCCTGAGTACGATTCCAAGACAGACTTTGAACTGGTTGATGAGCTTGAGAAGCTCTCAGGCGTAAAGGTACCTCAGGCTATAGAGGATATCAGATCAGCAAAGGTTCTGCATGACACAGTATGTGACAAGGAAGATATGCTGGCAGAGGTTAAGGGCTTTCTTAATATTTAGGGTATGCCATAAGTAACAATCAGTTTATTGATAATGAATATGGCAGATGTGAATTTAAGAATTATAGATGTAATAGAATATATTGACAGTTCATTAGTACCATCCTGTCACTAAACAAAACTAGGACAAAAGAAGATCAGAATGTCCTATTCTGGTCTTTTTTTGTGTAAATTCAGTTGAAATGAACTTTAGGTATAGTTGCGTGGAGATGGTGAGTGGTTGGCTGTCTACAGGAGGAGTTATGTATAAATTAAAGACAAAGGCAAGCTTTGACAGCGCACATTTTTTAAAGGATTATAACGGTAAGTGCAGGAATATACATGGACACAGATGGACTATAGAGGTTGAGGTTGGAGCTGACTTGCTGGCGGATGATGTGCAGAACAGAGGTATGGTTGTTGATTTTTCAAACCTCAAGAGAGATCTGAAGGATATTGCAGATAATTTTGATCACAGCCTGATAATGGAAGAGGGAAGCCTTAAGGCGAGCACAGTAAATGCACTGCTGGACGAGAATTTTAGGATTGTTACAGTTGATTTCAGACCTACAGCGGAGAATTTTGCCAGACATATATACAATGAGATGAAGGCAAAAGGATATGAAGTAATTGAGACCAGTGTGTATGAGACCCCAAACAATGTGGCATCATACAGCGAGGACAGATAGAATATAGTGTGAAATAGATGTGGATATACAAGTGAGTCTGGGAAAAAAGAGGTATGTTGGAATGAGTACGTATAGAGTTGTAGAAAGATTTGTGAGTATCAATGGTGAGGCAGCCCGTGCTGGTGAACTTGCCGTGTTTATCAGATTTGCCGGATGTAATCTTGGTTGCAGTTACTGTGATACTAAGTGGGCAAATGAGTCTGGTGTTGGTTATGAGGAACTCAGTGAGGATGAAATAGTGGATTACGTCAGAAGGACGGAGGTTAAGAATGTGACCTTGACTGGCGGCGAGCCACTCATACAGCCTGATATTGACAGGCTGCTTCTGGCATTTGCACTTGAGGAGGATCTAAGAGTTGAGATAGAGACCAATGGAAGTGTGGATATAGCAGAGTTCAAAGCACTTGGCGGGAATGTGTCATTCACGGTTGATTACAAGTCACCGTCAAGTGGGATGGAAGATAAGATGTGTCTGGCAAATTATAACTATATAGACAAGAAAGATTCTGTGAAGTTCGTTGTGGGTTCGCAGGAGGATCTTGAGAAATGTCTGGAGATCATAAATGAGTATGCTCTTGATGAGAGAACAAGGGTGTACATAAGCCCTGTGTATGGAAGTATTGATCCGGCGGATATAGTTGATTTTATGATAGAGAACGATATGAACGATGTAAAGCTTCAGTTACAGCTTCACAAATTTATATGGGATCCGGAAGAAAGAGGTGTATAATATGGCGATAGATAAAGAGGCTATAAAGGAACATATAAGAGGTATTCTCATTGCTCTTGGCGATGATCCTGACAGAGAGGGGCTTGTAGAGACTCCTGACAGAGTTGCAAGGATGTATGAGGAAGTATTTGAGGGAATGAATTATACCAATGACGAGCTGGCTGAGATGTTCGGCAAGACATTTGCTGAGGACGGAGTGGCAAGGCAGGCTGGTGACATGGTGTTTGTCAAGGATATAGAGGTGTTCAGTTATTGCGAGCATCATATGGCACTCATGTACGATATGAAGGTTTCGGTTGCATACATTCCAAATGGAAGAGTGCTGGGGCTGTCAAAGATAGCAAGGATAGCAGACATGGTAGCGAAGAGACTTCAGCTCCAGGAGAGAATAGGTGCTGATATTGCATATGTAGTATCCAAGGCTGCGGGAACAGAAGATGTGGCGGTCATGATAGAGGCGCATCACAGCTGCATGACAGCAAGGGGAATCAAGAAGCCGGGAAGCAAGACAATGACGACTACACTTAGGGGAAGATTTGAGAGCGATACGGTTCTTCAGAACAAGATGCTTATGATGTATAATGCTGGCAGATAATTCCTGATTTGAAGTAAGGATATTGGAATATACAGTAATTGGTGAAGTGTAATGTGGAGACAAAGCCTGAAATAATGTGGAAATAGAATTTACAATTTATGGAGGAATGAATTATGCAGGATTTAAAGAATAAGGATGCGGCAGTAGTAGTATTTAGTGGCGGACAGGACAGTACAACATGCCTGCTTTGGGCTCTGAAACAATATAAGAAAGTATATGCGATATCATTTGACTATGGACAGAGACATGTGCTTGAACTTGAATGTGCAAAGGAGATTGCAGATAAGTTTGGGGTGGAACACCATATACTAGATATGGGCCTGCTCAATCAGCTTGCGCCAAACTCACTTACGAGAACGGATATGAAGGTTGATGAGAATGCGCCGGAGGAAGGAACACCTAACTCATTTGTCGATGGAAGAAATATGGTATTTCTTACATTTGTAGCAATATTTGCCAAACAGAGGGGAATATCTGATATAATAACCGGAGTATCCCAGAGTGACTTCTCAGGATATCCTGATTGCAGAGATATATTTATTAAATCATTAAATGTTACACTTAATCTTGCCATGGACTATGAATTTGATATAATAACACCATTGATGTGGCTGGACAAGATGGAGACATGGAAGCTTGCAGACGAGTTGGGCGGTCTTGATGTGGTTCGTGATATGACGCTCACATGCTACAACGGAATAAAGGGCGATGGCTGTGGACATTGTCCATCATGCAAGCTCAGAAAGAAAGGCTATGATCTGTATATGGAGTACAAGAAGGCTCATTAGCAACAGGATGCGTTTTGTGGGGTGCGAGGATAAGGATATTCCTGCGGATAAAAAGGCGAAAGGGTGTGTTAAATAAGTATGAAGAAGATGCTGTTTATCATGAATCCGAAAGCCGGAAGGACTACTCTCAAGAACTCTCTGGTAGATGTTCTTGAGGTATTCTGCAACAATGATTATGACGTGAGAACATATCTTACGAAATCTGCGGATGATGCAGAGCGGGTTGTTGCGGAAGAGGGAGTCGGCTATGATGTGATCGTATGTGCCGGAGGAGACGGTACTTTGGGAAATACGGTTGCAGGATTTATGAAAAGTGGACTTAAGGTCCCGCTTGGTTATATACCATGTGGTTCTACGAATGATTTTGCCAGGAGTATGGAGATACCAATGACGGCGGTTGAGGCTGCTGAGATGGTGGTTGGGGCAGAACCATTTTCCGTTGATATCGGAAGTCTTAATGACAAATATTTTGTATATGTGGCTGCTTTTGGTGTGTTTTCAGATACATCTTATGCTACACCACAGAATATGAAGAATATATTTGGTCATGCGGCTTATGTGCTTCAGGGAATAAAAAGTATTGCAAATATTCCAAGCTACAAGATGAAGATAACTATAGACGGGGAGACTCAGGAAGGCGAATTTATTTTCGGAATGGTCTCCAATTCAATATCTGTAGGTGGTTTCAAGAGTATAACGAGAAAGGGTGTGGAGTTTGATGATGGTCTGTTTGAGGGGGTTCTCATCAGAACGATAAAGACTCCAGCGGATCTGGAGCGCGTTGTCAGAGCACTTTTAACTGGTGATATCAGCGAAAAGAGCATGGTATCATTCAGGGCCAGCAATGTTTTATTTGAGGCTGAGGATCCTGTTGCCTGGACCTGTGATGGAGAATTTGGTGGAGAATACAAGAACACAAGTATAGATATTCACAGGCGTGCTATAGACCTGCTTGTTGTACAGGAGAGTGAGGCCTGACTTGTCAGGTCATAAGTATTAAGATGAATATGTTGTTCGTCGGAAATAGAGGTTAATTAAAATGGGTAAATATTTTGGAACAGATGGATTCAGAGGCGAGGCAAATGTAGATTTAACAGTGGAGCATGCCTATAAGGTTGGAAGATACCTTGGCTACTACTATGGTAAGCAGCATGAGGATGGAAAGGCTCATGTCGTCATCGGAAAGGATACGAGACTTTCAAGCTACATGTTCGAGTATTCCCTGGTTGCAGGACTTACAGCCAGCGGAGCTGATGTATACCTGATGCATGTAACACCTACGCCTAGCGTGTCTTATATAGTCCGTACAGGCGATTTTGACTGCGGCATCATGATCTCAGCCAGCCACAATCCATACTATGACAATGGTATAAAAGTTATCAATGGTCAGGGTTACAAGCTTGAGGCTGCCATCGAGAATGAGATCGAGCAGTATATAGACGGTGAGCTTGGAGAGATACCATTTGCAAAGAAGGACAGCATCGGTAAGACCACCGACTACACCATGGGAAGAAACAGATATATAGGCTACCTCCTCACGATCCCTACCAGACCTTTTAAGGGAATGAGGATCGGTCTTGATTGTGCAAATGGTGCATCATATCTGGTTGCAAAGTCAGTATATGATGCTCTCGGAGCAAAGACTTATGTCATCAACAATGAACCAAATGGAACAAACATCAACACGGACTGCGGTTCAACACACATTGATAAGCTTCAGGCATTTGTCAAGGAGAAGGGGCTTGATGTGGGATTTGCATTTGACGGTGATGCGGACAGATGTCTTGCAGTGGACGACAAGGGTGAGATCGTGGACGGAGACAAGATCCTCTATGTCTGCGGTCGTTATCTGAAGGATAAGGGCGAGCTGAACAACAATACCATCGTCACAACTATCATGTCCAACCTTGGACTTTACAAAGCACTTGACAAGAAGGGCATCAACTATGAGAAGACGGCAGTCGGTGACAAGTACGTGTTCGAAAATATGATGGAGCACGGACATTCCATCGGCGGCGAGCAGTCAGGACATATCATCTTCTCCAAGTATGCAACAACCGGTGACGGTGTCCTCACCTCACTGATGATCATGGAGACTATACTTGGACGTAAGGTCAAGCTCTCAGAGCTGTTCCACAGCCTGACGATATATCCACAGCTTCTTGTGAATGTCAAGGTTTCAAGCAAGGATGCAGTCATGAATGATGCTGATGTGGTGAAACTGAACGATGAGATAGCAGCAGAGCTTGGAGACGACGGAAGACTTCTTCTCAGACAGAGCGGTACAGAGCCTGTCATCAGAGTTATGGTCGAGGCAGCCACAGATGAGCTGTGTGAGAAGTATGTATATAAGATGGTGGATCTCATAAAGGCGAAGGGATACGCTGTGGAGTAGCGCTTTTGTGAGAAAATTTCTGAAAAAGATAAAATATTCTCTTTTATAGACAAATAAGAGTCAGAAAGATACAAACATTCAAAAAATTGTATCTTTTTGGCTTTTTTTGTGCTTTAAGTGAAAATTTTGTATTGTTAAATGCAATAAATCTTGAAAAAGATAAATGATAAAATTATATATTCTATATTATTTATGTTTGAAGTAGGAATCTCTGAATTATAGTAGCAAAACGGAGCTATAGTGCAAAACGGAGCTATAGTGCAAACGGAGTTACAGTGCAAAACGTGTTGGTTGGGGATTGAATTTAACAAACATTTTGCTCTATAGGGCAAAAACATGCGTTGATGTGTTAATTGATGATATAAGATATGTGGATTTTCTCAAGTTCAAACAGACAAATACTTGCGAAATATACTGCTGTTGGCGAAAATGCATGAAAAAAGTGGGGTATAATCCTAAAAATGATAGAATTTATCTGTTGACATGTTGTGGCAAAACAGATAAAGTTTTATGTGGCGAAAGATATGACTGTCACCAGACTTGCGATGAGAAATATGTGACCGTGACAGTTACAATAATATAACATGAGAGGCATATATATATGAACGAATGTTTAAGATCCCATTATTATGACGAGGACGAGATGCACGAGGAGTGCGGAGTCTTTGGTATTTATGATTTCGATGGAAATGATGTGGCGAACACGATCTACTATGGTCTGTTTGCGTTGCAGCACCGTGGACAGGAGAGCTGCGGTATAGCGGTGTCGGACACTGCCGGTCCTAAGGGCAAGGTCAGCTCTTTAAAGGGCATGGGACTTGTGAACGAGGTGTACACACCTGATTCACTGAGTAAGCTAAAGGGAAATATCGGCGTGGGTCATGTCAGGTATTCAACAGCTGGTGCCAGCACTATAGAGAATGCACAGCCACTGGTCCTCAATTATGTAAAGGGAACTCTGGGACTTGCACACAACGGCAATCTGGTAAATGCTCCTGAGCTTAGACGTGAGCTGGAGCTCACAGGAGCTATATTCCAGACGACCATAGATTCTGAGGTAATAGCTTACCATATAGCGAGGGAGAGAGTTAAGTGCGGTTCCGTTGAGGAGGCTGTCACTAGAGCTCTCAAGAAAGTAAGGGGATCATATTCACTTGTTATCATGAGCCCTAGAAAGCTCATAGGAGCCAGAGACCCATTTGGCTTCAGACCGCTTTGCATAGGAAAGCGTGATAACGCGTACATACTGGCATCTGAGAGCTGTGCGCTCGATACCATAGGTGCCGAATTTGTCAGGGATGTGGAGCCTGGAGAGGTTGTAACAATATCACCTGAGTACGGAATCCAGTCGTACAAGAACATGTGCCAGGAGCAGCATGCAAGATGTATATTTGAGTATATATACTTTGCGAGACTTGATTCAGTCATAGATGGAATGTCTGTGTACGATTCGCGTATCACAGCCGGAAGATGCCTTGCAAAGGACAGCCCGGTTGATGCTGATGTGGTAGTTGGCGTTCCTGAATCGGGAAATGCAGCGGCCATGGGATATTCACTTGAATCGGGTATTCCATATGGAACGGCATTTGTCAAGAATGGATATGTGGGAAGAACATTCATAAAGCCACAGCAGAGCCAGAGAGAGTCCAGTGTGCGTGTCAAGCTGAACGTCCTTAAGGAGGCTGTAAATGGCAAGCGTGTCATAATGATAGATGACTCTATAGTTCGTGGAACTACGAGTGACAGAATAGTTGGTATGCTCAGGGAGGCAGGAGCGACTGAGGTCCATGTAAGGATCAGTTCACCTCCATTCCTGTATCCATGCTACTTTGGAACTGACATTCCGGACAGAGAGCAGCTCATAGCATACAACAGGTCTGTAGATGATATATGCAAGATCATAGGTGCCGACTCTTTGGCGTACCTGAAGATGGAGAGGCTTCCAGAGCTATCAGGTGGAAGGCAATACTGCCATGGATGTTTCAGCGGTCAGTATCCGATGAAACCGCCTACAGAGGACATCAGAGGCGACCACGAAGACTTCAAGAGAGGATCGGAGTCTCACATTATATCATGAGGAGGGGCCCGCGTAAGCGGGAGGAGTCCTGGTGATAGCGCACGAAAGTGCGCACTTGACGCAAGACAATAAAGTAAAAATTCGGAATCATATCAGCGGAAAAAGCGGATATTGATTCCGAATTTCTGGTTTATGCAAAAAAAGCATGGAAATAATCTGAAACCCATGTATAATAGTTGTGTGATAAGATATAAAAGCATTTGTCAGCTGGCAAATGCGGGAGACTACAGGAAGAAAGAGGTAAAGACATGAGTAAGGACAAGTACGAAAGCCCACTGTGTGAAAGATACGCTAGTAAGGAAATGCAGTATATTTTCTCACCTGATATGAAGTTTAAGACATGGAGAAAGCTGTGGATAGCTCTTGCTGAGACAGAGAAGGAGCTTGGTCTTAAGGACGAGAACGGCAATCCAAGAATCACAGATGAGCAGATCGAGGAGCTCAAGGCTCACGCTGATGACATCAACTATGATGTTGCCAGAGAGAGAGAAAAGCTGGTTCGTCACGACGTAATGAGCCACGTATATGCATACGGTGTTCAGTGCCCTAAGGCAGCAGGAATAATCCACCTTGGAGCAACAAGCTGCTATGTAGGCGATAACACAGACGTTATCGTTATGACAGAGGCATTAAAGCTTGTCAGAAAGAAACTCATCAATGTTATAAATGAGCTGGCAAAGTTCGCAGATCAGTACAAGGATCTTCCAACTCTTGCATTTACACATTTCCAGCCTGCACAGCCAACGACAGTCGGCAAGCGTGCAACACTCTGGATGCAGGAGCTGCTCCTTGACCTCTCAGATATAGAGTACATGATCAGCCAGCAGAAGCTTCTCGGATCAAAGGGAACAACTGGAACACAGGCAAGTTTCCTTGAGCTCTTCGGAGGAGATCACGAGACAGTGAGAAAGATAGATGGAAAGATCGCTGAGAAGATGGGATTTGCTGAGTGCTATCCTGTATCAGGCCAGACATATTCAAGAAAGGTCGACTCAAGAGTTCTTAATGTGCTCTCAGGCATCGCACAGAGTGCACACAAGTTCTCAAATGATATCAGACTTCTCCAGCACTTAAAGCAGATAGAGGAGCCATTTGAGAAGAACCAGATCGGTTCATCAGCTATGGCATACAAGAGAAATCCAATGAGAAGTGAGAGAATCGCATCACTTGCCAATTATGTAATGTGTGACGCGCTCAATCCTGCTATCACAGCCGCAACACAGTGGTTTGAGAGAACACTGGATGACTCAGCAAATAAGCGTATCTCAATTCCAGAGGCATTCCTTGCAGTTGACGGAATCCTTGATCTGTACCTGAACGTTGTTGATGGTCTTGTGGTATATGACAAGGTTATCTACCAGTGCTTCATGAAGGAGATTCCATTCATGGCAACAGAGAATATCATGATGGATGCTGTTAAGCGTGGCGGTAACCGTCAGGAGCTTCATGAGAAGATCAGAGAGTACTCAATGCTTGCAGGCGAGCAGGTCAAGAAGTACGGAAGAGAGAATGACCTCGTTGACCGTATCGCAGCAGACCCTGACTTTGGTATGACAAAGGAGGAGATCGTATCTATCCTTGAGCCAAAGAACTTCGTAGGTCGTGCTCCTGAGCAGACAAGAGAGTTCCTTGCAGAGGTCATTCAGCCTATCCTCGATGAGAACAAGGATATCCTTGGTGTTACTGCGGAGATCAATGTATAAAGAGCTGAATTAAAATTGTATATAGAGTAAATAAGACGCTGGCGCATTTGCGATGGTGGTATGTCCGTTTAATATTTGATATATCCCAGAGCTTATGTGCTGGCGCTTTTGAATTCATGTACAATTTTGAATGGAACTTTGGCATGGGATGTGACAGGAACTAGGGATACATCGAAATGTCTGGATATAGATCCGGATACGTTATATGAATTGGAAAATGTAAAAGATAAAATAGCGTAACATAAATTGGTATACAGCAAACTATAAATAGCTGGTGTATGGACGAAACGTCTGTGCGCCAGTTTTTTTGTGCAGACAACAATACAGAGTTTGTATATGCACAGGATTTGGGTGGCTGGCGGGGCAACTATGAAAAAACTGATCAGCGTGATATAATGAGCATTGTTCGATGTATTTATGAAATATAAGGGGATATATTATTATGATGAAACTGACAAAGGAAGAACAGCACAGGCAGTGCATAAAAGAGATCAAAGCGACGCTGCTTGTGGTATTTATATGTTTTTTATGGCATGTGCTAACCGCGTTCCTGCTAAATGGCACCGGGTGGACGGTATTCCATATGCCGGCGTGGTTTGTGGTCTCGGTGCTTGGAACAGTGGTGCTTGCGGTAATCGGGGTATTCTGGCTGCTTAAGTTTGTGTTCGTAGATTTCCAATATGAAGAGGATGAGAGTGAGGGTGAAAATGAACAGTAATCAGATATTGATCTTATCGGTTTTTCTCGGATATCTGTTATTCAATATTGTGGTGAGCTTTGTCTACAGCAGAAGGGCGGAGAAAAGTCTGCACACGACGTCCGAGAAGAAGTATTTCATAGGCGGAAGAAATATGAACGGAATCGTCCTAGCCATGACGATCATGGCGACATATACTTCTGCTAGTTCATTTATATCAGGGCCGGGTGCAGCGGGGCTTACATATGGATATGCACAGGCGTGGATAGCTGCTATTCAGGTCCCGGTCACATTTCTGGTACTCGGTGTGCTTGGAAATAAGCTGGCGATAGTGTCCAGACGAACGGGCGCTGTGACAGTGGTGGGCTACTTCAAGGCGAGATACAAGAGCGATGCGCTGGTGGTCATCACGAGCCTTGGACTTATAGTTTTCTTCATAGCACAGATGATAAGCCAGTTTACGGGAGGAGCCACACTTATAGCATCAATAACGGGAATGGATCATGTGACTTCACTTTTGATATTTGGCACAGTCGTGATATTGTATACAGCTATTGGCGGATTCAGTGCGGTTGTCATAACTGACACGATTCAGGGAATAGTAATGTGTATCGGAACATTCCTGTTTATATTCTTTGTCTTAAGGAGCGGGGGCGGTCTTGCCGCGATAGATGCCGGTCTTCAGACAAATCTGCCAGAGGTGTACGATGACATTTTCTCAAAATACACGCCAGGAGGGCTGCTCAGCTATTGGGTGCTTGTGGGATTTGGAACGCTGGGACTTCCCCAAACTGCTGTGCGAGCCATGGGATTTAAGGATACGAAGAGCATGCACAGAGCGATGTGGATCGGAGTTCTCATATGCAGCTTTGTGATCGTAGGAATGCATCTTGCAGGAACATGGGCTGGCGCACTTGTCGATACGGACAATCTTCCAACTTCGGATTATTTTATACCATATATAGTACAGAAAATCATGCCGCCTGGAATAGCAGCTATATTCCTCGCAGCGCCGATGGCAGCAGTCATGTCGACAGCGGATTCGCTACTCATACTTGCCACAGCAGCTATAGTGAAGGATCTGTGGAAGAATTACGTGGTGGGTGATGATCCGGTGAAAAATGAGAAATACGACAAGAATGTCAAGCTGGTGAGCACGATACTTACGATGTTGCTCGGCGTGGTGGTGATGGTTCTCACGATCAATCCGCCGGATATAATTTTCATGCTTAACATGTTTGCATTTGGCGGACTTGAATGCACATTCTTTTGGCCTCTTGTGGGAGGTCTGTTCTGGAAGAAGGGAACTAAGCAGGCGGCGGTGTGCAGCAGCGTAGGTGCGATCGCGACATATATATTTGCAACGTATTTTATCAAGATCGCTGGGATAAATGCGGTCGTGTGGGGACTGATGGTAGGTGCGGTGCTGTACTTTGGAATTGGGTTTATAACGGGAAGAAAAGGACTTGATCCGGATATTCTGGACAAGTGCTTTTGATATGTGCGCAGGATGTATGAACTTGAAAATAGAGTTGAAAGGTAAAACTAAGCATGAATGAGATAAACGACAACAAAAAAGCAATGTCCGAGGATGTGAAACAGGCGCTGATAAGGTTTAACAAGGACAACATATATGTCCAGAACCTGAAGATAGAGCTGGTCGATATGAGCCTTGGATATGTGAAGGGCAAGATGATGGTCACAGATGATGTCCTTAATCCATATGGTTCTGTGCATGGTGGATGTCTGTACTCACTTGCGGATATAGTGAGCGGGATCGCAGCATGTACCTACGGAAAGTTTTCTTCAACTATAGATGGAACCATGACATATATAGCTCCGGCTATGAACACGGAGTATCTCATCTGTGAGGGAATCGAGATCCGCCAGGGCAAGAAGGTGTCACTGTACGAGGCAAATATTTACGATGACAAGGGACAGCTTGTAGACAAGGCAAGGTTCTCATTCTACATGATGAACCGCTCTGTTGTGGAATAGATGGGAGATGTAAGGAAAGGTGAAATATACAAATGTTATCTCAGGCAAGTTCGTAGACAGACCAAACAGGTTCACAGCCCATGTGGAGATAGACGGAGTTACAGAGACCGTGCACGTAAAGAACACAGGGCGGCTTAGCAGTCTGCTGATACCGGGAAACACGGTCAGCCTTGAGAAGTCTGCAAATCCAAACCGCAAGACGAAATACGATCTCATAGCGGTAGAGGATCCAAAGCTTGGCTGGGTGAACGTGGACAGTCAGGTGCCCAATAAGGTGGTTTTGGAATGGCTTAAAACAAAGGATTATGACTTTATAAAGCCAGAGTATGTATACGGGGATTCAAGGATTGATTTCTATATGGAAAAGGATGGCACAAAGTATCTCATGGAGGTCAAGGGCTGTACGCAGGAGATTGGTGGTATAGGATATTTCCCGGATGCACCCACCGACAGGGGAGTCAGGCATTTTCGGGAGCTGATGAAGGCGGTCTCCGAGGGATATAAATGCTATGTGGCATTTGTCATTCCGATGACAGGGATAACTGAGGTCAGGCCAAATGCGGAAATACACATGGAGTTCGCGGAGACTTTCTATGAGGCGAAGGCGGTTGGCGTGGAGGTGTTAAATCTCACGTGCCGGGTTACTCGGGATGAGCTGGAGATAGTGGAGCAGTGAGATAGGTGAAAATGATAACTGGTATTCTGACAGAATTGATCTATACACGAAAACTGATGAAGAAATCTTGTTTGTTATGCAGGGAGATTCTCCGAATGGCACATATTCAGCACGGACAGAAACGGCATATCAGGAGATTGACAGGCTGATAGGTGGTATTGGGGAAAGATAAGGAGCAGATTATGGTAGAGATACTATTTGGAGAAAGTTCGGCAGGTTCCATGAAAGCGGCAAAATGCGATAATGTGGAATATAAGAATGGTCAGCCACTGTGGATACAGGGTTCTTCTGACGAGGTGATCTGCCTTGGTTTCATGCTGGACATGGGCTACATCGGCGAGGTAGTTGACAGTCAGTACCGCAAGGATTTTATCTACTCAATGTATGCTCAGAACCAGTGGGAGCAGGATGAGGAATATGAAAATGAACTTAAGAAACTTGGCAATGTGTACGCCGGTGAACTTGCAAGGCTTATAAGATTTCTTGAGGGTGGTGAGCCGGTAAGAATATGGTACAGTGACGCTCCATATTCAAGGTGTGGATTTTATCATGTATGCAGCATTCTGAAGAACTATCCAAATGAAGTGTTTGTTGTCACACAGCCAGAGCATGTTGTGAAGAAAAATGTCATAGTGTCGTATCATAGCTGGAGCGAAGTGGCAGCGGAGGAATTTGCTGGGTTCCTCGAAAACGAGAGAAAACTTACCACGGAAGAGATAAGGATGTATGCGGAGATGTGGGGCGAGCTTGTCCTTGAAAATGCACCGCTCAGGGCTGTGGTAAATGGAACTGTGCTCAGTGTGTCAGATGATTTCTATGATTTTATCATTTGGAACAGGCTGACGGACAAGCTGGTTAAGGAGTGCAGGCTGATCGGTGACATTCTGGGACAGGTTCCGATTGGAGTCGGTGACTGGTGGTATGCGGCGAGGATAGAACATTTCATCAGGCAGGGTAGGATAAAGGCTGTGGAGGACTCGAATAATAAGTATGCACGTTTGATAAAAAGGTGTGAAATATAAAATCAACACATAAAAATTTTGCTATATTAAAAAGATTGATGTATTGCAATTAGGAATACATTGTAGTACACTCAAGGTGAAAGGTGGTGTTGTTATGGCAACTAAAACAGCTAACGTTACAGCTAGAATACAACCGGATATTAAGGAATCTGCAGAGGCGATTTTAGAGAAATTAGGAATTCCAGTATCTGTATTTATTGATATGACCTATAGACAGGTCATTTCTGCCAATGGTATACCTTTTGAATTGAAGGTTTCAAGAGAAATTGAAACAAGAGATACTATGACTGATACAAGGTTTGATACATTGATGCAAAAAGGACTTGAACAAGCGAGGACAGATGATTCAAGACCAGCTAAAGATGTTTTTGCTGATTTGAGAAAGAGAGTATAACATTTGGTAAATACTTATGAGGTTAAGATTACGCAACAAGCACAGGAACAGATGGAAGAGATAGTTGATTATGTTTCTCGTGAATTGTTTGCACCAGAGGCTGCAAAAAGTCTTTTGAACAAATTAGAAAATACAATAATGTCATTATCTGTATTCCCGGAGAAACACAAATTGACTGATGAGGAACCATGGAGATCAGATGGTATACGAAAAGTAAGTGTTAGTAATTTCTTGGTGTACTATTGGATAAATAAAGTAGAGAGTAGAGTATATGTTACAGCCGTGATATACGATAGAAGAGATCAGTTAGAACAATTAAAGACCATGAAGATACAGTTTGGAGATCCATAATCATTTTTCTAATCAGGTTATGGATTCCTTTCTTGTGACAATAGTGTTGGTTGGATGATGTTCAAATATATAGTGGCTTTTCCTCTCGTGTCATGTTAGAATCACATGTATATGCAAATAAATGTGGAAGGAAAGATTACGGGGATTAGTTCCAGGTAAACTATGGTGAAAGTATATGGAAGATATGAAGAATGGTAAGCGAAGTTCATTTTCGGGCAAGCTGGGGTACGTGCTGGCGGCGGCAGGTGCATCGGTGGGCCTTGGAAATATATGGAGATTCCCTTATCTTGCGGCAAAGTACGGCGGGGGAATTTTCCTCATAATATACATCGTGCTTGCACTTACATTTGGCTATACGATGATAGTTGCGGAGACGGCGATCGGACGAATGACGAGAAAGAGTCCGGTTGGGGCATTCAAATCATTTGGAAAGAAGAAATGGCTGTCGTTTGGCGGCTGGATAAATGCCGTTATACCTGTGCTTATAGTGCCGTACTATTCGGTTATCGGCGGCTGGGTTATCAAATATCTGGTGGAGTATTTCAGAGGAAATGCAAAGCAGCTGGCTGAGGATGGATATTTCACCGATTTTATATCAAATGGTGTGTCAACGGAGCTGTGTTTTGTGGCATTCTGTGCATTTACACTTATCATTATATTTGCCGGTGTGCAGAACGGAATAGAGAGGGTGTCAAAGATCATGATGCCTATACTGATCGTTCTGTCAGTCATCATTGCGGTATATTCCGTGACAAGACCGGGTGCACTTGCAGGAGTAAAATACTTTCTTGTGCCAAATGTGAAGAACTTCTCGTGGATGACAGTGGTTTCTGCCATGGGGCAGATGTTCTACTCGCTTTCCATTGCCATGGGAATACTCATAACATTTGGCTCTTACATGAAGAAAGATACGGCGATAGAGGATTCTACCAGAAATGTAGAGGTATTCGACACTGGTATAGCGATCATGGCGGGACTTATGATAATCCCGGCGGTATTTGCATTCTCTGGGGGAGATCCGGATACCCTTCAGGCCGGACCATCACTGATGTTTATCACTATTCCAAAAGTATTCCAGAACATGGGATTTGGAACTGTCATAGGAATCGTGTTCTTCCTGCTCGTACTATTTGCTGCTGTCACAAGCTCCATAGCACTTACTGAGAGTGCAGTGTCAACATTTGAGGATGAGCTTGGATGGGGAAGAAAGAAGGCAACGGTGCTAGTGGGAGTTATCATGCTTGCGCTTGGAAGTCTGTCATCCCTGGGATATGGCCCGCTGGCAGGAATCAAGATCATAGGCATGCAGTTCCTTGACCTGTTCGACTTCCTCACCAATTCGGTGATGATGCCTATAGCGGCACTTCTCACAAGCCTGCTTGTGTCAAGGGTAGTTGGAATAGATAAGATAGAGGAGGAGATAATTCACGGCGAGAGTGCCTTCAGGAGAAAGAAGGTATTTGTAGTCATGATCAAGTATCTCTGCCCTGTATTTGCCATCATTATCCTGCTCAGCTCTGTTGCAAATGCACTTGGCTGGATAAAGATGTAGACATGTATATAGATAATAAAGCCGCCCTGTCTGATACGTTATATGTATTAGACAGGGCGGTTTGTTATGTTCAGTATTTCTAGTTCTTTGTTGCGATGGCATTCAGATCTGGACTGACACTCTTGGTAGTTTAATTGGCTGTAGCTTGGAACTCGCTGACCTCATCCTGGCAGTCCGTCATAGTGCGCTCAATGGACTTAAGTGATTCATTTGTCTGAGCCACGGATTCGCTGACCTCATCCTGGCAGTCCGTCATAGTGCGTTCGATGGACTTAAGCGATTCTTTTGTCTGAGCTATGTCAGCTGGATTGTAGCTGACCATCTCGTCATCTTGCCCGTCTATGGATTTGGAGTATTTGGCTCCGTTCTTGATATCCTCCAGAATGCCCTCGTACATGGCGATCGTCTCATTTACTCTATCCTGTGTCCACACATATTTTTTGCCACCGGATATATATGAACTACCGATGATACTTTTGAGCTCGACTTTTTCGTTCTCAAGCCATGCCTTATACTCGTCGTATGTCCACCACTCAATATCAGGAGTTGGGAACTTTTCTTCAAACTCGGCGTCGGTCATGGCTTCAAATGTCTTTCCATTATCAAAGCTGTAATATGTCTTGCCGTCATCCGGATTTATATAGGACATTATTGTCTCCGTATCAACCGTGTCTGAAAAAGTGGTATTGGTAGTATCTGTAGCTTCGGTGACCGTACTGGATTCATCGCCCTTGGCCGATGTTGCAAATACTGTCACTGTTCCGGTGACTAAGACCATCGCTACAGCGAATGATATGATAGTCGTCTTTTTTGTTTTCATAATTGCTGTTATCCTTTCTTCGATTGCGTTTCTGCTAAAGTGGTTGCAGAGTGGCATAAAACCGCCCTTTGTCTCCTCCATACTGATCAGAGCCTTTGCGTAGGACGCCCTGCTTGTGCCTCCAAAATGGTGAATCACAGCCTCGTCGCAGGATAGCTCTATGTCTCTGTTGGCGAGAAAGTACATAATCCATACCAGAGGGTTAAACCAGTGTATGCAGACCGTGGTGATAAGCAGAAACTTGGTAACTGTGTCAAATCTTCTAATATGTATAAATTCATGTTCCAACACGTAACACAGGGTATCTTCGTTTTCCCAGTCAGTTTTCTTGGGCATAAGAATCACTGGATGCCACACGCCAAATGTAAGCGGTGCCGAGATCAGATCTGACTGTCGTATGGACAGCTTGCGTTTTAAATTGTGAGTCTCCAGCCATCTGAGTGCAAATGCATTTTCAACTGGTAATGATGTCTGAAATTCCCTGTAGCATCTGATATATGCCGAGATAAAAAATACCGCGCAGAGAACAAGTCCTGCCACCCAGATGATATCCCACGCTGAAATCGTGAGAGTAGGAATCTGAGATTGAGGCGCCTGGGTGGAGACAGGCCCTTGCGTATTGACCGGCATGAATCTGACAGCCGGTGTTTCATTTATGTCAGAGACTGTTTTCTTTCCCAGCAGAGAATAGATGCTAAACTTAGATGGGCATGAAAATGGTATTAGCAGCCTGATGATCGTGATTCCCCACAGTATCAGGAATGTCTTTTTAGGCAATCGGTTAATTGCCAGAGCGCGAATGACTGTGATCACCATGATCATGACAGCCCCGGCAACGCTCATTTGCAGTAAGCTCATATTCATCACCTCACTCCAAATCGTTGACGATCTGTTTTAACTTTGCGATCTCCTCAGGAGAAAGCTTCTTTCTGCCGAGAAGAGCGGCAAATAGTTTGTCGGCAGATCCGTCGTAGACCTTATTGATAAGTTCAGTTGTCTCGGCCTCCTGTACCTCCTCCTTTGGTATGATGGCGTGGCACATGAAATTAGGCTCAGAGCGTTCAATTGCTCCTTTTTTGATGCACCTCTTGATCAACGTATATGTAGTGTTCATGTTCCAGCCAATTTCTTCTTTCAGGACATCGGAGATATGTTTGGCAGTTGTGTCGCCCTCGTCCCAGAGGACTCCCATCACCTTAAGTTCTGAATCAAAAAGTTTTATATCCATATGTGTTCTCCTTTGCAAACTACTGCAGTAGTATTATGTCTTTATAATACTTTTCAGCTAATAAAATGTCAATACTACTGGAGTAGTTTGAATTAAAATTAATATTTGCAGCATGGCGTGACTGATTCTGGCAGGTGATAAGATTTTGAAAGTTGACAGGATTTCTGTCCGGTTTTTATAATAATGTTTATGAGTACATGAAAGAAGGATTTTACATATGGATATAAAGAAAGTTGCTATCTTAGGAGCCGGAGCTGTAGGCTCTTATATGATATGGGGACTCTCAGAAAGAGATGACATAGAGCTTGGAGTTATAGCCGAAGGCGAGCGTGCCGAGAGGCTTTCCGCAAATGGCTGCCTGATAAACGGCGAGACATACAGACCGGAGGTGTGGACACCGGAGCAGGCTCATGGAGTTGATCTTCTCATAGTGTGTCTGAAGTACGGGGCACTTCCGGGTGCTTTGGACAGCATAGTAAAGGCAGTCGGTGAGAACACCGTTGTTATGAGTCTTATGAACGGTGTGGACAGTGAGGAGATCATTGCTGAGAGAATAGGGAATGAGAATATATTGTATTCGCTTATAAAGGTTGCATCCCACAGAGAGGGGCAGGGGTACTTTTTTGATCCTGAGACGACCATAGGCGTCATTTATGGGGAGACTGGGGCTTCGTATGATAGTGAGAGAGTTCAGGCGATCGTCAGGCTGTTTGATGGAACAGGACTTCACTACACGATATCGGATCATATCATGGTTGATCTGTGGAGCAAATTCAGACTCAACGTGTGCAACAATCTGCCACAGGCTATCCTTGGTGCGGGAGTGGGCTGTTACAGGGACAGTGAACACATGAGGATCATAAGCGATGCACTCAAGTCTGAACTTGAGGCGGTGGCTACGGCGAAGGGGATAGACCTTTCACTTGCCGAAGGGCCATCGGTGTACGGAAGTGCGGTTCCACCTTCAGCGAGATATTCGACACTTCAGGATCTTGATTCTGGAAGGCATACAGAGATAGATATGTTCTCGGGTGCACTAGTAAGAATGGGAAGAGAGCTTGGAATTCCGATGCCTTACAATGAATTTGCGTATCATATGATAAAGGCGTTGGAGGAGAAAAATGACGGGCTGTTTGACTACGAGGGCAGGGAGAATGAGAGAACCTGTGCAAGGTGATATGCTTCGACGGTTGTATTGATGGTATGTTAGCATTGATACTGACTGGTGTAAGCTTTTTTGTTTTCATAATAAGAAAATGCTTTGATACATTTGCTAAATTAAGGAGGTATTGTCTATCATGTTGACATCACTTGCGCTCATTTTCATAGTCGGACTGGCGATGGGCGCCATCTGCCAGAGGCTTAAGCTGCCGCGCATCATAGGAATGCTGGCGACGGGAATCGTTCTTGGTCCGTATGTGCTGGATCTCTTTGATCCGTCTATATTGTCCATATCTGCGGATCTCAGAAAGATAGCGCTTATCATCATACTTATCAAGGCAGGACTGTCCCTTGACCTTAAGGATCTGAAGAAGTCGGGACGCTCGGCTGTGTTGCTCTCATTTGTCCCGGCGTCATTTGAGATCATCGGATACATACTGTGCGCACCAGTTATACTTGGAATAAACCGCATTGAGGCAGCGGTCATGGGAGCCGTGCTTGGGGCGGTATCACCGGCGGTCGTTGTTCCGAGAATGGTGAGTCTCATAGAGAAAAAGTACGGAACTGACAAGGCGATTCCGCAGATGATACTTGCGGGAGCGTCCTGCGACGATATATTTGTCATAGTGCTTTTTACCACATTTCTCAGCATGGCGCAGGGCGGAAGTGCTCATGTCATGGATTTTGTGAACATTCCAATATCCATCGTGCTTGGAATACTGCTTGGAGTTGTTGTTGGATATGGGCTCTATCTGTTCTTTGAGACATCATATGCAAGGAAACACTGCGTGAGAAACAGCATGAAGGTCATCATCGTGCTGGGATTTTCGTTCCTGCTTATAGCGATAGAGGGATGGCTTGAGGGAAAGGTGTCGGTGTCGGGACTCCTTGCGGTGGTGGCTATGGCATGTGTCCTGAAACTCAAATGTCCAGAGTCGGTGTCGGGAAGACTCTCACAGAAATTTGGAAAGCTGTGGCTTGCGGCGGAGGTTATATTGTTCGTGCTTGTGGGGGCGGCTGTGGATATCAGATACACCCTGGCAGCAGGACTTCCGGCACTACTTATGATATTTGTCGCACTGGCATTTAGAACGGTTGGTGTTCTGATCTGCGTGGCACATACATCACTCACAAGGAAGGAAAGGCTGTTCTGTGTCATCGCGTATCTTCCGAAGGCTACAGTTCAGGCAGCCATTGGATCAGTTCCGCTTGCGGCAGGGCTGGCATGTGGTAATATAGTATTGTCGGTTGCCGTGCTGGCGATCGTGGTGACTGCGCCACTTGGAGCGATAGGAATAGATGGAACGTACAAGCATTTGCTTAGTGAGGATAAGTGATGTTTTGCGTTCGGTAGATATAGGAGACAAGTATGAATAGATTGAACAGTAAGATAAAGAACATTATATTTGACATGAACGGCACAATGATATTTGACGGAAAGTATCATGAGATAGCATGGAAGGATTATGCGGAGAAGCTTGCTGGCAGACAGATGAGCACGGAGGAGTTTCAGCATCATGTGCTGGGGCACACGAACAAGGATATTCTGGAATACCTCATGGGAAAGGGTACGCTCACCGAGGAGAGGATACTTGAACTTACCGAGGAGAAAGAGGCTATGTACAGAGAGATGTACATGGAAGATACTGCAAACTTCAAGCTGGTGGACGGCCTAGTGGCATACCTTGATAAACTTAAGGAACAGGGGATAAATATGAACATAGCCACAGGGTCAAATATGACAAATCTCGCATTCTATTTTAAAGAATTTGATCTCGGAAGATGGTTTGACATAACGCTGTGCGCATACGACGATGGAACCATGAATGCTAAGCCAGCTCCTGATATGTACATCCGAGCCATGGAGCGCATCGGAGCAGTGCCGGAAGAAACCATGGTCATAGAGGATGGACCGTCGGGAATCCGGGCAGCGGCGGCAGCCGGAGCAGGATATATAGTGGGAATCTATGGTGACTCATCAAGAGAACTGCTTGAAGAGACAGGGCTGTGTGATGAACTGATTCCAGATTATAGAAATATGTGATAAGAATAGGGCGTGTTCAAATGGAAGGACATGCTCTATTTTTTTGCTGTGATATATAGGGGTATTATTTCTATAACAACTCCATAAGTTTATTTGCAGCAACGCTCATACCACGGCGCCTGTCACTGATGATACACATGTGACGCTTTGGTATGGGCTTTTTAAATTGCAGGCGGAACAGGTCGCCGCGGTCTATATAGCTCTGGGCGAAGTCTGCCATGATGGAGCCGATGCCGAGATTTCTCATGACGAACTGGGCGATCATATCGCTGGTAGACAGCTCGAATTCGGGTTGCAGAGTCACGCCCTCATGGCTCAGGAATGTGTCGACATATGCGCGTGTGCTTGTGTCGTGTTCCAGACAAATGATTGGAAGCTCGTCAAGCTCGTGGTAATCCAGAGTTTTGCCCTGAAGATATGAGAACCTTGGTCCGGCGATGAAGATGTCCTCGATCTCCCTTGCCTGCCTGATCTCCATGTGAGGATCTGCAGGAAGAGGACTGGTGACGATACCGAAGTCTATGTTGCCTGATAGCAGATGATTTATCGTGCTGGGAGTCGGAGCATTTGTGACATGAACCTTGATCCCCGGATATAGCTGGTGGAAATGCTCCAGATATGGCAGGAGATAGAACTGCAGTGTCATATCGCTTGCACCTATCCTTATCTCACCGGTCTCCATGTGGAGGAGCTGTGAGAGCTGCTGTTCACCCAGGGAGATGGATTCGTATCCCGCTGCAACGTGGGAGTAGAGGAGTTCTCCGGCATTTGTCAGTGAGACGCCCTTCTTGGTTCGGATGAACAGTTCTATGCCGATCGCCTGTTCCAGAGCTTTGATCGCCTGACTTACGGCTGGCTGGGATATACACAGTTCCCTGGCAGCGGCGGATATGCTGGATGCTTTGGCAACATGGTAGAAGATCTTGTAATATTCGAAATTTATGTTCATTTATAATTTCCTCCAGATTCAATAGAGATCGTTTAATATGTGTGTGTCAACAATATGTTTTATTGCAAAATAATTCAGAACTTTTTACCGTTCTATAATGGTACGATTGAAATAATTTTGCTTAAAAAATTATGCATATATAATATAAGTAAAATGGTGTTTGAGGTGGACAAAATCCATTATATTTACAGTTTATGTTGGTTTCTACAAAATGTAAAGATAAATATAAGATACACTTATGATAAATATAAATAATATTGATTTTACTTATGACATTATAGTGTTATAATGAGAAGGTATTGTGAGTGATTTGCTTATAAATATTATGTATAGGCAGAAACATTTGAACAGCCACAATACGGATATCAGAAAATATTTCAAAATGCTGCGAAAGCGAGGAAAAGTATTATGGTAAGAGCGGTTGTAGGAGCCAATTGGGGCGACGAAGGAAAAGGTAAGATCACAGACATGTTAGGCCAGGAGTCAGACATAATCGTAAGATTCCAGGGTGGTGCCAACGCAGGTCACACAATTGTCAATGACTATGGTAAATTTGCTTTACATACACTTCCATCAGGAGTGTTCTACAGTCACACAACAAGTATTATTGGAAACGGTGTTGCACTCAATATCCCTCTTCTTTTCAAGGAGATAAAGTCCATCACAGACAGAAATGTACCAATGCCTAAGATCCTTGTATCTGACAGAGCACAGATGGTTATGCCATACCACATTCTCTTCGACGAATACGAGGAGGAGAGACTTGCAGGTAAGTCATTCGGATCAACAAAGTCAGGAATCGCTCCATTCTATTCAGATAAATATGCAAAGATCGGTTTCCAGGTAAGCGAGCTCTTTGATGAGGAAGCACTGAAGGAGAAGATCGAGAGAGTTATAGTACAGAAGAACGTTCTTCTTGAGAACCTGTATCATAAGCCACTCTTAAAGGTTGATGATATATTCAACACACTCATGGAGTATAAGGAGATGGTTGCTCCTTATGTATGTGACGTATCAGCATACCTCTATGAGGCGATCAAGGAGGGCAAGAACATCCTTCTTGAGGGTCAGCTTGGTTCACTGAAGGATCCGGATCACGGAATCTACCCTATGGTTACATCATCATCAACTCTGGCAGCTTACGGTGCCATCGGTGCAGGTATACCTCCATACGAGATCAAGCAGATCATCACTGTATGTAAGGCATACTCAAGCGCAGTAGGAGCAGGCGAGTTTGTAAGTGAGATATTTGGCGACGAGGCAGATGAGCTCAGACGCCGCGGCGGTGATGGCGGTGAGTTTGGTGCAACAACAGGAAGACCTAGAAGAATGGGTTGGTTCGACTGTGTGGCATCAAAGTATGGCTGGCGTATCCAGGGAACAACAGACGTTGCATTTACAGTACTTGATGTACTTGGATATCTCGATGAGATCCCGGTATGTGTAGGCTACGATATCGACGGTGAGGTTACAACAGACTTCCCAACAACATCAAAGCTCAAGAAAGCAAAGCCTGTATATGAGACACTTCCAGGCTGGAAGACAGATATCAGAGGAATCAAGAAGTACGAGGATCTCCCAGAGAACTGCAGAAAGTATATTGAGTTCGTTGAAGAGCATATCGGATTCCCAATCACCATGATCTCAAACGGTCCGGGAAGAAACGATATCATCTACAGAAACGCAAAGTAATTTGACCTGATTCACAGGGAAATCAAATAACAGAAAAATAACAGGGACACTTTCCGATGAGAGATTATTGGGGAGTGTCCCTTTTGTTGTTGGAAATGGAGTTCTATTTGTGGTGTGAGGAGATTGCGGAATATTATTATATTTGTTATGATTATTTTATCGGCTTTCCGATAAAAGTTCTAGTGGATAGGGCGATGTGCAAAAAAGCATATTGCAAATTTATTGCATGGAGGAGAAAAATGAAATACATCAAAATCAATGAAAACGGAATTCATATTGTATTTGGAATTACAGATAAAAATCAGATCAAATTGCTGCATTTTTCAAAAGCAGAATTTGATGAAAATGATATTTGCAAATTTGGAAAGGAATGTAAGGCAGAAGATCTGGTAAGAAAAGAGCAATTTATCGATGAGGCTTTTCAACTTGTACAGGTAAACCTTGCCGGATATAATCGCCCATATGAAAAGCATGGAAATAAACATATTTGTACAGCACCGGGATATTTATTGACCTATGCGGGGATGGAAGACAGTTGGAATGAGATTGGACGTAAGATAACCATTTATCAGGAAGATAAGGAAGAGACACATGTCCGCGTAGAAACAAGAATGCAGTTTTATAAGGGCACTTCTATCGTTCGTATGGTCAATAAAGTAATCAATGAAGGCGATAGTACACAGTGTCTGGAATATCTATCTTCATTTTGCTATACAGGAATTGAAAAAGAGGGAAAAAGCAATTCCGATGCGAAAATGAGAGTGCGCATTCCTTATAATGGATGGCAGAAAGAGATGAGTATCAAAGAATATAAGTTCGGAGATGTAGGACTGGCGCAAACACAACCCGGGGTATACCAGCGTACTTCACAGGTGCTTGAAGTATCGAATACCGGAAACTGGTCTACGAAGAAGTATTTACCATTAGGGTATGTAGAAAATACAGAGGCACATACAAGCTTATTCTGGCAGATTGAACATAACGGTTCCTGGCATTATGAGATCAGTGATCAGAATACGCATTTTTATGTCTGTGTCAGCGGACCGACCGAAGTACAGTCTCACTGGTTCAAAAATCTCGCGCCGGGCGAATCATTTGAATCGGTACCGGTTGCTGTGGGTGTGGCAGATGACAGCTTTGAAAAAGCAATGGGTGAGCTGACAAAATATCGCCGTATGATTCGAAGACCAAATAAAGATGATGAGAATTTACCGGTTATTTTCAACGATTATATGAATTGCCTGTTTGGTGATCCGACAACGGAGAAAGAACTTCCGCTGATTGATGCGGCTGCGGAATGCGGTTGTGAATACTATGTGATAGATGCCGGTTGGTATGCTCCCGGAGAATGGTGGGACAGTGTCGGCGAATGGCAGGAAAGCAGGGAGCGTTTTCCGAATGGAATTAAAGAAGTAACAGATTACATTCGTCAAAAGGGAATGATACCGGGCGTCTGGCTGGAACTTGAAGTGATGGGAATCAATTGTGAGAAAGCAAAGAATGCTCCGGATGACTGGTTCTTTATCCGTCATGGAAAGCGTGTATATGACCGTAGCAGATATCAGCTCGATTTTAGAAATCCGGAAGTCATCGAACATGTCAATGAAGTGATCGATCGGGTAGTCAAAGATTACGGAGTGGGATATATCAAGATGGATTATAACATTGAACCGGGCATAGGTACTGAACTTGGCGCGGAAAGTGTGGGGCAGGGACTGCTTGAACATGAAAAAGCATATCTAAACTGGCTTGATGATGTATTTGCACGTTATCCGGATCTGGTAATTGAAAACTGTTCCAGCGGAGGCCTTCGCATTGATTATGCGTTGCTCTCCAGATATAGTATTCAGTCTACATCGGATCAGGAAGATTACCGGAATTATGCGACGATAGCAGCAAATGCTGTGGCAGGAGTTACTCCGGAACAGGCGGCAGTCTGGTCGTATCCGATGCGCCAGGGAGACAAGGAAGAAGTAATTTATAATATGATAAATGCCATGCTGCTTCGTATTCATCAGAGTGGTCATTTGGCACAACTTCCGCCGGAACGTCTTGCATTAGTGAAAGAGGGAATTGCCTGTTATAAGACGATTCGTCAGGATATCAAATATGCGATACCTTATTGGCCGATTGATATTGCTGACAATGAGGATATGTGGGTATGCGGAGGCCTTCAGCTTGAAAACAAAGCATATCTTGCAGTATGGAAGCGGCAAATGGAAGGAAAAAATAATGACAGGTACATGAAAGCCGGCATAAACTGCACAGATGATAGTTTGTCCATACCATTGGACAGTATTCCATTTATCAGAGACGATATGCAAGTATCCTGCATTTATCCTAAGAAGGAACCGGTTGATTTTGAATTCAAAGGAAATGTATTAACGGTGCATTTTAAAAAGCCTGTTATGGCAAGACTTTTTGAATTAAGAAAGGGTATTGTTTAATAAGGCGGAATCTGATTCATCGTTTTGAATTTTATAGATTCCACTTGTAGATGTTTGAAAATGTGATACTGGAAAATGAAACAATAGAGGACGCAGAATTTGTTGGCTGTGAATTTAAAAAATGGTATTTGTTGTAAATAAGGACAAGTGGATTAATATTCAATTTGGAGGAATAACATAATGTCAAAAGATGAGTATTTGATCACAGATGCACCGCTTAAAGCGCTGACAGTCTTTGCAATGCCTATGATCTTGGGCAGCTTTTTTCAACAAGTGTATAATATGGCTGATTCAATAATAGTTGGCCAGTATGTCGGATCATCTGCACTTGCGGCTGTTGGCGCATGTGCCGCTCTTACAAATGTATTCATTTGTGTGGCACTCGGTGCCGGCATAGGTGCGGGCGTGCTTGTGAGCCGCTATTTTGGAGCCAGGGATTATAGTAAAATGAAAACAATAGTATCAACATCGCTGATAAGTTTTATGGTTTTGAGTATACTTTTGGGTGTATGTGGTCTTATCTTTTCACGTTCGATGATGACGCTGCTTCAGACACCTGCTGACATACTGGATGAAGCGGTGCTGTATCTTCGTGTTTATTTTGCCGGATTTCCATTTTTGTTTATGTATAATATTCTTTCAACAATGTTCAATTCAATCGGTGAATCAAAGATACCGTTGGGTCTTTTGATATTTTCTTCTGTCTTGAATATTGTTATGGATCTTTGGATGGTGGCAGGCCTCGGCCTGGGCGTTTTCGGTGCAGCTCTTGCAACTCTTATTGCCCAGGGAATATCCGCAGTGTTTTCACTGCTGATTTTTCTTTGGCGTATGTGCCAATATAAAGGCCGTTTTGATTGGTTTGACAGGCACGAGTTACATTTCATGCTTAGAATTGCCGTACCATCGGTTCTTCAGCAGTCCACAGTGTCGATTGGTATGATGATCGTTCAGGCAGTTGTAAATCCATTCGGTACACAGGCACTTGCAGGTTACTCAGCAACGATGAGGGTAGAGAATGTTTTTTCACTGATATTTGTATCCATTGGAAATGCAGTTTCACCGTATGTTTCTCAGAATCTTGGCGCAAAGAAAATCAAACGTATCAAAAAAGGATATCGGGCTGCGTTGGTGTTGGATATGTGCTTTGCGATCATCGCATTTATAGTCATTGAAACACTGCATACTCAGATTTCATCTTTATTCCTTGGCAAAGATGGAACCGCTTTGGCATATCAGGTGTCTGGGGGTTATATGAGATGGCTTGGCTACTTTTTCATTTTCATGGGAATCAAGATGGCAACCGATGGGGTTCTTCGAGGACTTGGGATCATGCGCCCATTTCTCATTGCAAATATGGTCAACTTAGCGATCCGTCTGTCAGTTGCCCTGATTTGTGCGCCCCGTTTTGGTATCGAATTTGTCTGGCTTGCGGTGCCGGCGGGATGGCTTGCAAACTTTCTGATCTCTTATATGGCTCTCAGAAAGTCGTGGCCGGTTGATAAAGCAATTGGCGAATGATCGGTTTGGTGCAAAGGGATGTCTGTTTTGCAATAGTACCGGCAATCATTGAGGAATACATCTTCCGGGGTGTGATACTCGGCGCTTATCTGAAAGTGGAGATGATGGCGGCGGTTCTGAATAGCAGCCTACTACAAAGCATTTGATTTAAGATGGTATGGGTGATGTAATCTGAAATGTAAATATTTTGCTTAACTATAGGGGTTGATGGAAATGCGATTGATTTATTATTCTTGGATATTGATTTGATTACGACCAGCGGCGTAGATATAGGACAGTATATTCGGCATAGACTGAATAATTACAGCATGGAGATTGTGTTTATGTGTCTTCTGAGAAGGATAATGCAGAGCCGGAATGAGCAGCAGATAGTGCCGAGTGTGGCTCTGATAATTGTGCCGATTATCAGTATATGGTCAACTGCGTAAATCAGGGAGACATTTCCTTACCACCAAAGATGATTCGTATAATCATGGCATGGGTTTACAGAGAGTACAGGATGTTGTGAATCAAAATAATGGCGAGATACAGTTTGAAGCCACTGAAAATACTTTCATAGTCAGAGTTATATTGTTCAATTAACGTAAAGGGGGTATCGTACATCTGTTGTGTGCGAGAAAGAGAAATGGGAACATTGGAAGTGGACAAGAGTCTTAAAGCGGCGTTTAAGGAAACGCTGGAACCGCATGGGTTCAAGAAAGTAAAGGGGAGGTATCCGCACTTTGTGAGGATGGCAACTCCTGAGATTATTCAAGTCATCAACTATCGGCTGGAGCAGGCGTTGTCGCCGCAGTTGGAAGAAAAACGGTTTGAGGTATACTGTGCGGTCGGCAGTATATACCGCCCGGAGATCAATCTGAACCGGTCTGTGTATGCCAGCATGGATTGGATAAATACTACGCATCTGGATATGTATGTTAAGGCGAAATACAATGGCATACCGGTGTATGAGAATGAACAGCCGGGGGTTGATTATATCATCAAAAAGGGAGATGAAGCTTCTCTCAGAGAACAGATTGCGTTTGCCATGACAGGAATTGAGCATTATGTAATTCCGGCATTTGACAAGGTGGTGGATTTAAAGACATGCGTGGATTATTTAGAGTTATATGCTTTTAGTAATTTGTATATCAGCAGAAAAACTGAATGTAATGGGGATGTATTTATTTTGCCGGCAAAGTATCCGAATAAAGAATCCTATAGAGTGAAAGTGCAAAGTGATTTTCATGAGGAAAAAAGAATAGTGATGCAACGTGTTTCAGAAGGGAAAATGACAGAAGAAGAAGGTAAACAGGAACTGCTTTGGTATGAAAGGCGGTTTTGTGACAATATTGAAAGATATGGGAAATTTTTTGGAGATGAAGCAACCAAAAAAGAAGTTTCACAATTAAAGGCAGAGCGTGCAGAAAAAAATTTAAACGCAATACGTGCGATGGGAATCGAAGTGTAAAAGACGGGGGGCAAAAAGAAGGGAGTAAGCATATGAAATTTTATTGCACGGGAAAAGGTCATCTGGTTTCTTGAAAACCGGATGACCTTTTTTGAAAAGCAGAAAGGCTTCTTGTCCTTTCATTAGTATATTCAATTTAAAGTCAACTATAATTATTTATCCTTGTTATCAGCGTCGATCACTGACTGGATCTGTTTCATGAGAGAGTCGTAGTTAGCCTGATCGTCGATTCCACCAAGCATAGGATCTCCGACGATATTACCATTTCTATCGACTAGTATGGTTGTAGGAAATGCCATGATGTCGGAGGCATATTTGCCTATGCTGGAATCAGAGTCAACGGAGATATTGCGGTATTTTGCACCCTGGCTGTCAAGAACGGCTGCGGCTTCCTTGATAGCATCTTCGTTTCCGTCAAATGTCTCTGTGTTGATACCTACTACTTCGCCGCCCATCGATTTGATGGCATCATTTAATTCATTAAGCTTGGACAATTCTGCGACACAAGGCTTGCAGCCGGTAAACCAGAAATTAACGACAGTTACTGCATTATTGGAAAACAGGCTTTCGTCAACAGAATTACCGTCAAAATCCTTGCTGGAGAAACTTTTGAAAGGTGAGATTTCCTCGGAACTGTCGTTCTGGTCGGTGCTTTTTGATCCTGCATTTTTATTTTCGATTTCGGTTATCTGCTTTTCAATCTGTCTGATAGTTTCAATATCATCGTTAAGTGTTTTCAGTTCATCATCCGTAAAGGATTCCTTGTTTGATTCAACTATACCGGCCAGATAATCGGCATAATCTCCGCTTGGATCAGCATCGCTTTTATTCATCATGCCAAACACCTTGTTCCATACATCCTGGTGATCTGCAAAGATCTGGTTCTCCTGCTGATATAGATCATCCAGCTTTGTGTTGGAATTGTCCACAGCTTCAGTTGTGGATTCTGTCTGGGTTTTCTGTGAGTTCTCAGTGGTGGCAGATCCTGATCCGTTACATGCAGTGAGGGATAATGCTGCACAGAGAGTGATAATAGATATTAATGTTCTTTTTGTCTTCATAAATAATTGCTCCTTTAAATAATATTAATGTGGTTGATTGTTACATGTTGGTTTTGGAAGATTGCTTATGTCCCTTTTGGGAACATGGCTTTCCCATAAACTGATAGTGGATCGCGTCTTTTGGACATGCCTTTATACATGCTCCGCATCGTATACATTCCGGATGATTTGGTGTTTTGCATACATCTACATCCATTTTGCATGCCTTTGAACACTTACCGCATCCGACACATTTGCTGCTTTCAACCTTGATACTCATAAGGCTGACCTTGTTGAATAATGAGTAGATTGCGCCGAGAGGACAAATCCATTTACAGAAGGGTCTGTAGAACAGAATACTCAGAACGACAACTGTAATTAAAATAAGGCATTTAAATGAAAACAGCTTTCCGAGTGCAGAGCGTATAGCTGCATTTCCGAGTGAAAGTGGTATAGCACCTTCCAGAACACCTTGTGGACAAATATACTTACAGAAGAACGGGTCTCCCATTCCTATGGAGTTCGTTACAAGCATCGGCAGAAGTATAACGAAAACAATAAGGATTATATATTTCAGGTATCTTAGTGGTTTCAGCCTGGCTGTGGAAAACTTTTTCCCGGGGATTTTGTGAAGCAGATCCTGAAACCATCCAAATGGACACAAAAACCCACATATAAATCTTCCGAGGATCACACCGATTAAAATGAAAAAACCGGTTATGTAGTAAGAAAATTTAAATTTGGATGATCCGACGACCGCCTGAAATGCACCAATGGGGCACGCTCCTGTTGCAGCAGGACAGGAGTAACAGTTTAGTCCCGGTACGCATACTGTTTTTGCATTGCCCTGATAGATCTTGCCTTTAAATAAATTGGGGATGTGAATATTGGTAAGCAGCGTGGCTGCTGCCTGTATCCATCCGCGTATTCTGGCTGTTTTTTTTGACAGTGATTTGTTCTTATCCAATTCCTACACACTCCAGACATAATTTTATTGCTTTGCTGAGCACGGCAGCCGCTTCACCTCTGACTGCACCATAGCTGATCATAGCTATACCCGTGATGAGTAAAATGATCTGAGATATTTTCCTGTACTTCAAGATATTGCAGCTCCTTTCATGATTGTGTTTGTTGACCAGCTGACTTGGTTATTATACAATAGCTGTTGTAAAATTTTTGTTAAGAAGGATTTTTGTTAAGAAACAGGTGACAGTTTTGAGATTATTGATAGTTGAAGATGAGAAGCAGATATGTGATATGGTTGCGAAAAGCCTGTATGATGCCGGGTATGAGGTGGATACCTGTTATGACGGAGAAGAGGCTCTTGAATGCATTCTGTCAGAGGAATATGACCTGATCGTTCTGGATCTGAATCTGCCGGGTATGGATGGAATGGAGATTTTAAAGGAACTCAGACAGAAAAATGAGGAGACAAAGGTTATCATATTATCTGCGAGGGGACAAATTGCGGATAAGGTTGAAGGGCTGGATGCGGGTGCAAATGATTATATGGAAAAACCATTTCATTTGCAGGAGCTTGAGGCGCGTATCAGAAGTCTTACAAGAAGAAAATTTGTACAGAAGGATGTATGTCTGGAAAGTGGCGGGATAAAGTTTGACACGATAAAACGTGAGGCATACGCAAAAGGAGAAAAGGTTCCCCTTACAAGAAAAGAAAATGGAATCCTGGAATATCTGCTTCTTAATCTGGGCAGACCGGTAAGCCAGGAGGAATTGATGGAGCATGTCTGGGATGCTTCGGTTGACAGCTTCAGTGGAGCGATCAGAGTACATATGTCTTCGCTGAGAAGAAAGCTTAAGGCAGTGCTTGGATATGATCCGATTTTGAACAAGGTGGGAGAAGGCTATAAAATACGAGAGGAGTCCGACAGATGAAAAGAATGTCGCTGCAGTGGAGGCTTACCTGTATAATCACATTATATATTGCGCTTATATGTGGATGCCTTACTTTGCTTGTCTATAAAAATGGCGTGTATTATATTGATTCTCTGCAAGAAACCGTTGACGCCCAGGGAGATGATAATGGGAGCGGTACTGATGAAATATATATCAGTATTCCGGAGGATAAGTGGGATGAATTTGCAAATGATTTTTCTGTTAAGGTGTACAATAATAAGGCAGATTACAAGAAAAACAGCCTGATAATTTCTGCCTTGCTGGCCCTGCTTGGCGGAGTAGCTACATATTTTATAAGTGGGCATGCACTAAAGCCTATCAGTGAGTTTTCTGATAAAATTGAAGAGGTACAGGCACAGAATCTGGCAGATTCACGAATAGAAGAAAACAATGTTAAAGAACTGAACCAGCTCAGCGTTTCATATAACAAGATGCTTGAACGCCTCTCGGATGCATTTGAGATACAGAGACAGTTTACTGCAAATGCAGCACATGAGCTCAGAACTCCACTGTCTTTAATGCAGATACAGCTTGATTCATATAATTCTTCCCGGCATCCGGGAGATGATGAAGTCACTCTGCAGACGATAAAGATGGTAACTGAACAGAATGAGAGACTCAGCAAAATGGTAAAGACACTTCTTGATATGAGTGAGCTTCAAACTGTGAGCCGGGATGATAAAATAATGGTCGACGCGCTTGTTGATGAGGTATTGGCGGATCTGGAACCTCTTGCACAGGAAAAGGATATAGAACTTATTGGAGAATGTACGGATGTAACGATGATAGGAAGTGACATCCTTATTTACAGGATGTTATACAATCTTGTTGAGAATGCTATAAAATATAACCGCACAGGAGGACGGGTTACAGTGACAGCGCGTCAGAAGGAAAAACACGTTTACCTGTCAGTAGAGGATACCGGAAATGGTATCCCGGAAGAATTGAAGGATCGCGTGTTTGAACCTTTCTTTCGCGTGGATAAATCCAGAAGCCGTGAGCTTGGCGGCGTAGGACTGGGACTTGCTCTTGTCCGCGAGATCGTGATAGTGCATGATGGTAATATTGCAGTTAAGTCTAATCCGTCTGGAGGAACGATTTTTGAAGTCGTTTTATAAAGTGAGCATTACAGCCGTTACATATAACAGACTTACCCACTTACTTTCCGGTAACAGCATATTGGCTGTCATACATAGCCTTAAGATTTTCGTTGGAATTGAATTTTTCTCCTATGCAGAATTTTTCAGACCATGTCATGTAGTATGCCCATGGAGTGTGTGACTTCTCCAGAAGATGTATATCCGGTATATATCCGACTTCGGTAAGGGCAGCAACCTTGTTCGGAGAGGTAGCTTCTACAAGCTTTGTATATTCTTCACTGTAATCGGTTGCTGTGTATTCCGGCAGATATATGTCCATGGAGACAATATCAACGAAGTCATCTCCAGGGTATACGCCTTTTGTAGGACAGTTCCATACCCATATAAGGTTGTTGATGTTCAGTACATTTGTATAGTAGTCGAACATGAGTCTGTAGAGCTTTGCCGCAACAGCAGGACCTTTGGCACCCCACCAGAACCAGGTGCCCTCGGACTCGTGGAAAGGTCTCCACAGAACCGGGATATCTTCAAGCTGGAATCTTCGGAGTTCCTTTGCGATGATGTCCATATCGTGGTAGAAAGCATCACGTTCTCTTGTTCCTGGAATGAGCACCTTTTCAGCGTCGAAGTCAGTGTGCTCTGTGTAGAAACTCTTGTCACGACCTCCAATCGGAGAGAACCAGTGAAATGTGAAAGTGACAATGCCATTTGTTTTCTTTGCCCATTCGAGAGCGGTGTCAAGGGTATTCTGATTTTCATATACCTCTGTGAGACATTCTGCGGATGCATCATTATAGTTTATGTTTGGCGAGTATCCAAGCAGCTCGAAACCTCTGAGTGCCGGATATTTGCCTGTCTGTTCGTATATATAGTCAATCTCCTCCATAGGATTGGTTTGTGTGTGCTGACCTGTTATTATCTTTTTACCAGAAATCTCCGATAAATAATCCAGCAGATTCTGTGCTGAATGCGATATGTGCTTGTTTGCTGCTTTCTGCATCTTATTTTCTCCTTCATTAGTATGTGTTTGATATGCTTTTATCATATACAAATAAATGTAATAATTGTATTATATAAAGAGCAAAAAATTGTATAAACCTATCATGATACAACTTGGATCGTAGGGGGAGACTGCTATGGAAATGTTTGAGTACATTGATGAGATGAAACAGCCATATGATATATTTTACACAGATTGTGTGCATTCTGAATTGCACTGGCACTATTACAGTGAGATGCTTTATATAGTCAGTGGATCTATCCGGGTGATCTGCAATGATGGAGAGACGGTTCTCAGAAAAGGGGATATGTGCTACCTATATCCGCTGCAGCTTCACAGTATAAAGGCGGATAAGACCTGTACGGAGCCGGTGAAGTATGCGGTCATAAAGTTTAATATGTATACACTGGGCATTCCCCAGACTTATATAAGGAAAATGTATGATTGCTTTGTATACAGGGCGGAGACTACAGATTTCTGTATGGTTATAAGGTCTGAAAACTTAACAGGAAGTATGGCAGATATTGTTCAGGATATATTTGAGGAGTATACGGAAAAGCGGGAGATGTACATGCTTGCGGTTCAGTCTGGGATATATAAGCTGCTCATCATCATGGCAAGACAAATGAAAACAAGTGGAGATTTTAAACATAAGAGGTCGGATGGTGATGTGTATTTCAATCACATACTGGAATATATAGATGCGCATTCGTCAGAACAGATTGAGGTTAAAGATCTGGCAGAAATGTGCAGTATGAGTTATTCACACTTTGCCAGATCATTTAAGGCTCGTTATGGAAGATCGTGTAAGGAATACATATTGTATATAAGGCTCAACAAGGCGCAGAACATGCTGCTGTATTCGGATTATTCCATGGAATATATCGCGCAGGAAAATGGCTTTTCGGATAGCAGTTATTTTATCCGGGTATATAAAAAGTGGAGGGGGATCACTCCGAAACAGGAAAGGATGCAGAACAGACTTTAGTATCCCAATAGGGTGCAAATGAAACAGACTCACATGTGATCGAGACACAAGTGAGTCTGTTCATAAACCGATTATATTGTTGCCGTTGCGGACTTTGCACGGCTGATTTTATTTCCCCCGAATTTTCGTCTCAGCTGTTTCATAACCCACAGGTACGCAGGTATCAGGAAGAGATCAGCACATACCCATGCAAGCGGACTTCCTAGTGATACGCAGATGAAACCGAAATGAGGCACCAGCACGAAACCGGCAACAGAACGGGCGATCATCTCACATATGCCTGCAAGTATGGCGAAAGTCGAGTATCCAAGCCCCTGTATCATGAATCTTACGATATTCACAAGAGCCAGGAATATGTAGAATGCGGCGTTGATAACTACGAATTCATATATGTAGCCGATAAGCTCAATCTGTTCCTTCTTTACAAAGAGAAGTGCAAGCTGCTTTCCGAATACGATGGAGAAAGCCAGAGCCACGAGGGCATATATGATTCCCATCTTGATACAGGCTTTAAGTCCCTGATCAACACGGTCAAGACGTCTGGCACCAACATTCTGACCTCCGTATGTTGCCATGGTGGAGCCCATTGCATCGAAAGGACAGCACATGAACATGGAAATCTTGCTTCCTGCTGATACGGCTGCAACATATGTTGAACCCATATCATTGACTGCGGTCTGTAGAATGACACTGCCTATGGCTGTTATGCTGTACTGCAGTCCCATAGGTAGACCCATACCGCAGAGCTTAAGGCAGTGACGCATGCTGAATGTCCAATCCTCTTTACTGAATTCAAGATACTTCAGTTTCTTTGTCATGTATATCGTACATATGATTCCTGACACTGCCTGTGAAGCTACTGTGGCAACTGCAGCTCCGGCGACGCCCATAGGAACAACAAGTATAAGATCAAGTATTATGTTGACAATTGATGAACCCACAAGGAATATGACAGGTGTGATACTGTCTCCGAGTGATCTCAGTATCCCGGCGGTCAGGTTGTAGAGGAAGGTTGCCGGAATGCCCAGGAATATTATAAATATGTATATATATGCATCATCGATGATATTCGAAGGTGTTCTGAGAACCTTGAGTATCTGCATGGTAAAGATACTTACTGCCACTGTTATAACAGCAGCCAGTGCAACGGATGACCATATACTGTTGATTATATAAGCCTTAAGAGCCTTGAAATCCTTCGCACCGTAAGCCTGTGCAACAGGTATTGCAAATCCGTTGCAGATTCCTATACAGAATCCGAGTATCATGAAGTTGATGCTTCCGGTGGAACCCACCGCCGCCAGCGCGTCCGTTCCAAGCTTCTGTCCGACTATGACAGAATCCACCATATTATAAAACTGCTGAAATATCAGACCAAAGAGAAGGGGCAGACCAAAGTTCAATATAAGCTTTGAAGGCTTTCCTTCAGTGAGGTCTTTTGTGCCACTGATGCGCGCAATAAAATTCTTCATGTGATTCACCTCTCAAAAATCTAGTTGTTTGTTTATAAATTGCTTGTTTTCACGATATCGTGTGTTTGCTAGTTAATCACCTTTTAATGATTTTATATATGGAAAAAAGGTGATTAAACGTGGTAAAATGTAAACACTTTTGTAATGCTGGAAACTTGATATATATTAGTCTCTGAACTAATATAAGTATAGTCGTAAAAGTGATGAAAAAAGAGAAAATAATTGTGCATAAAGCGCATGGATACAAACCAGGGTAATGTCGATAACGATAATGACCTGGCGGGGGATATGGAATGAGCAGAGATAGCGATAAAAAAAATAATAAAAAAAAGAACGATAAAAAGATTGGCAAGAATAATAAAACGGGCAGAGAAGAAATCAGGAATATAAATAGTATGAACGGTGGCACAGCAAAATCTTACAGGCAGAAAGTTCTTGTGAATCAGGCAGGAAAGCTAGTGGATGAGCTTGAGCGGGCGAGACGAGAGGAGCAGGAGTCCCAGATTGATGGAATAATCAGACAGAAGGTTATCAAGAGAAAGAATACCAGAGCTGCCTATCGTATTGTGGGAATAGTATTTATACTGATTGGAATCGCGTGTATGTGGTGGGCCATGGGAGGTCACTACAGGTTTTTGAAGGCGGCGGTTTCTATAGCAGCCATGGCATATGGATTTTATATAGTAAAGAGTTCGTTCAGAAGTTCTGCATATGATGCCACATATCTGTTTGGACAGGATAAGATCACAATACTCCAAAAGGGCGGCAGCAAGACCATCCCGTATGAATCAGTGTCGGCTTACACGGTGATAGAGCCGGATCCTGAGATGAAGTATTATATTTTAAAGTTCGACAGGGGGAAGGAGAGTTATGTAGTGCCGTTTGCCGGGGCGAAGGCAAAATGTGAGGCAGTGTACAATATTTTCAGAGAGAAGGTAAGAACAGATGAAAAAGAAAATTCTTGAAAAACTCCAGAGTACGGATGGTTTTGTATCAGGACAGGAATTATGTGAGCTGCTGGGTGTGTCAAGAACCGCAGTGTGGAAAAATATACAGGCTCTGAAAAATGATGGATATGTCATAGAAGGAGTTAATAATAAAGGCTATAGGTTGGTTAGCGTTCCTGATGTCATGTCTGAGGAAAATATATCGAGGTACCTCAACACGAAGACATTTGCAAGAAAACTCTATTACTATGATGAAACTGATTCAACAAACACCCGCGCTAAGATTGTTGGTGAGACGGATCCTGTACACGGCGCATTGTTTGTTGCAAATGAGCAGACGGCAGGAAAAGGCCGGAGGGGACATAGCTGGAATTCAGATAAGGGAACAACGATATCCATGTCGTATCTGCTAAAACCGGATATAGATATCTCGTGCGTATCCAGGATAACTCTGGTGTCGGCGGTTGCACTTGCAAGAGCATTCGGCAAAGTGGATGGTGTCAAACCTCAGATAAAGTGGCCCAATGATGTACTTTCAGATGGAAAGAAACTTGTCGGAATACTTACAGAGATGAGTTCAGAGGGAACTGATATTAGTTATGTTGTCGTGGGAATTGGTATAAATGTATATAACCAGAGTTTCCCGGAGGACATTGCGGACAAGGCGACATCAATTCTTCTGGAGAACGGCAGGGGATGTGACAGGTCATGGTTCATAGCGCAGGTGTCAAATGAGTTTGAAAAACTATACGATGAGTTTGTAAAAAATAAAGATCTGGGATTTCTTGTTGATGAGTACAACAGTTATCTTGTGAACAAGGATAAGCAGGTATATGTCATAGAGGGAGATCAGAAAACTGAGTATACAGCCTTGGGACTTTCCCCGGACGGCGGACTCCTTGTCAGGGATGCTGATGGAGCTGTGCGCGATATAATATCAGGTGAAGTGTCCGTCAGAGGTATATATGGATATGTCTGATATATGATCAAGTATCATATGTATGAATGAAGTTCACACCTGTTTTTAATGACAAGTTGCGGATCAGGTATTGGAGATAAACATTCATTTGCATGTCGGTAAATGCGGTTTAATAATATTAATAAATGGCAGGCATGATTCAAAAAAACTAGAAATATAGACCTTTATGGTTTATAATCGGCAGTGGATATATAACATAATTTAGAAAATTCAAAGATGGAGGACATAAAACATGGAAAAGATTCAGATGACCACACCACTTGTAGAGATGGATGGAGATGAGATGACCAGAATTCTCTGGCAGTATATCAAGGATGAGCTTATCTATCCATTTATCGATCTCAAGTCAGAGTACTATGACCTTGGACTTGTACATAGAAACGAGACAGATGACAAGGTAACATTTGACTCAGCATATGCAACACAGAAGTATGGTGTAGCTGTAAAGTGCGCAACCATCACACCTAATGCAGCAAGAGTTAAGGAGTACAATCTCAAGGAGATGTGGAAGAGTCCTAACGGAACTATCAGAGCAATTCTTGATGGTACAGTGTTCAGAGCACCTATCGTTGTAAAGGGAATCGAGCCATGTGTTAAAAACTGGAAGAAACCTATCACTATCGCAAGACATGCATACGGCGATGTATATAAGAGCGTGGAGATAGACGTTCCGGGACCTGGAACAGCAGAGCTTGTATTTACAGGTGATGACGGACAGGTTATAAAGGAGACTATCCACAAGTTTGACGGACCTGGTGTCCTTCAGGGACAGCACAACGTGGACAAGTCGATCGCAAGCTTTGCAAGAAGCTGTTTCAAGTATGCGCTTGATACAAAGCAGACACTGTGGTTTGCGACAAAGGATACCATATCAAAGAAGTATGACCACACATTCAAGGATATCTTCCAGGAGATATTTGATGCAGAGTATAAGGAGCAGTTCGATGCAGCAGGTATCGAGTACTTCTACACACTTATAGATGATGCGGTTGCCCGTGTTATGAAGAGTGAAGGCGGTTACATCTGGGCATGCAAGAATTATGATGGAGATGTAATGAGCGACATGATTTCATCAGCATTTGGTTCACTTGCCATGATGACATCAGTTCTCGTATCCCCTGATGGAAAGTATGAGTACGAGGCTGCTCATGGAACAGTTATGAGACATTACTACAAGCATCTTGCAGGTGAGGAGACCTCTACAAACTCAGTTGCAACTATATTCGCATGGTCAGGAGCACTCAGAAAGCGTGGAGAACTTGACGGAATCCAAGCACTTCAGGATTTCGCAGATAAGCTTGAGGCAGCAACCATCAAGACTATCGAGGATGGCAAGATGACAAAGGATCTGGCTCTTATAACAACACTTGAGAATCCAACAGTCCTCAACAGTGAGAACTTTATCAAGGCTATCAGAGAGACACTTGAGGGTATGCTCTAAGAATGAAAATGTGTAACGAGCTGATTACAGGCGTTGCTTTTAACAGGATATCACCTTTATTCATACAAATGGATAAAGGTGATATTTTTTATGTCATTGTGTAAAATGAGGCATTGGGTTAAAATAGCTTATATAGTATGCCTAAAGCAGTATGTTTATAGTAGTTGGGCTATCGGAGTTCAGCGTATAAGATAATGAGGAGTTGTATTTATGAGAATTGAGCATGTTGCCATGTATGTGAATGACCTTGAAGGGGCGAAGAGTTTTTTTGAGAGATATCTGGGGGCAGCAAAGAAAAGGTGGATGAACTTACCAGGCTGCTCGAGTCTGATGGCTACGAGGTGATAAGCGGACCAAGGACGACAGGTGATGGCTATTACGAGAGCTGTGTGACCTGCATAGAGGGAAATCAGATAGAGTTTACGGTATAGAATGCTATTATAAATCAGCTGGAGATCATAGTATAGAAAGTCATTATAAATCAGCTGGAAACCATGGTATAGTGTTAAAAACCATAGTATTAAAAATGCAGTAGATAGATAAAAAACATAGTATTTGGGAATTCAAACAGAGATTTCAGTATAGGAGGTATAAGACAATGGACAATCAGGTATTAGAGGTAATAAGGAAGAGAAGTTCGGCTAGAGCGTATAGTGATGAAGAGGTTACAAAGGAGCAGCTTGAGAAAATTATTACGGCTGGACTTCAGGGACCTACAGGTATGAATAAGAAAGAGATACATTTTACAGTCGTCAAGGGTGATGCGCCAATTCTGGAGGAACTTGATGCGGAAAAGAGGGCACTTCGCGGACAGGATAAGCAGCCACACAATTTCTACTATGAGGCTCCTGTTCTGATATTCCTGAGCGCAGAGGATGATTACAGATGGAGTAAGGTGGACTCAGGAATTGCGGTTCAGAATATGGCTATAGCGGCAGAGAGTATGGGACTTGGAAATCTGATAATCGGCTGCGTGTATGATGCACTTCACGGGGAAAAGAAAGCATATTTTGACAAGGCGCTTGCAATACCAGAAGGGTATTCTTTCCAGATAGCACTTGCAGTTGGACATAAGACCGATAACAAGACACCTCATGATTACGATGTTGCAGCGCAGGTAAGTTATCTGTAGTTTGTCATAAAAGGCCATTCACTAGGTGACAGGGCATAATGAAAATGTTATCGCGCATGGCGTGTTGACATATTATATTATGAATTGTAGGAGATGAGATAAGAAAAATATACAGGGAGGATATAGCATATGGGGAAGCTTGTGATGGGGTATTGGGACTGCCCTTATTGTAGTACGAAACATATAGAAGGTACGAAACGGGAGTGCCCGTCTTGCGGAAAGCCGAGAGGACAGGAAGTTAAGTTCTATATGGATGGAGTGCGGTATTTGTCCGCGGAGGAGAGCCAGACAAAGGGGAAAGGTGCCGACTGGTTGTGTGATCATTGTGGCAATTACAATTCTGCTCTTAACACACGGTGCAGCAGCTGTGGTGCTGAACGGGATTCACAGGATAAGGCTTATTTTGATGTCAGAAAAGAACAGGATGCAAAGAATGCCAGAAGTGCATCCGGAACGGGAACAGTTGCCGGAGGACAAAACAGCGGGCAGGGTGGCCGCAAACGGGGTCGCTCATTTGGAGCATGGAAGATAGTGCTGATTGGCATGCTGGTGATAGCGGCGATAATTGGACTTACGGCGATCATAGCCATGCCGAAGAAGAGAACAGTCACAGTCAAGGATATGTCGTGGAAGACTAGTGTTGATGTGGAGAAATATCTTCTATGTGATGAAGATGACTGGGAACTTCCCGAGGGCGCTACGCTAAAGACCACGAAACAGGAGGTACACCATACTGAACAGGAATATGTGGGTGAGCGCGAGGAGACCTATGATTCATATGAAGTGATAGGTTCCCATGTGGAGTACAGTTACGAGGACAATGGAGATGGAACGTTCTCTGAGGTGGCAAATGATGTGGATGATTACGGATATGTGACGAGAACGAGGTCTGTTCCTGTATACAGGGATAAGCCGATATATCAAACGAAGTATTACTATACGATATGGCGGTGGAAGTACGACAGGACGGAGACTGCGGAGGGCGGTGGAAAGACACCGGAATATCCTGAGCCTAAGCTCACAGATAAGGAGAGACTAGGGGAAAAATCAGTTGAGTATGAAGTTACATGTGACGTGAAGAATAAAGAAAAGACATATAAAGTTGAAAAGTCTATATATGACAAACTTGATATTGGAGAGACATATAATGTCAAGGCTGACTCTGAGGAGATAGTGAGTATCATAGAGTAAAGATTTGAGAATGCGGAGACGGATGAAAGTGACAGGGCAGCAGACGACTGGTCGGTGGCAACTTCAAAATATGTGGATAGAAAAGATCATAGGAGAGAATGTGGCTGATCCTGAAAGACCATTTTAATATAGCTGTCATAATATAAGTGTAAGCGGTAGGTCGAAGAAATATAAATGAATATTATCCCCGGACAGATAAGACATAATATAGCTCACTGTATTGAGCAAAATGTCGAATCTGTCCGGGGTTTTTTCTATTATAATGAATATGATAGATGTCTGTCGAATACTATGTATTTGAAACGAAAAAGTTAAGGCGGACATTGAATGAGAGGGAACCTTGATAGGGGAATTGGTTTTCGTACCATACAGCTCATGGCAGCTGCAGTTTCAGTGATTTTAGTGCTTTGCGTGACGACTGGAATTATAGGAACATTTGCGAAGGCTGATGATGAAAGTTATGTACTGCAGGACAGATCAATCGCAGAACTTATGGGGGATTTTGGCGTGATATGCTTTGATACCCTGAATGCGCAGACACATTTGCACAGCAACTTTATAACAAAAACTCTAAATGCAAAATCCAACTCGGGACTCAGAAATTCGTACGGGGTGCATGAGGAGTTCTATTTTGAGAATGCTGAGAAGATGAATGGCTGCGTGTCAGATATGGATACTGATACGCTGTATACAGGTGCAGACATTAGAAGGGCAGAGGATGGCAGCGTTTATATAATTATGAACAGTGGAGCTGAGGTAAAGCTTGACAGACCTGCAAATGCCAAGACTGACGTGGAGCTTGCTGAGGAGGGAGAATACTCGAAGTTTGCCGACATGCCGGACATACAGAGAAGATTTATTGAATACAGTCTGGAACTTAGATCACATGCTGATACAGATGGGACTGTGGATATAGATATGGATGGAGATATAAATAACAGACGAATTGCGGTAAAAGACGATGGTATGCATGTTGTGTCGCTGGACTACAACAAACTGTCGGCAAATACCAATCCGATTTATTTTGAGTTTCCAGATTATAATGGCGATACCGTTCTGCTCATGAATATTGATCTGAGCGGTGCGCAGGATGTTGTGTTCGGTGATATGATACTTGGCAGCAAAAAAGATGCGAAGGCAAATGACAATGGAAACTATTTTAATGCCTACAACAAGATGTATTTCAACTTTTATGACAGTTCGGCGGCAGATGGACAGTTCAGCGGCAGTATTACATTTGCAGGAAGAGGATTTGGAACTGTGCTGGCATCAAAAGCATCAGTAAATCTCGGGCATAACTGGGATGGATGCATTGTTAGTGATATATTCTCAAACAGCGGAGAGTTCCACAGAGTGCCGGGAACTGATTTTCCAAAAGAAGAACCGACAACTGAGAGTACGACGACGGAAGATACGACAACAGAGGATACAACGACGGAGGATACGACAACAGAGGATACAACGACGGAGGATACGACAACAGAGAACACGACAACGGAAGACACAACGACGGAAGATACAACGACCGAAGACACAACCACGGAGAACACAATCACGGAGGATACAACGACCGAAGATACAACCACGGAGGACTCGACGACCGAAGATACAACGACAGAGGATACGACAACAGAAGATACAACGGGTACAACTACAGAGTCGACAACAACGGAGGATACGACCACAGAGAATACAACAACAGAAAATACAACGGGTACAACTACAGAGTCGACAACGACGGAGGGTACCACAACGGAACATACAACATGGAGCACAACAGTAACAATGACAACGACGCGCAGTACTCCGCCAGGCAGACATCCCGATACCGGTGACAGACTTCCCTTAAAGGAGATAGCTGGTGTGATAGCACTTGCACTTATGGGAAGTGCGGGGATAGTGATATATAAAAAATTAAGAAAATAGGCATATACCATTGAAAATGACATATAGCCTTGCTAAAGTTGCAAAAGCATATATTCTTGTATTCAATCAACAAAGGCTGCATCTAAGAATCTTTAGTCAAATGCTGATACAGATTCACTTAAAGTCTTTCATCATATGGTGACTGCTGTGAAGAACGATGGAGAGGTAGGTCTTGCGTATATGAAGAGTGTTGAGATAGAAAAAAGAATACGTGAAGAAGGAAGAGAAGAAGGACACAGGGATGGGGTACGTATTGGGCGTATCCAGGAGATAGTAAGACTAAGTAGAAGATTCAATAAAAGCGATGAAGAAATAATACAGATACTGCTGGAAGAGACAGGGCTTGGAGAAGACCAGGCAAGAGATGCACTTAAAAAGTACAGGTAGGTTATGTGAATCGTAAAATTATAGCAGATCTTTAGCACCGTCATGTATACAGTAATATGTTACATGGCGGTGTTTCTGTATAGATGGTTAAAACTGCTCTCAGTATTGCATAATATGTTCGGATGTGATATATTTTAAAGGAATTTTGTGGTACAAAATACCATGGCAAGAGAATGTGTTTACATTATTTGACACAGAATAATAAGAAGGCACATTCTTTATTTTTGCTCATTAAAGATAGGAGAACAAGAACATGACGATAACTGATGAGACAATTGATTATGTTGGAATCCTTGCAAAGCTTGAGCTCTCCCCGGAGGAGAAGAAGCAGGCAAAGAAGGATATGTCAGACATGCTTGATTATGTCAGCAAACTGAATGAACTTAATACAGATGGAGTGGAGGCTATGAGCCATACATTCCCATACAATAATGTGTTCCGCGAAGACGTAGTCACAAATGACGACGACAGAGAGAACATGCTGAAGAATGCACCGGAGCAGAAAGACGGATGCTACAAGGTGCCAAAGACATTTGACTAGGAGGTAGGCTGAAGTGAATTTAATGGGTATGACAGCTGTAGAGCTGGGAAAAGCTATTAAAGACGGACAGGTAAGCGTTGTTCAGGCGACACAGGCTTGTCTTGACAGCATAGAGGCTTGTGAGAAAGATTACAACAGTTTTGTCACGGTTGACCGTGAGGGGGCACTTGCCCAGGCCGAGGAAGTGCAGAAGAAGATAGATGCGGGAGAGCTTGACGGTCCTCTTGCAGGAGTTCCGATAGCAATAAAGGATAATATGTGTCAGGAGGGTGTGCAGACAAGCTGTTCATCAAAGATCTTGTCAAATTTTGTTCCAACATATACTGCTGAGGCTGTTGTAAAGCTTCAGGAGGCAGGTGCAGTCATCGTTGGACATACCAACATGGATGAGTTTGCCATGGGAAGTACAACGGAGACATCATATTTCGGAGAGACAAAAAATCCGTGGGATACAGATAGAGTGCCGGGCGGCTCATCAGGTGGTTCAGCGGCAGCAGTTGCCGGTGAGGAGGTTCCATGTGCCCTGGGTTCAGACACAGGTGGTTCTATCAGACAGCCTGCATCATTCTGTGGTGTCACAGGAATCAAGCCAACCTATGGAAGAGTGTCAAGATACGGACTTATAGCATATGGTTCATCACTTGACCAGATCGGACCGCTTGCAAAGAATGTAGAGGACTGTGCGACGATCCTTGAGATCATATCACAGTATGACAAGAAGGATTCAACATCAGTGAACAGAGATGACAATGATTTCACAAGTGCACTTGTGGATGATGTGAAGGGACTTAAGATCGGACTTCCAAGAGATTATTTCACAGAGGGACTTGAGCCTGAGATTAAGGAAGCTGTATACGGTGTTGCTGAGGCACTCAAGGCAAAGGGCGCAATAGTTGAGGAGTTTGATCTTGGAATGGTTGAGTATGCTATTCCAGCTTACTATATCATTGCATCGGCAGAGGCAAGCTCTAATCTTGAGAGATTCGACGGTGTAAAATATGGTTACAGAACTCCGGAGTACACAGATCTCCACAACATGTACAAGAAGAGCCGTTCGGAGGGATTTGGCCCTGAGGTAAAGAGAAGAATCATGCTCGGTTCATTTGTACTGAGCTCAGGTTACTATGATGCGTATTACGTAAAGGCCCTCAAGGCAAAGGCTCTCATCAAACAGGCGTATGACAAGGCGTTTGAGAAGTATGATATCATCCTCGGACCTGTTGCCCCTACAACAGCACTGAAGATGGGAGAGTCACTCTCAGATCCTATCAAGATGTATCTGGGTGATGTATATACAGTTCCTGTAAATCTTGCAGGACTTCCGGGAATATCACTTCCATGTGGAGCTGACAAGAATGGAATGCCTATAGGTGTGCAGATGGTTGGAGACGCATTTGACGAGAAGACCATTATCAGGGCTGCTTATGCATTTGAGCAGACTAGAGAGTACAAGAGACCTGCACAGGTTTCAGAAAGGGGGCTGTAAGACATGGCAAAGACATATGAGACAGTCATCGGACTTGAGGTCCATGTAGAGCTTGCGACCAAGACAAAGATATTCTGCGGCTGTAGCACAGCATTTGGAGGGGCTCCTAATACACATACATGTCCTGTATGTACAGGAATGCCGGGTTCACTTCCGGTACTTAACAAAGAGGTTGTAAATAAAGCTATTGCGGTTGGTCTTGCAACCAACTGTACGATCACACAGAACTGTAAGTTTGACAGAAAGAATTATTTCTATCCAGACAACCCACAGAATTACCAGATATCACAGCTCTACTATCCAATATGCAGGGACGGTAAGGTTGAGATAGAGGTTGACGGAGTTAAGAAATATGTGAGAATTCACGAGATACATATGGAGGAGGACGCCGGAAAACTTGTTCATGATCCATATACAGACAGTTCACTTGTGGATTTCAACCGTTCAGGTGTGCCGCTTATAGAGATAGTTTCTGAGCCTGACATGAGATCTGCTGAGGATGTAATAGCATATCTTGAAAAGCTCAGGGAGACGATACAGTATCTCGGAGCTTCAGACTGTAAGCTGAACGAGGGATCCATGCGTGCTGATGTCAATCTTTCAATCAGAGAGGTTGGTTCGGAGAAGTTTGGTACACGTACAGAGACAAAGAACCTGAACTCATTCAAGGCTATCGCCAGGGCCATAGAAAATGAGAGAGAGAGACAGATCGATCTCATCGAGTCTGGTGAAAAGGTTGTCCAGGAGACAAGAAGATGGGATGATACTAAGGAGTATTCATATCCTATGAGATCCAAGGAGGATGCACAGGATTACAGATATTTCCCTGATCCTGACCTTGTACCTATCCACATCAGCGATGAGTGGCTCCAGCAGGTAAGGGATGCACAGCCTGAGTTCAGAGATGAGAAGAAGATAAGATACAAAGAGGAATATGCTATTCCTGACTATGATATAGATATCATTACAGCATCCAAGAAGCTGGCAGATCTGTTTGAGGATGCCATCGCACTTGGAGCACCTGCAAAGAAGGTTTCCAACTGGATCATGGGAGAGACCATGAGACTGATGAAGGAAAATGGCGTTGATGCAGAAGATCTGAAGTTCTCGGCAGAGAATCTTGCAAAGCTCATCAAGCTTGTTGATGACAGAGTTATCAATGGCGGTGTTGCAAAGGAAGTATTTGAAAAGATATTTGCAGAAAATATTGATCCTGAGAAGTATGTCAAGGATAACGGACTTGCAACTGTTCAGGATGACGATGCACTTAAGGAGGCATGTCAGGCAGCCATAGAAAACAATCCAAAGGCTGTTGATGATTACAGAGGCGGCAAGGAGAAGGCTCTCGGAGCACTTGTCGGACAGGTTATGAAAGCTATGAAGGGTAAAGCAGATCCTGGATCTGTCAACAAGATGCTTAGGGAGATGCTGTAAATATGGAAGAAAACAGAAGAGTTAGAAAGAGGGACAGATACAAACGTCTCATAACAGTGGGCGAGGCCTGTGTACTCATCGCCGTGGAGCTGGTGCTGTTTGGACTAATGTGGTACCAGGACTATGAGGTAACGCTTACGCTTCCGTTCTGGAGAAGAGGAAACTGGGCGGTTATCGGAATGTATGGAATCATCATCATACTTTTTACCAAGCTGTATGGTGGTTACAGAGTCGGGTTCTTCAGACTGCTTGATATAGTTTACTCACAGTTGTTGGCTCTCGTGTGTGCCAATGTAGTTGGTTATCTGCAGCTCTGTATAATTTGTCGTGACTATGTAAAACCTGGACCGCTGCTGAAATTAACAGTATTTGAGGCGGTTGTTATATTGTTATGGATATTTATTTGCAGAGTTTTGTATGCAAAGATGTATCCGCCAAGGCATCTGCTTCTTGTATATGGATATAAGACTCCTATGGAATTTATAGACAAGATAAATGCCCGCAAGGATAAGTATATAATAGAAGACAGGATACATGTAAGTGAGGGTGAACAGGCTATAAAGGAGAAGATACTTCAGTACGACGGAGTAATCATTTGTGAGACAAAGGCTTATATCAGAAATGAACTTGTGAAGTACTGTTTTGAACACTCCATCAGATCATACGTTGTACCGAAGCTCTCAGATATAATCATACTTGGAGCGGAGCCTATCCATTTGTTTGATACGCCGATCCTCTTATCACGAAATCAGGGACTTACAGGTGATGATATGATTATTAAGAGAATCATGGATATTGTGTGTGGAGTCATTCTCCTTGTTATTGCATCTCCGTTCATGCTCATATCAGCACTTGCTATATGGCTCTATGACAGGGGACCTGTATTCTACAAGCAGGACAGACTTACTTTGAATGGCAAGATCTTTAAGATTATAAAGTTCAGAAGTATGAAGATTGATTCGGAGTCACAGGGGGCCCGGCTTGCAAAGAAGGATGATGACAGAATAACACCTGTTGGAAAATGGCTTAGAAAGCTTCATCTTGATGAACTGCCACAGCTTTTTAATGTCCTTAAAGGCGATATGTCGCTTGTTGGACCGAGACCTGAGAGACCTGAGATCGCTAAGCTTTATAAGAAGACCTTCCCAGAGTTTGATTACAGACTCAAGATGAAGGCAGGACTTACAGGATATGCACAGGTATATGGAAAATATAATACTACACCTAGAGACAAGGTGAAGCTGGATCTTACTTATTATGAGCAGTATTCAATATGGCTTGATATCAAACTGATGCTGCTTACTGTAAAGATCATGTTCCAGAAGGAGACGTCAGAGGGTGTGGCATCCAACATGACTACAGCTCTCAGAGATGGAGAGAAACTTCAGATTCCTGCTCCGGTAAATGTGAAACCGGAGGGCCTTGATGAGTCAGAGGATGCGTTCTATGATTTGAAGAAGAGTACGCATATTTCAGATGTGAGTGCAGAGACAGATACCATTGGTAAATAGAATATATATGGGTGAAGTGTATGATAAGTGATACTGTTTCAGTGGTTGTGCCTGCTTACAATTGCAGCGGCACAATAAAGAGTTCTGTGGATTCGGTCCTGGCTCAGAGTATTCCAACCAAAGTTATAGTTGTGGATGACTGCTCTTCGGATAATACACTGGAGGTACTTTCCTGTTATACGGGGGATCCAAGAGTCAATATTGTCAGAAATGAAAGCAACTTAGGAGTGGCAGCGTCACGCAACAAAGGTGTCGCAATGGCAGAAAGCAAGTACGTTGCGTTTATTGATTCTGATGATATGTGGCTCCCAGATAAATTGGAGAAGCAGTTGGAACTTGTAAAAAGAACAGGCGCAGTGCTGTGTTCAACTGCCAGAGAATTGATAAGCGAAGATGGTAAAAGAACGGGCAGAATCATAGAAGTCCCGGAGCGGGTAACATACAGTAAACTGCTCCGGGGAAATGTGATAAACTGTTCATCTGTACTTATAGACAGGGAAGTGGCACTGAAATATCCGATGGGCAATGATGATATACATGAGGATTATATATGTTGGCTTCAGATACTTCGTGATTATGCTTTTGCTGTTGCAGTAAATGAACCCCTTTTGCTATACAGACAGATGAAACACAGCAAGTCGGGATCCAAACTGTCATCTGCAAAAAAAACATTTGCGGTTTACAGGAAAGTTGGGTACGGTTTTTTTAGAAGCTGTATTTACTTTATATGTTATGCAGTAAATGGTGTTATAAAATATCTGTTGTGATCAGGAGATACGGTAATGGACGATGAAAATAAGAAGAGAGGACCAGGGCGTCCAACGGACAAGAGAAAGGATACAGTTCTCAGGCTGAGAATAGATGCAGATACCCATAAAAAATTAGGTGACTGCGCAGTGAGAAAGAAGGTATCTATGTCAGAACTTGTACGAGAAGCTATAGAAGATATAGTCAGACGAGAAAAAGAAGAGATAAATTGACTGGTATAAAAAAGCATCAATGGTATCGATCACAGATGATACCGTTGATGCTTTTTGTTGTGGAAACTACAATATGTAGCCGTTCTTTTTTAGAAGCTCTCTTGCAGAATCTATTGAATCGTTACCTGTTGCATTTTTAATAGGGGCAAATTCTTTTTCTCTGTCAACCTCAAAAGGAAGACATGTTCCCATGAATGCAATCATATCGAGAGCAAGTGTTTCAAATTTGTAGCCGTTTGGTTCGGCAGGCTTTATTATATCGCCATTTTCATCTACATAAGGAATGGCTTTTTTTACAATGTGGAGAGGCATGCTCTCGTTCATGATTTTCATAAGTCTGTCAACAGGAAAGATGTAGTTGAGAGTTACGCCGTAATTATATGCGTAGTCACCGTTCTCATCGCGTTCATCACGCATCTCTTCAGTCAGTTCATAGTACTCAACGATGTATGGCTTGCCGTGGTTGGTACAGAGAACACCGACTTTCTCATCTGGATAAGCTTTTTTTACAACTTTTCCGCCTGACAGGAAGCCTTCGGTTATGACTGCACCTAAAAATACCGGGTCAGCAATCCTCTGAAGAACGTTGTCAACGGAAAATACATTGATATATTTGATGTTGTGCTTGTTGATGGTCTCAAGATGTCCTGCCTTGCAGAGAGAAGAGAACCATCCACCGTTTCCATTTGGAGACATAGCTATGCGGCCCTTTTCCTCAAGATAAATTTTTCCATTGAAGTCTACAGATGGAACCATCTCCTGTTTGAAGAAATGAATGTGTTCAGGATCGTAGCCGAAGTAATCGTGCTCTTTGAAAAATGCAGTTGTATCATCGTGGTTCTTCTCATTCGTCATGATGAAGAAGTGAATCCAAGTGTCTGCAAGTTTTACGATGTCCATGGTATGCTCGATGAGAAGCTGGAAGATATACATATCTTTCGTAACGCCTACATTAAATGTTCCCTTTGGCCCATTAAATCCAAGACGTGTGCCCGGGCCACCTGCGAGAAGAACAAGAGCAAGCTCGCCGTTTTTTATAGAGGTGAGACCTGCGTTTAAATATGTGTCGTGCTTTTCGTTTATAGTGTCCATCTGAAGGGCGGCAACAGGTGCAATGTCTGAATCTTTGGCTGAGTTGTCTTTGTCGATCATATCGATGAGAGAAAAATCAATCTCTTCGATCTGTGAAAGCAGTGCAGCTTTGTCTGACTCGCTTAAAGTGTTATAGTATCTGAGTAAATGAAGCTGGTTTTTCTCTTCCAGCAGTTTGTATGCGCTTTCGTAGTTCATAAATTTCTCCTTAATAAATGTGTAGTGTCTGAAATTCTCTCTCCGTGTAACAAAATCAGTGATACTTTTTCTTGATAGCGATAGTATCTGTGAAAACCTTCCATATGTCTTTGAACTTGATCCTGCGGCCATTGGAATCGTCTCTGCTGTAGTTGAGCACGATAGGAGCCTCTGATATAGTATAGCCCTGCCTGTGTGCTGCAACGAGAATCTCGATATCAAATGCGTAGCCTGATACAGACAGATTCTCAGCAATAGGTTTGATGACCTCAGATCTGAACAGCTTGATTCCTGTCTGTGTGTCATGGATACCAAGATGGAAAAGCATCTTGAGCATGACATAGTAGCTGTAGCTCATGAATCTTCGTATAGGTGGATAATCCAGCTTGGATTCTGGATGAAGCTTAGAGCCGATGACTATGTCTGAGTCGGTGCTTTTCATCTGTTTCATGAACGGCTTAAGTAGTGTAGGACTGAGCTCAAGGTCTGAATCCAGAAAAGCGATATATGTTCCAGAAGCCCGTCTGATACCCATTGTTATGGCGTGCCCCTTGCCCTGGTTATCCTCATATCCCGCATCTATTATATGCGGATCTTCCCTGGCGGCTTCACAAATAAGCTGCGCTGTGGAATCGGTACTGCCGTCGTTCACCGCAATTATCTCATAGCGGTGAAGGAAAGTACTAAGTATACGGCTTGTTTCTAATAAGTTTTCTTTGATATGCTGTTCTTCATTGTAAGCTGGCATGACAACCGACAATGTTATCTTTTTTTCTGTTTCCATCTCTTTTTACTCCTGTAACCAATATGTCCATAGTTTTGAACATAATTATCTATTAGTATACTTTTTTACAGTATAAGTGTCAAATAAATTACTACATAAATAGATGAATTAAGGTGAAATAAGATGTTTTTCAAATTAAGCTATCATAAATTCTTTTGGTGTTTTAAGGAGCAGTGTGTTACTATTTATGTAGTATCAAATCGAAAAATTAGATATAAAAGTAATGACAGGGAGGTACGAAACATGAAGAAATGCAAGAAATGCGGATGTGATGTAGCGGATAATATAGATGTCTGTCCAAATTGCGGATCAATTGATCTTGAAAATGGTTCATCACAGAGTCAGGGGAATTCGCAGCAGAGATATGACCAGCAACAGATGTATGGTCAGCAGACGTACGGTCAGCAAGGTTACGACCGGCAGCAGATGTACGGTCAGCAGCAGACGTACGGCCAGCAGGGATATGGTCAGCAGACGTACGGTCAGCAGGGATATGGTCAGCAAGGTTACGGCCAGCAGCAGATGTACGGCCAGCAGGGGTACGGTCAGCAGCAGACGTACGGCCAGCAGGGATATGGCCAGCAGCAGACGTACGGCCAGCAGGAATATGGCCAGCAGACGTACGGTCAGCAGGGATATGGTCAGCAAGGTTACGACCAGCAGCAGATGTACGGCCAGCAGACGTACGGTCAGCAGGGATATGACCAGCAGCAGATGTACGGCCAGCAGGATTATGATCAGGCGATGGCTGAGGGACAGATTCCAGGTAATGGCGGAACTGATGTACCAGGCAAGTCCAAGAAGACACTGATAATCGTGCTTAGCTGTGTTGCGGCAGCAATTATCGTTCTGACAGTTCTCGGTATCATATTTGTCCCAGGTATAGTATCAAAATCAAAGGCAAAAAAGGCAGTGAATGAGTATGTGTCCAATATTGAAGATTTGAAAGTTGGAAAAGTTGTTGAAATGACAGCTCCAAAGGGACTGATAAAGGATGTTATGTGTGATATAGCAAAAGAAATGGATGCTGACGAGGATGACATCCGTGAACTCAGAGAAGATTTTGATGACGAATACAGCGATATGCTTGACAGCATAGATGAAGAAATTTATGATGAGGACGTTCAGATAAAATTTGACGATTTTGAGATAAAAGGTATAGAAAATGCTGATGTAGAATCAGTTATTGAAGACTTCTATAGTGATTCAGGACTGAAACCGTCAGATATTGGTGGATATTCGGCTGATGATATCTACGAAAGCTTCGAAGAGGGAATAGAGAAGTACGGTATAGATGAGGACAGAATATATAGAATTGATGTGTCTTATGATCTTAAGATAAAGGCTGATGGTGAAAGCTATGATATGGATGCACTGAATAATCTTCTCACACAAAATAAAATAAATTATGATGTGAACAAAATAATGGATCATATGTATGTATATGAGTACGATGGTGAATATTATGTAATTCCGGGTGTTGAAGATGTACTTGCATATGCCCTTAAGTTATCTTCCAGTTATTACATGGGATGGTAATATAAGCATAAGGGGTATTGCATATTCGGTATCTGTAGACTTATAATCATCTGTATTTAGATAAAGAAAGAACAGCAGGAGTTGATGCTGTTCTTTCTTTTATATGTAGAGTTTATCTTTTATTTAAGGTGTTGTAAAAGCAAATAATATAATGTATTATAAAGCGAGGTAACGACATTTTTAGATTTTTTGATAAAGGAGCTCCAATGGATAATAAGAATAAAAAGAGCAGAATGTCCTCGGATTATGATGAGGATATGGATTGGCTCAATGACGATGACGACTACCTGGAAGATGGTGGATTGCTCGGATCGTTATTGTTCGGAGATAAGAAGAAAAAGAAGAAAAAAGCTGATGCCAGAAAGAATGTGGAAAAAACCGCCAGATCATCAAGAAAACCAGCGGAAGATACAGGTGCGGTTTCAGCGAATAGAAGAGCAGAAAGTACATCAGACAAACCGGTAAGACGAAGAAGGGTCTCTGATGACAGAACGCCAGTAAGGCTTGAGAATGAAGAGAGACGTGCGGACAGACCTGAGAGAAAAGAACGCCCGGTTAGAAAACCGGCAGAATCTGTTGGAACGGCAGGGGAGTATGATGAGTATTATCATGAGGACAGCCGGGCCAGAAGGGCGAAGAATGCATCGAGAAACAGAATACAGGAGGCTGAGAAGAAGGCCAGACGTCAGATAAGAAATGATGCACCGGAGAGCGGCAGCTCGTCAGTGGACAATCTATTGAAAGAGGTGAATAATCTCGAGACCAACAGCAGAAGCAGGCATGAAGAACTCAGAAGAGAGGCCTGGGAGCGCACACAGCGCAATGTTGCCAAGGCAAAGGCTGAGGTTGAACGGCTTGAGTTTGAGCGTGAGCAGAACGAGAAAGAAGAGGCAAGAAAGCTCAGAGTTCGGCAGGAGATGCAGAGACGGCAGGAAGCTGACAAAATACGACAGGCGAAGAAGGCTGATGAAGACAGTGTACAGAATGTGGGAACGGCTGACAAGAAAGTGGAGATCCCAGAAGCAGACGTTCAGGAGACCAACTCTGTAGAAAAAAGCATCAACAATGCAGAGAATATTGTTCCGGATATTGTAGCTGACATTCAACCTGAAGAGACAGTAACGGAAGAGGTCCCAGAGGCATCATCGGCAGATCAGGACGATACATATGATGTATCAGATGATATAGAAGATGATGACAACACAGATCCTGCTGCAAAAAGATCGGACATGCTGGATATGGACGAGCTTGATAGGATTGAGAAGGATATAGATGAGGATAAACTCAGTTATTCAGAGTCAGATACAGCGGATCTTGGACTTGGTGAGATAGGAAAGGCTCTTGGATTTGATGCTGTGGATCTTGAAGATGACGAGGAAGAGCCTGAGGATGATACAGAATCAGACAGTGAGAAGTTCTTCAGAGAGAATCTTCTTGACGAGTCAGATCCTAAGGTTGTTAATCCAGAGAGAAAGAAACTGAACATAAGCACGAAGGTGTGGGCTATAGCATTCTTCGTCCTTCTGGCTATGTTTATACTTATCTGCGTAATCTACGTGAAGAATTATGCAAGGATGAAGTATAACGAGATGGATATAAATGAGATCAGTGAAGATCAGCTCCTGACCAACACCGGAGTAAAGGATGCGACAAGCGGTTATAGGACAATAGCGCTGTACGGAGTTGATTCCAGAGATCAGAATCTTGGTTCTGGAACAAACAGTGATAGTATAATTATTGCAAGCATTAACGAGGGTACACAGGAGATAAAGCTTGTATCTGTATACAGAGATACACTTATGGAGATTGCAAGCGGTTCTATGGATGTGAGCCAGAAGGTAAATTATGCATATCAGGTTGGCGGTCCTGTGACAGCCATCAATACGCTGAATACGAATCTGGATTTAAATATAACAGATTATGTTGCGGTTGATTTCAATGCGATGGCAAGTATCATCGATGCTGTTGGTGGTGTTGATGTGAATATCCTTGATGATGAAGTCAACAATTTCAATAAGAATCTTGCTGAACAGATAAGTCTGTCAGGTGCATATTCATCAGGAATCACAGAGGCTGGGCAGTATACTCTTGATGGTCAGCAGGCGGTGGCGTACTCAAGAATAAGATCAACGGGCAAGGGTGATATAACGAGAACAGAGAGACAGAGAATAGTCCTCATGAAGGTTATAGATAAACTGCTTAAAGCGGATGCAGGTTCGCTCGACTCATTTGTGGACGTATCATTTAAGTGCATATCAACAAGCCTTAACAAGGATGATATACACAATCTTGTAAAGAGTGTGGCCAAGTATAAAGTTGTAGATACTGCAGGATTCCCGTTTGCATATGAGACAGCGGATTTAACAGACAAGGGCAACTGTATAGTTGCTGCTGATATGGCGGCGAATGTACAGGCACTCCATGAATATCTGTACGGCACTAAGAACTACAGGGTTTCATCAGAGGCAGCAGCAATCAATTCAAGCCTTGCAGAAGAATCAGGTGTGCAGGCACAGAAAGTCATAGTAAGTACAGAGAACCCTGGCAATGGCATAAAGGATGACGGTGAGGATGGCGATCTGAGGACCATCAAGGAACCACCAAAGGGTATGATAGTAGAAGAGTAATCAATAATAATTCAATATGATATGGCCTAAGGCGGCTGTGAAAGATATTAAATGGTCTTTCACAGCCGCCTTTTTGCATTAAAATAGTACCAAAAAATAAAATATATCACACACAATAACTTGAAATGTATATACAATAGCAATAAAAAAATACAATTCAAAAACAGTCAGACAATTCTCCTAAAAAAGTTGTTTACAAACAGAGAGAATGGTAGTAATATATCAAAAACGATAAAACACTTGAGAAAAATATAAAAATAAGAATATTTACTTGAGAAACTAAAGTAAAAAACAAATTATCGTTGAGAATGACAAAAACATGGAAAGGACGGAACAGGACATGATTGAGAATAAGAGAGCAGAGAATACCGGATTATATGACCCAAGCTTTGAGCACGATAACTGTGGTATCGGTGCCGTTGTCAATATCAAAGGTATCAAGACACATGACACAGTGAACAATGCTCTCAAGATTGTTGAGAATCTTGAGCACAGAGCAGGAAAGGACGCAGAGGGCAAGACCGGAGACGGTGTAGGTATACTCCTTCAGATATCACATAAGTTTTTCACCAAGGCTGTATCGGAACTCGGATATGACCTTGGAAAGGAAGGCGACTATGGAATAGGAATGTTCTTCTTTCCACAGAAAGAGCTGCCTCGCAAGCAGGCTATGAAAATGTTTGAGGTCATAGTGGAGAAGGAAGGACTTGAGTTCATTTGCTGGAGAGAGGTTCCTACAACACCTGGAATCCTTGGCAAGAAGGCAATAGATGTCATGCCATGCATCATGCAGGCGTTCATCAGAAGACCTGAGACAGTGAAGGCCGGAATGGATTTCGACAGGAAGCTCTACTTCGTCAGAAGAATATTTGAGGAGAGCAATGATGACACATATGTTCCATCACTTTCCAGCAAGACCATAGTATATAAAGGAATGTTTCTCGTTGGAGAGCTCAGAATGTTCTACAACGATCTTCAGGATCCTGACTATGAGTCAGCTATAGGACTTGTTCATTCAAGATTCTCAACGAACACAACACCATCATGGCTCAGAGCTCATCCATATAGATACCTGTGCCACAACGGTGAGATCAATACCATAAGAGGAAATGAGGACAAGATGATCGCCCGCGAGGAGACCATGGAGTCTACCATCATGCAGGATGAGATGTACAAGGTTATGCCTGTTCTTGATCCGGATGGCTCAGATTCAGCTAGACTTGACAACTGCCTTGAGTTCCTGGTACTGAACGGCATACCACTTCCTATGGCGGTCATGATCACCATCCCTGAGCCATGGGAGAACGACAGAGCCATGAGTCAGGAGAAGAAGGACTTCTATCAGTATTATGCAACCATGATGGAGCCTTGGGATGGTCCTGCTTCTATATTATTTACAGACGGTGAGCTCATGGGCGCAGTCCTTGACAGAAACGGACTGAGACCATCGAGATACTATATAACAGATGACGACTACCTTGTACTTTCATCAGAGGTTGGAGTCCTTGACGTGGATCCATCGAGGATCGTAAAGAAGGATCGTCTCAGACCGGGCAAGATGCTTCTTGTAGATACCGTGAACGGACGTCTCATATCAGATGAGGAGATCAAAGAGAAGTATGCGCTTGCCAAGCCATATGGTGAGTGGGTAGACAGCAATCTTGTTCATCTCGCTGATCTGAAGATCCCGAACATCAGAGTTCAGGAGTACACAGATGAGGAGAGGGCAAGACTTCAGAAAGCATTTGGCTACACCTACGAGGATTTCAAGAACACCATATATCCTATGGCAGAGAAAGGTGCGGAGGCCATCAGTGCCATGGGTACTGACACACCGCTGGCAGTCCTTTCGAACAGCCACAAGCCACTGTTCAACTTCTTCAAGCAGTTATTTGCACAGGTTACAAATCCTCCTATCGATGCGATCAGAGAGGAAGTTGTCACATCCACATCGGTATATCTCGGAAAGGACGGCAACATCCTTGAAGAGAAGCCGGAGAACTGCCATGTGCTGAAGATCAACCATCCAATACTGACAAATACAGATCTTCTGAAGATCAAGAATATGAATGTACCTGGACTTAAGGTTGCGACACTTCCTATTCTTTATTATAAGAACACATCCATGGAGAAGGCTCTGGACAGACTCTTCATCGAGGCCGATAAGCTCTACAGAGATGGTGTAAATATACTCATTCTCTCAGACAGGGGCGTTGACGAGAACCATGTGGCAATCCCATCACTTCTTGCAGTGTCAGCTATGCAGAAGCATCTGGTACGTACAAAGAAGAGAACAGCGGTTGCGATCATCCTTGAGAGTGCTGATCCAAGAAATGTTCATCACTTTGCAACACTTCTCGGATACGGTGCATGTGCAGTCAATCCATATCTTGCAATAGAGACGATCAAGCAGATGGTAGATTCACATCTGCTGAACAAGGATTTCAATGCGGCTGTCGATGATTACAACAGCGCAATATGTCACGGAATAGTAAAGATCGCATCCAAGATGGGTGTATCAACTATACAGTCATACATGGGTTCACAGATATTTGAGTGTATCGGTCTTTCAAAGGACGTTGTGGACAGATACTTTACAAATACAGTAAGCCGTGTAGGTGGTTCTGGTATAAAAGAGCTTGAGAAGACAGTTGATGATCTCCACTCATCAGCATTTGATCCGCTTGGACTCAACACAAACCTTGCTCTCACAAGCATCGGTGCACACAAGTTCAGAAGCGGCAAGGAGGAGCACCTGTACAATCCTGTTACTATACATCTTCTTCAGGAGGCTACAAGGCGCGGCGACTACAAGATGTTTAAGCAGTACACAGCAGCGCTCCATGACGAGCAGAAGCCATTCCACCTGAGAGGCCTTATGGACTTCAAGTTTGCTGATAAGCCGATTCCACTTGATGAGGTTGAGCCTGCAAGTGAGATCGTGAAGAGATTCAAGACAGGTGCCATGAGTTACGGAAGTATATCACAGGAGGCACATGAGTGTATGGCCATCGCTATGAATGAGCTGGGCGGCAAGTCCAATTCAGGAGAGGGCGGTGAGTCGATAGAGAGACTTACGATCGGAAAGGATGGCAAGAACAGATGCTCAGCCATCAAGCAGGTTGCATCAGGAAGATTTGGTGTCACATCGAGATATCTTGTGAGTGCCAAGGAGATACAGATCAAGATGGCACAGGGAGCAAAGCCTGGCGAGGGCGGACATCTTCCAGGTGGAAAGGTATATCCATGGATCGCAAAGACAAGACTTTCAACACCGGGTGTAAGCCTTATCTCCCCACCACCACACCACGATATCTATTCGATAGAGGATCTTGCACAGCTCATCTACGACTGCAAGAACGCAAACCGTGATGCGAGAATATCAGTAAAACTTGTGTCCGAGGCCGGTGTTGGTACAGTAGCTGCCGGTGTTGCAAAGGCTGGAGCACAGGTCATCCTGATCTCAGGTTACGACGGTGGAACAGGTGCAGCACCTAACAACTCAATTCACTATGCAGGACTTCCTTGGGAGCTCGGACTTGCAGAGACACATCAGACACTTATCATGAATGATCTCAGAAACAAGGTTATCCTTGAGGCAGACGGTAAGCTGATGACAGGCCGTGACGTTGCTATAGCTGCAATGCTCGGCGCAGAGGAATTTGGATTTGCAACAGCGCCGCTTGTAACTATGGGATGTGTCATGATGAGAGTATGTAACCTTGACACATGTCCTGTCGGTATAGCAACTCAGAACCCAGAACTCAGAAAGAGATTCAGAGGAAAGCCAGAGTACGTGAAGAACTTCATGCTGTTCATAGCAGAGGAGCTTCGTGAGTACATGAGCAAGCTCGGAGTCAGAACAGTCGATGAGCTGGTTGGACGTTCAGATCTTCTGATGAGCAGCGACAGAGCTGACGAGAGAAATGTCATACTGGACAAGATAATCAACAACCCATATATAGATATGCCGCAGAACAAAGTAAAGTATCATGAGAAGAATGTATATGATTTCCAGCTTGAGAAGACCGTGGATATGACGGTTCTCATGAAGAAGCTTGGACCGGCTCTGGAGAAGAGGCAGAAGAAGAGCGTGGAGCTGGATGTAGGAAATACAGACAGGTCTGTTGGAACAATATTCGGTTCAGAGATTACTAAGAGATACGGTGAGACACTTGACGACGACACTTATATCGTCAAATGCAATGGTGCCGGAGGACAGAGCTTTGGAGCGTTTATACCAAAGGGCCTTACTCTGGAACTTGTGGGCGACAGCAACGATTACTTTGGAAAGGGACTTTCAGGAGGAAAACTTATAGTCTATCCACCTCGCTCTGTAAGCTTTAAGCATGAGGATAACATCATCATTGGAAACGTAGCACTGTACGGAGCAACAAGCGGTAAGGCGTTCATCAACGGTGTTGCAGGTGAGAGATTTGCAGTGCGTAACTCAGGTGCTGTGGCAGTTGTAGAGGGTGTCGGAGATCACGGATGCGAGTACATGACAGGCGGTAAGGTTGTGGTGCTTGGAACAACAGGCAAGAACTTTGCAGCCGGTATGAGCGGCGGTGTCGCTTATGTACTTGATATGGAGAATGACCTGTACAAGAGACTTAACAAGGAAATGATATCCATAGAGTCAGTCACTGACAAATATGAGGTGAGCGAGCTTAAGCAGCTCATCATGGATCATGTAAACTACACAAATTCAGATATAGGAAAGAAGATCCTTGACGATTTTGAGAACTATCTTCCAAAGTTCAAGAAGATCATTCCAAAGGATTACAAGAAGATGATGAACATGATCGTTGCATTTGAAGAGAAAGGCTTAAGCCGAGAGAAGGCAGCTATCGAAGCGTTCTACAAGGTTAAGAATGGAGGTAAGTAGGAATGGGAAAACCAACTGGATTTTTAGAGTATGAGAGAAAGACAAGTACAGAGCTTGCCCCAAAGGAAAGAATCAAGAACTTCAACGAATTCCATATTCCGCTTAGCCGAGAAGAGCAGAGACTTCAGGCTGCAAGATGTATGGATTGTGGCGTACCATTTTGCCAGGCGGGAATGAATATATGTGGAATGACATCCGGATGTCCACTGAACAATCTCATACCTGAGTGGAATGATATGCTGTATAACGATAATTTTGAGCACGCATTTGCAAGACTCAGCAAGACGAACTGCTTCCCTGAGTTCACAAGCCGTGTATGTCCTGCACTCTGCGAGAAGGCATGTACATGCAATCTGAATGGAGAGCCGGTGTCTGTGCGTGAGAATGAGAGGGAGATCATAGAGTATGCATTTACCCATGATCTTGTAAATGATGAGCAGCCAAAGGTTCATTCCGGCAAAAAGGTTGCTGTCATCGGATCAGGTCCTTCAGGACTTGCGGTGGCAGATCAGCTCATAGGCCGTGGCCATGATGTGACTGTATATGAGAGAAGTGACAGGCCGGGTGGACTTCTCATGTATGGTATTCCGAATATGAAGCTTGAGAAGCAGATAATAGACAGACGAATAGATGTCATGAAGAAGCGCGGAATAAAGTTTGTACTTAACACGGAAGTTGCAACCGGAAAGGCTGCTGCAAAGACTGTATGTCCAAAAGATGACCAGATGACAGGGTACCTTAAGAATAAGAACCTCAAATATGTAAAGGCCGAGGATCTGCTTAAGGAGTACGACGCAGTAGTGCTTGCATGTGGTGCGGCAAATCCAAGAGACATCAAGGTGCCTGGAAGAGAGGCGAAGGGAATATACTTTGCAGTTGATTTCCTTAAGACAACGACCATGAGCCTTGTTAATTCAGGATTTGCAGATAAACAGTTTGTAAACTGTAAGGGTAAAAATGTTCTTGTTATCGGTGGCGGTGACACAGGAAATGACTGCGTTGGAACAGCAGTCCGTGAGGGCGCTGTAAACGTAATCCAGCTTGAGATGATGCCAAAGGCGCCAGACAGCAGGACACCTGACAATCCATGGCCGGAGTGGCCAAAGATCTGCAAGACAGATTACGGCCAGCAGGAGGCTATAGCAGTATACGGACATGATCCGAGAATCTATGAGACTACAGTCAAAGAGTTCATCAAGGACAAGGATGGAAATGTCAAGGCGGCCAAGTGCGTGAAGCTTGACTGGAAGAAGAATCCTGAGACTGGCAGGATGAGTATGACAGAAATCGAGGGCAGTGAGTACATCGTTGATTGTGATGTGGTACTTATTGCAGCTGGTTTCCTAGGATGTCAGACTTACGTAGCTGAGAGCTTTGGTGTAGAACTCAATGAAAGAACAAATGTAAAAACGGAATGCCCGAAGTCGTATGCGACAAACGTGCCAAAGGTATTTGTGGCCGGTGATATGCATAGAGGACAGTCTTTGGTAGTATGGGCTATCCGTGAAGGTCGTGAGGCAGCAAAAGCAGTAGAGGAGCTTCTGCTTGGTTATACGAACCTGCAGTGATGTAATTGTGGAACAAACGGTCAAAAATAGGGGGCGAATGATATTAACAGACCATTCGCCCCCTATTTTTGACCGTTCGCCTGTAAAAGTATACAAAATTTGTACAAATCGTGTTAATTTATAAGAGATGCATTTTATACGTAGTATAGTATGAAATTGTTCAATAATATGGGAGATAAAAGATAGATGTACAGGATAGCTATATGTGATGACGATAAAGGAGAACTGGAATATGTGGAACGGATAATAGAAAAGGCATTTGTCAGAAAAGATGTTCAGTCCACTTATAAAACATATACAAATGCAAAAACTTTACTAGAGGACAATAAGCAGGAGCCTTTTGATCTGGTGTTTCTTGATCTTGATATGCCTGGAATCAATGGAATGGAAACGGCTGAGAATATAGGAATGCAGGAAGGAAGAACTGAGATAGTATTTGTTACCAATCATGAAGAGCTGGTATACAAGGCGTATAGATTTAAAGCCATTGGGTTTATTCGTAAAAAGTATCTTGAGGAGGAGATAGATGAAATAATTGATATTTTCTTCAAAGAGATGGCTTACAGAGAACAGTATCTTGTATTTAAGGATTCAAGGACAACTTATAAAATATTGTCACAGGATATAATGTATATGCAGAGCGCTGATCATTATGTAGATGTAGTTACGCATGATACTAGATATGTAGTCAGGGATAGTATGAATAACATAGAAAAGATGTATTCTGATTGTGGCTTTATACGAATCCATGCAAGATATATAGTTAATTACAAATATATATATTCGTTAGAAAAAAATGAGGTGGTTCTGACAGATGGGCGTAAACTGCCAATGAGCAGAGCTAAGGGAAGCAGCGTAAAGCAGCTGTTCCAATATTATTCGAGGAGATAAGATGAGTATATTCTGGAATGTAATAGAACTTACGGCTACCGCGTTTGAAAGTTATATCATCGTGTCGGCTATAACGGCAATATTTGGACATAGATATGCCGAAAATAAGGGGAAAATAATTGATATATTGTTTATGATGGCTGCAACAGGGTATGTGACTTTGCTTAATCATTTTTATCAGTTTGAAGGTATGCTTTCATTGACGATCTTATTGTTATATATATTGTATGCCGTGTTTTTCACCAATGGAAGGGTGATCAATAAGGTACTGTCGACTGTCATGTTGTTCTCACTGGTAATTTTGATAAATGTGTCAGTGACGATGTGTATGTCTATGGTACTTGGAATTCGGGATACGGTGATTTTTACTGATAGTGATGGAGCAAGATTGTTTGCTTTGTTCCTCACAAAGATCATATATTTTGCTGTTACAAGAATGATCGTACATATGTATAAAAAAGATTTTATTGAACTTGCGACCAATGAGACTGTACTTATGGTTGCCATGTTTGGATTGTTATTTATTATATGTACAGTGCTCATAAGACTGCAGATGAGGTATCCGGAGATAAAAGATTCTGTGTTTGGGGCTGTGTTCTGTGCACTGCTTTTATATGTTTTTGTTTATTATATGCTTGGTAAGATAGCAAGAGATAATAAGGATAAGATGCAGATAAAATTGCTTGAGACCCAGCTTTCTGAGCAGAAAAATCTGATGGAAGAGGCAGGACAGGTACATAGGGATATAAAAAAGACAGAACATGATCTAAAGCATCATTTATTCAGTGTGCTTGGTATGGTAAAGATGGGTAAGACTGAAGATGCGGAACAATATCTGGAGAGCTTGCTTCATCATTATGAGGCAAGTGTATTCAGGTACATACAATTGGACAACAGCGCAATATCAAGTATATTGAACTTCAAAATAGGCAGATGCCACTCTAGCAATATAGATATGAAAACAGAGATAGAGACAGATTTTGACGGATTTTCTGATACTGACATATGTGTTCTTCTTGCAAATGTGTTGGACAATGCGATAGAGGCAAGCGAGAAAGTATCGGTACCGAAGATTCTGGTGCACTTGTGGGACGATAAGGGATATCTTCATATAGATGTGAGGAACAGGATAGAACAGTCGGTACTTACAGATAATAGAGAACTGGCTACTACGAAGTTGGACAAAGATAAACATGGACTTGGAATTTACTCAATATCCCAGATAGTAAATCGTTATGATGGAATGAAGGATCATTATGAAAAAGGAGGGTATTTTATAACGGATATATGGCTTAAAAGACCAGAAAAAAATATATGATGAATACCAAATTCGACAAAAAACATACCATACTCGACATGAAGATTGTTGGATAAGTGAATCAGTTATATAACGAGATAAGAGGTGATTAGATGATTACATCGATAGCTCGTTATGTAACTGATTTTTTATTGCGGGAAAATGTAATATGTGCAGAATATGCGGATTTGTATATATATGGGTTTGAGGTGATCCAAGCAGGCGCGGTCAACATAATGATTGTGTTATTTATGGGTTTATTATTTGATCAGCTGATAAATGGATTGATATTTTGGCTTGCATTTTGTATGCTGAGGAAATTTTGCGGCGGATATCATGCGGATACATATCTCAAATGTAATCTATTACTTGCATTAAATGTGGGGATGGTTATGGCAATTCTTGCGATGAAATGCACGGTATCTATCCTTGTAAATTGCATTGTATGTGTTTTATGTCTGATTGTAATTTGGAGATATGCACCTATACAGAATAAAAATAAAGAATTATCCAAAAAACAGGTGAGAAGATACAAAATAAACTCAATAATATTAGGGATATTGTTGTTTTGTATTTCATTAACTGTGGGTAATGGAAAATATATGTTTAGTACAGATATCAATCTGGCATTGATGTCTGTTGCTATAGCCATGATGGTGGAAATATGTATGGGAAGGAGGAGAGCAAAAGGTGAAAAGAATATTGAAAAATAGTCTTATGAAGTTTGTGGCAAATGCTGGGTATGTCGCAGCAAAAAGAGCTGTTGGATCTGCATCAATCTATGGTTATCATTAGCCAAAGGAACCTAAGATTGTAGACCGTTTGGTTGAAAAACGACCATTAAGTAAAAGAACAGTTGAGAGTTTTAAAATGAAAATTAAATTTATGAGGGAGAGATAAGTTATGAAGAAAATAGGTAAAGATTTAAAGAAGAAGGTAGTTATGTTTACTATGGCGGGAGCTATGGCTTTTTCAGGGGCTGCAGGGGCAGCCGGTACTGCGTATGCAAATCTGAAAAATACTGATATATACAGCAGTGATATAAATCAAGAAGCCAATACAGATAATGCACCATTTAGCCATGGGAACAATAATTCTGTAAGTTATACTAGTTTTAGATATAAAAGCAATTCTACTAAAGTGTTTATATATCCTACGGTTGGTCCGATGCTTTATTATAGAGTTCAAGGCGCAAAAACATCTGCAGGAAGTGGTGTTGAAAATAAGTCAAATGCTCATGGGGTTCCGGTAGGTGTTCAAGCCAGTTTTACAAATCAAGTTAGAGAGAGTGGTATGTCTTACGCAAGACTTAAGATGAGACATTCTACAACGGTTCCGATTGACTCTAAGGGATGGTGGAGTCCTGATTCAACAAAAAATTACACTATATATGATTGAAATTAAGTAAAAATAAAGATTAAACTATCCTGCTATACAGCATAGCTGTATGGCAGGTGTTTAACTCAATTGGAGGACAAGTAAAATTGAATAAGAAGAAATATGTTGCTGTATCAATGTTGGTGCTGATAATTATAGTGACAATTATGTTGGCTTATTGGCTGCAGAAGAACAAAGAGCCAGTGACAGAGCGGGTAAGTTATAAAGTTACTGAGACGGATGCAAACAAAAAGACAACAGCTATGTCAGTTACAGAAAGCAGCATGGATAATGATTCAAATGATACAACGGAAGATTACCAAGATGAATGCGGCGACAATATTATGATGATTGGACGTGTAAAGATTGAGTTATTGTCAGCCGATGTGCTTGAAGGCAGGGATATAAGTGCAGAGATGAAATATCCTGTAGAGAATTTTAAGTCTAAGGAACTTCCAGCAGAAAATTTGTCCGAGGAAATTACCGATTGGGACGCAGTATGTGAAGCATCTCCTGAATTTAAGAAATTGCAGGAATCCTCATATGGGGAATACACAAATGAAGAAGCTGCAGAAATAAATGAACGTGCAAGTGATTTGATAGACAGTTGTACTACAACTGTTGTCAGACCACAGAAAGTATATTTTATAAAGTGTCGGCTTACAAATGAGGGCACTCAAACAGTGACTAACACATTACCATTAGAGGTAACAAGTGTTTCTGATACAGGGGAAATGACATTTAGAGAAGATCTTAAGTATTATGATAAGCCGATTTATACTGATGGAGATGAAAGGTCAATGAAATATTTTTTCTTCAGACTTGCTGGTAATGAGAGCATGGAGTGTACGATCGGACTTGTGGTTCCTCAAGAGTTTGGGGAGAATGACCATCATTATTACGGTGATAGACCTTTGACTGCAAATGGGGAGCCGTGTCAATATGATCCTGCAGCTTTGCCGAATTATGTGGATATAGATGCACTTCCAAAGCCCGAGGAATGAGATGGTGCGCTTACGAGCCGTAAGCGAGTAACTATCAATGCGCACCATCAATCTGCCACAGAGCCTGAGCTCTGTGGCGTTCAATAGTTTGGAGGATGTGAGATATGAAGAGAAAAAGATGTGTGGTTATGTCGGTAATACTGTTAATGCTGTTTGCAGGAACAGGTGCCGCTACGTATAAGATGCAGAAGAATAAAAAATCAGTTTCAGACAGGACTGAAGAGAAAACTTCGGAAATAAGTACCCAGAAAAACAGTGATACAGAATCCGGTGATACGGGACAGGCTGAAGAACAGCCGGCAGATGTGACGGACACGGAAGCCGGTTCAGACAGTGATAATGCAACAACGGAAGATTACAGAGGAAAAAGTGGTGACAACATCCTGATGATAGGCAGTGTGAAAGTTGAACTTTTATCCGCTGATGTACTAGATGGCAGGAATGAAGAGGTAAGTACGGAGACAAAGTACCCTGTAGAATATTTTAAGTCACAGTCTCTTCCGGCAGATAATGTGACAGAAGATGTAACAGACTGGGATACAATACTTGAAGTGTCTCCTGAATTTAAGGAATTCAATCAAGCTCCGTTTGGGACATATACCGGGGAAGAGACAGTGGAGAAAATGGAAAGCTTCAGTGATTTGATAGACAGCTATACTACAACTGTAGTCAGACCACAGAAAGTATATTTTATTAAGTGCCGCCTTACAAATGAGAGTTCCAGTGCCGCAATGGATACGCTGCCGCTAGAGGTTACAAGTGTATCTGATACTGGGAAAATGACATACAGAGAGGATCTTAAATATTTTGATAAGCCTATATATACAGAGGGAGAAGACCGGGATAAAAAGTATTTCTTTTTTAAACTTGCCGGTCATGAGAGCATGGAGTGTACGATCGGACTTGTGGTTCCACAGGAATTTGATGAAAACGACCGACACTATTATGGAGACAGTCCATTTGATGCAAGTGGAGGCTCTATTCAGTACGATCCCACAGTCCTTCCAAATTTTGTGGATATAGATGCACTTCCAAAACCCGAGGAATGAGATGGTGCGCTTACGAGCGCAAGCGAGTAACTATTAATGCGCACCATCGACCTGCCACAGAGCGTAAGCTCTGTGGCGATACCCGAGATGGTGCGCTTACGAGTGTGAGCGAGTCACTATTAATGCGCACCATCGACCTGCTACAAAGAATGTCACATTTATGACAGGTTGTTCGTTATATAAAATAGAACAGGCAGTGTTCCAATGGAGGATATGAGAAAAATGAGAAAAAGAAGCAGGGTTATATATGCAATGATGTGTGCAGCTCTTATGATGTCGGGCTGCAGTAATGATAAAGGTGTAAACAGCGATGATGCCGGGAAAGCTGATATGGGTTTTGCTGTATCAGAAGCTGGTGCTGCGGATGAAAATGGAAGTCTGCTTGCACAGCAGCTGGGAATTCCCGGGAGTGTCCAGATGGATCTTCCGGCTGATGGTACAAACCTGAAGAAGATCACGCTGGATGACAAGGATGTAATTGTTCCGGACAGGGATAGAATGTACACAAAATCCTACAGGATGGGAATTTTGACAGATGAGACCCGTGAGGAGATAGTAAAATCTTTTCTTGATGAAAGCGACGGTATATATAATTATCCGGAAGAGTTATTCAATGAGAAGGATAAAGACAGGGAGTCTGTGGAGCAGTTCTTCGAAGATAACAGTGGAGAGAAGCCGGATTACAGTGGCGAATATTTTATAGGAAAGATAGATGGCGAGCCCTATGTCGTAAGATTTATGGACACATCGTGGTCGATAGATGAAGCTGTGGCGGTGTCAAGGGTATGTAAAGATGAGGTCACTGACGAGATGGCAGCAAAACAGATAAGCAGTATAAGGTATTATGATTATAATCCTGATGTGCTGAAGGAAGAGAGCACAGAGCAGGAAGACGGTACAGATGAAGAGGCGGCAAACAGCTGCGGGATGAATAAGGAAGAGGCCGGAAAAAAGGCTGCTGATGACATGGCTGCATGGGGATTCAATGATGTGGTGCAGACGTCGATCACAGACATGTATAAAGCCTATGAAGGGGATCATTTTAATGTCCTGGAGTATGATAAGGATGGATACACAGTCAGGTTTGATGCGTCAGTCAATGATGTAACACTGTATCAGCCTATGTCCCTGAGCATTGATACCATAGTAAATCCTGACGGAGAAGAAGGCGGCCTTATGGACACCAGCAGATATTACAGTTCAGAGAGGTCTTATTATACCCTGTCGTTCAACGAGGATGGACTTATGGACTTTTATGGATACTGGCCAATGAGATCTGATGATGATCTTCATCCGGTGGATCATCTCATCACATGGGATGAGGCTGTGGACGGACTGAAAAAGGCCATACCGGATCACTTTGCCGGTTACAAAGGGTATTCAGAAGTCAAATTTAATGATGTGAGACTTGCATACTTTAGGACGAAGACCGGAGACAAAGAGTATGAGATCATACCTGTATATGTATTTGCACAAATGGAATCATGGGCGGAAGAGGACAACGCACCAGACCAGCTTCTGATGATAGACGCCAGGGATGGAAGTGAAGTGGATGTCAGACAGGATCCTGCCCGCCAGGGAATTATGTGAGATGGTGCGCTTACGAGCGCAAGCGAGTAACTATAAATGTGCACCATCGACCTGCCACAGAGTGTAAGCTCTGTGGCGATACCCGAGATGGTGCGCTTACGAGCGCAAGCGAGTAACTATCATGCGCACCATCGACCTGCCACAGAGTGTAAGCTCTGTGGCGATACCCGAGGAGGCCTGCTATGAACGCAGTTCACCTGAGGAGGTTTGATATGAAGAGGATAATTATATTTATTTCCGGAATACTTTGCATATGCGTCATCGTGTTCTGGTGTGGCAGGATATACAGTGTGAACAGTGCATATACGGATGATACAAAAAGATATGGCGCAGATGCCGTGGTGGCGGATTCTGGGCTTGAAATACGCTGCGTGGAGTCGCATATATACAGCGTGGATGAATACAAGAAAAGGTTCGGAGTGGATGCTGTGTATGTGCTTGATCCGGGGGACAGACTGCTGTGTGTTTGCCTAAATGTAAAAAATACAGGTTATGAAGATATGAGCTGGGATGATGTCATGGACAGAACACTTGGAGGTTTTGAGTCCGTAACGTGGGGCAGTGCTGTCTCTCCATACATGGGACAGAGCATAAATGTATTCAGAAGCAGACAGCTTGGTGCAGGTGCGGCTCAGGATATATGGTACGTGACGGCACTGTCCCGGGTGTCGTTTGGACAAAAGACATGGGACACTATGAATAGTGAGGAGTTCTGGTATGTGCCGGCGCTTGAACCTGTGAAGATCACGATGAAGTTGGAACTTCAGGAATGATATTTAAGAAAGATATCTGCCTGTAATATGAAACTCAGAGAAAGTTATGAAGTGGTGTAAGAGTATGAAGATATTTGGATTTGAGATAAAGAGGGCGTTTGCAAATGCCTGGTTTGTT